>JACLAB010016679.1_pt1 | contig 37230 bp, 25 predicted proteins | sample 8027921 | NCBI WGS metagenome assembly JACLAB01 (sample SAMN15725117, study PRJNA655200) | protist metagenome | isolation source: fluorescence activated cell sorting (FACS) single amplified genomes of... | place: USA: West Boothbay Harbor, Gulf of Maine | collected 2000-07-19 | reverse complement strand
CATAAAACGTACACGAATAATTCTCCAACTGTCCGGTGACTTCGTGGTCGCCTAAGTTCACGTGGGATAGGAAGTTGTTCAGTTGCGCCAACTCTCGGTCTTCCAAGAATTTCATTCTTTTCGTATCTCTGTATCAGATAACGGTCGTCGTTATAACCAATTGGATATGAATGTCTCTTTTAAAACTGTATCCGCGGAACTTCTTCTCTGCGCATTGTTGTAAATTTCCTCTCGACGATGGGATATCGCGCGCTTTATCTTCTTCTTCTTCTTCTTCTTCTTCTCCCGTGTTGCGCGGTAGTATAAGTGCAGCACTCTTTGAACGCGTCGTCGTGTGCACGTCTCGCGAGAATACTAGTGAAGATAAATGTTTTGTCTCTTGAACAGACCAACACAAAGAGCAATTAATTTAAGAGCGAGTAAAATTACGACGTGGACAAGATTTTACAACTTTCTAAAAGTTTGAAAAAGCAGTTTCAACTCGATTGAGAGCATTTGAAACTCTCTCTGTGGGGTCGCACAGACAACTCTTCCTCGCGTTGTTATCACTCGGCCTGCCTCACAATAATAATAATAAACGACGACGAGAACACACCTCTACCACCACGATGGAGATGAAAAATCACGCGGGAAATCAGCAAGACAACATGAAAGAGTCTTCTAATTCTTCCTCCGAGTTGGAGAAGAAAGAAGCGGCGGCGTTATACGCGAAGATTGTGTTCGGGATAATAGCCTACGCCTCGTGTTCATCCATGATGCTCATCATAAACAAACTCGCGGTGACGTTTTTACCGGCACCGTCGGTGGTTTTGTTCTGCCAGTTGCTCACCTCCGCGGTGGCGGTTAAGTTAATGCACGAAGGTGGGTTGGTGGAATCGGACCCGTTGATCGCGGAGAAAGTGAAACCGTTCATGTTAGTCGCGATTGCGTTTTTAGGGGCGTTGTATACCAACGTGAAAACGCTGCAATACGCGAACGTGGAGACGTTCATCGTGTTTCGATCGTCGACGCCGATTTTGATCGCGTTCTTGGATTACGTTTTTTTAGGGAGACAGTTACCGAATATGCGAAGTTGGTTATCGCTGATGGCGATATTGATGGGCGCGATCGCGTACGTGTTTACGGATTCGAACTTTGAAGTGAAGGCGTACACGTGGGTGATGGCGTGGTTCGTCGTGTTCGCGTTTGATCAGGTGTACATTAAGTTCGCGGTGGATAACGTCAAACTGACTCCGTGGGGGAGAAGTTACTACACCAACTTATTGGCGGTAGTGCCGGTGTTTTTGTTAGGCGTGGTGACGAGAGAGCACGAGATTTTAACCGACTTTGAGTGGTCGACGGCTTCGATTTTCGCGTTGAGCGCGTCGTGCGTCGCGGGGGTTTTGATGTCGTACTCGCAGTTTTTGTTGAGAGGGTTGATTTCAGCGACAAGTTTTACCGTGGTTGGAACGATGTGTAAGATTGGGACTGTGATTATTAATTGCATGATTTGGGATAAACATGCGAGCATGGAAGGGTTGATTGCGTTATTCATTTGTATTTTTTCCGGATTGTTTTACCAACAATCACCGCTGCGGAATCCGATTCCAACGCACACGCGGAATTAAACGATACAAATACCCGAATAATATCGATGATGATTATAACGATGACCACGATGTGACGTCGGGGCGGGTTGCGCTGGCTCTCATTCTCATTACTATTCTTATTCTCAATACAAAAACAATGCATCTTAATACAACGGACCCGACTAACCGACTACTATTTTTTTTTTAGCGACTGGAGGAAAATTTGGCGTTCCCTCGAGGTTTGCCTCCTCCTCTTCCTCCTCCTCTACCTCCTCCTCTTCCTCCTCTACCTCCTCCTCCTCTACCTCCCCCTTCTTGCGCATCTTCGTTTCTTTCGTACCTCGAACTCCCTCGTCTCCCTCGATTGCTCGATTTAAAATTCTTCTTCGTGTCCACTTCTTTGCCTTTTGCGCGTCTGCGTTCGTCGACTAATTTCATCTTTCGAATTTCCGCGACGGCTTTCGAGCTCGTCGCGTCGTCGATTGGTCTCCCCAATCTAACCGCAACATCGATTTCGTTCGCTAATACTTTATCTCTTTTTGATATTAAGTTTGTGACCATGCCTTTTGCACCCGCTCGGGCGGTTCTTCCCGAGCGATGGATGTAATCCACCGGATTCAACGGGAAATCAAAGTTCACGACGTTGTCGACTTTAACGCCGGCAAAATCCAAACCTCTCGCTGCTAAATCTGTGCACACTAAAATCAAATTATCGTCCTCGGGATCCGCATCGCAGAACGCTTTCATAGACTCCACGCGCTCTTCCGAGCTCATGTCGCCGTGGTATTGAACCGTGTTGACGTTTCTTTCCGCCATCGTCTTCTCAACCGCGACGCAACTAGACACCGTGTTGCAAAAGACCATCACGCGTTTCCCTCTCTCGTGCATTGGAACCACGATATCTTCCAAAAATTTCATCTTATCCTCGGAACCAGGGACGTTTACGAAGTTATGCTTCAGTCCAGGCGCAGATTTGTGTAACGATTGCGTCTTCACGTATTGCACGTCCGGTAAAGACGTGTCGATTAATTTCTTCAATCTATCCGGCATAGTCGCCGAAACGAGAACGATGGTGGTTGATTTCTTTTTACTCTCGTCTCCGTCATCACCTCCTCTGTTTCGATTTTTCACCGGTCTCAGCAACCTTTCCACGTCTTCCCCGAACCCAGCCTCGAACAACGTATCCGCCTCGTCCAAAACGACAAATTTACAACTCCCGAGAAACAAACTCTTCTCCTCGCAGTGTTTCACGAGTCTCCCCGGCGTCCCAACGACGACGTCCACCGGCGCTTCCAAATTATCTTTTTGCAACGCGAACGGTCTCCCACCCAAAATCAACCTCGATGACACCTTCGCGTAGTGCGACAAACTCTTCGTCACCGCGAATATCTGCTCCGCCAACTCCCTCGTCGGCGAGACGATTAACGCTCTCGGTCGTCGACTCTTCGCCAATCGATCACCGTCGGCTTCTATCTCTTCTCTTTTCAACGCGTCCAGAATGGGTAACAAATACGCCAGCGTTTTCCCTGACCCGGTGTGAGAGGCAATGCACACGTTTCCGCCCTTGTCTCGGATGGACGGAATAGCCAAGGATTGAATTTCCGTCGGCGACTGCAAGTTTAAGTTTTCCAACGCCTCGCGCACGTCCGCGGATAAATCGTCGAAAGACGCCATCAGCAACGCTTGGTCTTCGTCTTCTTCCTTTTTCAAAGAAGAAGAGGAGGAGGATGCCAGAGACGACGCGGCTCTGCCGTTGTTGTCTTTCATCATAAAGTTGTTGAAGACATTCGATCGAGTGGCGGCTGACACTCTTTTCCAATTGTGATGTCGTCGTCCTTCCTTCGACGAGAATAATAATAACGACGTAAACGACGACGAAGAAGGCGCAGCGGTGTTCGCCATCATTGAAAGAGTCGCAGTAGGAGTAGTCACAGTATTAGGAGTAGTAGTTGTTGCGATAGGGACGAAGATGCGATTTAGGAGTCGACTTCTCCACATAAAAAATGTGCGAAAATGTGACGAAACAAGAGTTTTGAGAGACTTTTGCGTATTTATGAGTAGTAGCAGTAGTAGTATTCTTAGTAGTAGTATTCTTAGTAGTATTACTCTAATTTAAAAGGAACGCCGTCTAAGCTGCGATAGGGTGCAGGCGTGGCCATTCTCGCGCTCATCAACATGTACGCCAATCGACTGAACCCGGAGGAAAACTGACCGACGAACGCGTCGCAGGTTCGCGCGGCTTCGAGTTCGATGACCGTAGCTAAAGCGGCAGAGACGGCGCGGTCTTTACCGGAATCTTTCCACAATAAGTTTCTTCTTCTTCGTTTTTTGAAACTCGGTAGGTTGTCGTTGACGTCGTTTTCGGCGTCGTGTAACAATCGTTTCGTGGAGGTGGTGTAAAAGCACGGCAATTCGGCGTTGGAGGCGCATTTTTCAGCCACATTTAAATCGTCCGAGATGAGGAGAATGGAGTGTAAGTTATACTTTTTCGCGAACTCTTTCGCGGTTTCTAAGTATTTTTTCGATGGGACGCACAAACCTTCCAAACGGTTCGGCTCTTCGTGACTCTCGATGTCTCTCACGCACCCGGATCGGCGAACGTGCACCGCGACGCACTTCCCAAACGGATGTCCCGAGTCGCGTTCTAAAGCCTCTCCGGATAAGACTTGTTGTTGTTGTCCGTTTCCCATGAACGACCCAACTCCGTTACTACTCTGCAATATCGTTTCCGCCTGTTTCCGGATCGAGTCTCGAAAAGCTGCTCGAATGACCGCCTCTGCTTGTTTGTTCGGTTCAAACACGTACGACAACGCTTCCGCTTGGTACATCAACGTTCCTCTTCTTTTCGTTCTATACACGCTAAAATCAATCAACCCACTCGCGCCAAACATGCTCGTTCCAACCATTGACGCGCCAATCTGTCTTCCTTCCTTATCTCTCGCGTCCAACAAACATTTCCCGATTGGTTTCAAAAAGCACATCACGTTCCTGTTCAATCCGCACCTCTTTGCTGACGTCCACTGTCGCATGCTCAATCTTCCGGGAACGTACGTCTTATTAAACGCCGATGCTCTGGCTAATCCGCTCGCCACAGACGCCAAGTGTTTCCCGACCGACACTCTTTCCGGCGCGTGATAAATGACCAACGTGTGATCTAAACCGTTCTTCGGGCACCCACTCCGTCTTTTCCTTTGGAAAAAATCAAAGTGCGTCTTCAAATAAAACGCATCTTTTTTCTCTCGCATCGTCGCTTTCGGCATATACTCTGGTTCAAATCTACTCGATCGACACAAATCTACGCACTCGCGCTTGTTCACGAACGCCACCCCGCACGGTGTCTGTGCTTCGCATTTCTTTTGTCCACCACTATTCTCTCCTCCAAAATCGCTATTCTCCTCCTCTTCGTCCGTTTCTTCTCGATGATCGGCGCTCGTCCTCGTCCTCGTCTCCGCTCCTCCGCGCTGCCTGTCTTCCTCCTCTCCATCTCCATCAAACGCATCTTCCTCTTCCTCCTCATCCTCTTCGCTCCTCACCACGTCCACATCTCTCTCCCCGATGACTCGATTCCTCCTTTCGTAATCCATCTCTTCTCTCCGTTGCATTTTCCTATTCGCGTGGTCCCTCCCGCTTTCCTCGTACAACGTCCACCCTAAAAATCGCACCTCTTCGCTTTGCGGTTTGGACAACGGTTTCGGCCGGTCCTCGAATCGCCACTGCCCTCGTTCGAATTTATCTCGAGCGAGGCGAGATGCGTCCGATAAAGGGTGCGTGTGTGAAGACGCGGAGGAGGATCCCAGATGATATTGATCATTCATTCTCATCGTCTCATCCGAAGTGGAAACAGACGAGGACGACGAGTTGTTTTTAAGCACCATGACTAAAAATCCCAAGCAGGAAAAGAAGGCCACGAGGGCGGTCCAATATAAAGGCGCGTCCAGGCTCGTCGATCTCATACTTTAATGCGTTCTGCTCGAGCGCTTTTCAGACAGACGGGCAGACGGACGCGCGCTCTTCTGCGTTGTGTATGCCGTGATAGAGTGATGTGTTTTTTTGTGGTGATTTGATGTTTCTTTGGGGGAAAACGAGAGCGTGCGGACAAATACATTACAACTCTAAAACAATCTCGCCGGAGTTTTCGTCCACGGACACCGGGTACACCTCGGCTGGTTTCGGCTCACCCGCCATGGGTTTCCCAATCACCGGCAACGTGGGAACTTTAGGACACCACTCGCCCACATTGGCGCCCGTTTTTAAATCGAACTCTGTCGTTTTGATTAAGATGATGAGATGATGTTTTATGAGTAAGATATGAATGGAAAATGAAATGCAAAACAACGCACCGGAACCGTGAACGGAACACACGACGCCGCCGTTTTTCGTGCACGTGGCAGAAAGCAACGGCGTTTTTCCTTGAAGTGGTAAACCTAAATGCGGGCACTTGTTGTTGATGGCGTAGAGTTCGCCCATGAACTCTTGGATCAAGATTCGACCTTTGGTGTCGCTCTCAAAGACAAACTTGCCGTCTTTCAGATCGGTTTTTTTAATGCCCGTGTTTACCGACACAGCGGAGACTTTGAAAGAGCGTCGAGAATTTGCGGATTTGATGGTGGCAGAACCGCGCAAGTGCTGCGCTTTCGAGGCAAACATTTTACAATACAATAGGGAGGATGACTAAACGCGTTTCGAATGTGAAGATTTGATTTTGTGTTTTGGATGATACGATGAAAGTTTTTGCCACGTGTCACCCACACAAACTCTCTCGCGCAAAACGCTCTTACGCGCATCATCAATCAACTAATAAACGTGAACGCTAGAAAGACTAAATTAAATAAAAAATGGCAGCAAGGAAGGTCCGGCGAAGATTTTACCTCTCGGGCACATTCGCGGGCGATTTATAACCTCGCAGAGGTAGTATAAGAAACATCCCACGGAGGCGTCGCAGAGGAGGTATTCGCGAAGGCCGTAGTTTCGCGGCGGCCATAGTTTACTACCGCTCGTACCGCTGCTCTTTTCTCCTCCTGCTCCTCCTCCTCCTTCGGTGCTGCCTAAGTGCTTGGACATGACCCACGCGCTGTACGCCATGCTCGCCATGGATTCTCCGAAGAAGAAGTAGTAGTTGTTTTCGTAGTATAACGCGACGCAGATGAGGAAACCGGAGAACCACAGGAAAGGATAGAGGTACATTTTTACCGGCGGTTTCGTCAGAGCGTGATGTTGCGCCAATAGTTTTAAGCCGATGTTGTTCTCGGCAATGGTGGTGTCGTCGTCGCCTTCGTTTTCACCACCTTCGCGAGCATCTGCTTTGCTACCGTTTTTGCTACTCTTCGTTCTAGTCTCGCTACTTTTCTTCGCATCCTCCGTCTCCTCCCCTCTCATCGTCATCAACGCGCTCGTCGATATCGCCCACATCCAGACGCTCGTCTGATGACACTGCCAAAAACACCTCGGAAAATACATCGTCAAATACAAACTCACGACAGAAATCATACCAAAAACCATCCTCATCGTCGCTCGTCTCGTGTTCTCATCCGCTCTCACCGATCGAACCACGTACCACAAACACGAGTGGTTGCTCGACGTCGCCGAGGCATAAAACAGAATCCCCACGTACCAAGGCACGACCGAATTATACCCACACGCGCTTATATTCTCCACGTTCTCTTTACCAACGAGCATCACGCAGCTCGTCACGTACACTAGAAACACGATTTGTGTGAATAACTCCCCTTGCTTCCTCAAGCGCAAGTGTTTCTTGCTCGTGAAAATGGACAGTTGATTGGAAAGCGAATTGCGCATGGATGCTTTGAGCGATGTGAGTCTTCGTCTTTTTGTTATTGTTGTTGTTCTCGTCTTTGGTTTCCCGCCGCCAAATTCTAGATCATCATCGTTCTGGGTACTCGCAGCGCCAGCAGAGGAAGGAGACGGAGACATGATACAGAGACGATGAATGGATGTTTGAGGGGTCTTGAAAGTGGAGACAACAAGTGTCCGTCTCTTCACTTTTTTTCCCCTACTGATCGAATGGGAGAAGACTCTCGTCCTGGCCGCAGCGCCTCGCGCGCATCACCTCCCGAGGACAACAGAAGGAGGCGGAGACACCATTTTGACTCCGACGCGGAGTTGAGCGGTCGTTCTAGCGACGAAGAATACGAGAGGAGGAGAAGAAGAAGAAGGGGAGAAGAAGCGCCAAATTCGCCGCCGGTCTTTGGAAACGACGGAAAGGACGACGCGAAGGAGAAGGAGGACGATGGTGATGATGATGATGACGATACAAACGAGAGGAAGAAACCCCGAGCAAAAGTGTTGTTTGGCGTCGACGCGAACGGGAACAACCTGAACGCGTTTCCGGAAACAGAAAACCTTCCTGAACTCCCAAAGGCAAAACCAACGTTTGAACTCTCGTCTCTTTTACGGCAAGAAGCGAACGCGAACGAACGAGGGACGTTTATCGATTACGACGAACCAGAGGACAAGTGCGCACCTGAACGCTACGGATTGCGATTACGGTTGTACACGTTCAAAGGGGACGAAGAGATTGAGAAACCGATAAGTTTAGCTAACAAGAGTAGGTATATTTTCGGGCGGGATCGAGACGCGGTGGATATTCCGACGGACCATCCGAGTTGTTCGAAGCAACACGCGGTGTTGCAGTTTCGGAACCAGAGGAAGACGGACGTGTACGGAGAGACGAAAGATGACGTGGCTGGGTATTTGTACGATAGCGGGAGCACGAATAAGACGAAATTGAACGGAAAAGTCATCGAGGCGAAGAAGTATTACCGATTGAAAGGGTCGGATTGCGTGCAGTTTGGTTCGTCGACGAGAGAGTACGTGGTGATGGATGAAAGTCTCGCAGACAAGAAAAAGTGAGCGAGTAGAGAGTTCATCGTAGATTTGTAAAAGAGATATCATAGCTACTTAGGTGAGAGCGAGCGCTCGACAGGATTACAATTTTAACCACATGATTTCATCATTACACTTCGCGGCGTTCGGTTCTTCCTAAACTGACGTTAAATCTTGCAGCGACTTGACCTCGCGCCCAAAACCAGAATCGCGACCAGCCGACGCCGGCGATGACGACGCACGCGAAAAGGATAAGCAAGAGTAAAACCGTCGAGAATGTAGATGCGGTCGCAGTATTTCTATCTCCGAAAGAACCATCACTACCACTACCACTACCAGTATACGTCGCGGCATCAAAGGCGAGCGCGGAGAAGTCGACGAGTCCGCCATCAAACGCTTTACACTGCGGCGAAGCCGTGCCGGATAAAAATTGAACAGCCCAGCCCCGTTCGAGTTCTCGGGACGCCGGCTTATTCTTTTTCTTATCGTTACTGCTATTGCTCTTTTTCGATGAAGTCGCCTGAACGAACGATTTGATGGAACGCGTCGACAGGTCTTTGCGATCGTACCAATACACGCGCCCGGCGTCGCACACGACCATCAGATTAGGTAGAGAACTAGACGTTTCCGATAACGAAGTTCCAATGACGCTCGTCGCCACGACCGAACCTTGCAATTTGCCCACGTACATCGGCTCACCTTTGTACTCGACAATCTCCGGAAAGTTGAAACGCACAGTGTTTATATCACTCTCGGTATCTCCTTTAATATCGGATGAACCTTTCAGAAACAGAAGCGCGGCTTGATAATGCCCGACGTGTAGAGGCAAACCGTGCTCTGGATCCGGAACGCTCGCGTGTTTCGGCGCCGTAATCAAAACGTCCAAAACATCGTCCCCATCGAAATCAACGATATCGATCGATAGACGTCCTCTCGCCCCACCGCGTAACGTGTGCGTGGAAATGCGCGTTTCCTTTTCGTCGTTCATTTTCAACGCGCCAATTTTCTTCACCAACGCGTCGCCTATTTTTTCAAAAACGAGCAAAATGCTCGTGTCTGGACACGGCGCGACGACGATGATTTTCTTCCCAATCGTGCCGACGAACGGTTTCACTTGCCATTCTGTTTTGAAAACCTCTCTTCTACCGCTTTCCATTTCTCGGTAGAGTTTCTTCAACGCGTCAAATTTCATCGCCGACGGTTTACCGACGTTTTCCAAGAGTGACATCTCTCCGGAAAAATCATTCACGAGAATGTCAAATTTACCGTCCTGGTTCCAATCGAAAGTCGCGACGGTGGTGTAACCAAATCGAGACTCACGCGGTCCATGCAAAGATATTTTGTTACTACCGTCTGGAACGAGTCTCAGTATTTCAGATTCCGTCTCAATCGCGCTCGGAGGCATGTACGACGGTTGCGCATTCGTGCCAACATTTTTAAGCGCGTACAAGACGCCTTCTGCGCTGCCAGAAACTATATCTTCACGACCGTCGTTATCGAGATCAACGAGAGATATAGTACCTAAAGAGGCAACAAACGTATCCGCATCTTCTTCTCCACAAACGCGCGGTGGATAGAAAACCATTTTAGTATTCGTGGCTTCTGTGCTCAACCCAGAGGCTGCGGATTTTTTGATGCGAGAATAAGGAGTAGAAGCGACGTACCGTTTGTAATGGTACAAACTTCCAACGCCGCCGACGAGGAGATCGAACGGCATTACGGACGACGAAGTCATCCTCATCTTCTTGCTACCATCGTTTGCATCGTTATTATTGTTGTCATCGTCGTGGTCACTCGCGTACGGATACGGCATCGGCACCGCGTTTGGCGTAGGATGTGCATTCAACGGCGCGTTCCCGGGAGCGGTTAAAACGCGCTCGTGCGCGATGAAATCATCCTCATTCTCGTTACCTTCGCTGGTACTTTTCGGATTCTTCCTATACATCGTAATTTCACCACCCGAGTGGCCGAGAAGTATACTTCCATCTTCTAATCCAAAAGCAGAAACAATCGGTAACCGATCGATTTCGTCATCGCTCGAAGCGGACGGCGGCGGCATTTTCGCTTTCTTCGCTCGCGCGCTGTCCTTTGCGTCTTCGGCTTCGCCAACCTCCAATTTCCAAATTGAAGTTTCAATGTCTCCTTTGTTGTTGTTATCTGCGTCGCTATTATTATCATTATCGCTGCTGCTGCTATCTCTACTGCTACCACTGCTACTAACACTACCTCTATTACTATTCGTCTCCTCGTTGCGTGCCCCACCGCCGTCCGTGGGATCGTACCTCGGCGCCTCGTACTTCCACAAGATTCTAGCTCGCTCTCGATCAAACTCTCTCCCTTTCACCTTCCTGTAATCATTCACCAATAAATACACAAAATCTGTCCTCCCGGGCACGCACACCACGTTCTCAATCTCCTTCCAATTCCCTCGTATCCCAGTCACGTGTATCTCTTTCCTCCCGACGAACCCGCCGCTCGCCTCGTCGTACCGGCTCCTCGCCAAAATAGTCCCTTCCACGACGAAGAATCCAAATATCTCCTTCGTCTCTTTATTTTGCGAAACGCACTTCGCTTTCGGTGGTTTCAATCCGGAAAACGGATGCGTGACGTGGTTCCGTCGGAAAAAGAACGGCGCGAACGTTCTCCCGTCGTCTGACGCCACGTGCTCGTACAATGTTATTTTGTCAAATTTGCCGTTTTTACTCGAGAGAAACACGTCCGGTCGTCGTACTCTCCCCGTTTTGTTCTTCTTTTTCTGTTTCCCGAACACATCCGCGTACCCGATGGGCCAAACCTCCTGACCAGATGCCGTGAGCGCATTAATCGGCACTTGGTTGGACCAACCGACATCGTCGAATAAATCGCGTCTGGAAAGGACGTTCAGGAAATCTGGCGCTGGAAACGCTCGAGAGGATGCGAGCATCTTTCTTCCGTCTTCTTCTTCTTCTTCCCCTTTTCTTTGATTCTTCTTCGTCGTCGTCGTCATAGTTTCAGTTTCCTCGTTCATTCCTCCTCCTCCTCCTCCTCCCGAAACGACCAATCCAAAACCGAAAAGTCGGTCAAAAAGAAAGAAGACGCAGAAGAAGAAAAAGAAGAGGGAGAAAAGGAACGAGCAGCGGGAGTGAGAAGAAGAAGAACGCGTCATTTTTATGCAACGCGCGCGTACATGATGCGTGTCTGTCTGTGCGTAATATATCACTTCTTAATGTTCGAAAAATGCAACATTTCTCTCTAGATGTTTTTGTTCGAGTGTTGTTCGACTGCAACAAAAAAAGTGAAAAAGAAGGAAAAAGCGTCTTTTGACTCCTTTTTTCTCCTTGGGTTGCCTCGGAAAATATCTAATCTAATAACGTCATCGTGACTCATCTCGACGCATCTTTTTTTACCTTGTGTTGCTCACAAATTCACACACAACTACACACACGTTATAAACTACTCTCTAATAAAAATGCCATCTTTACCATCACCAGAAACGACCATGACTCTTGCCGGCGTCGGCATGGTGCGTTTTGTTATTCCTACTTTGCTTTCGTTTTCGTTTTCGTTTTCGGAGGAGTCGTTTTTCGAGACGAAAGAAGAGTTTTGTGTTTGTGGATTTCGCGCGATGGATTAAAAACGAATTCCCCCAACCAACGAACCTCTTTTTGTCTCTCTCTCTTTCTCGGGCGGCGGCGGCGCGCTCTCTGACGACCAACGACTAAAATAATACAAACGCGAAGAACTTTTTCGTTTTCGATCGTTTATGGATAAAGTTCGAGAAAATCGATTTGAGAGCAGCGGAAAGGACGCGCATTTCCGATCGTAATTGGTTTTTATGAGAAAGAGAATTTATTCCTTTTTTTTGCGTTTTGTCGACCCCTTTGGGTTTGACGTGTGCTGACATTTTTTGTACTCTCTCTCTCTCTCTCTCTCTCTCTCTCTCTTTCCGTCGTGATGACGCAAACGATGATTTTGATGGAACGACGATTAATTATTAAAACATTAGTGCAACTACGGCGCGCAAATGCTCCTCGCCCCGGAATTCGCGAACGATTTCTATTACAAGAAGGGCGCGGTTGAAGCCTCGCCGAAGTGGCAAGCGTGGATGGGCCAAGCGTTGGTCGGTAACGGCATCACGATGTTGATGTCGAGAAAAGTCGCGACGAAGCAACAAATGCAAGGCGCCGCGGTCGCGTGGGGTACCGCGTTGCCGATCATGGCCATGCAAAAGGACGATTTTAAGCCGGAACAGTTGATCGTGAACGCGGCGTTTTGCGGCGGCATGGCTTTGTTGTGCGCCAAGGTTAGCGACAAGATGTAAATATGTTCAAGGCACATATTTTGGAACTCTGTTCTGTTCTCCTGCCTTTTGGATGATTATAATTGATATTTATAAGAGAAGAAGCGAACGTATAGAGAGAAATAAGAAGAGGAAGGCGGTGCGCGAATGCGCGAGAGAAATGTATGATTTAATGTACATTCATCGACGACGCGACACGAATCATTTTTTTGTACATATAGACCGACCAGACAGATTTTAATTCTGACTAAAATACTACTTCCTAAATACATAACAATCTTTCATCATCATCTAAACGGTGCAATAATGCAAAGCATCGAATCGCATCATCGTGTTCGCGTCGTTGTCCTCAACAGTTGTCGCGTTCCTCGTAAAATCAGGCGCTACAGGTTTCGAAAGGTACCACACGTCTGCGTTCTCGTCCGCAGTTCGAATCATATCAGAAAGCTCTTGCGCCGTCAGCGAGTAAATACCTGATTTCTCATCTTTTACCGCTGAGGATGGGATTTGCAATTCAAAACTTTTCGCACCGCCGTTTGGTTTTACGTCCGGGAAGACTTTCATGTAAAAATCCAAATCTGAAGGCGCTAAACCTTTCGGATTGTCGCGACTATGTTTACACGCGTTCCCCCAGGCTAATCTTTTGTTCTTGTTCCGATCCGGGTCTTCGTCAATAATCGACTCGCCTTGAATTTCGCACCTATATTTCTTCGATAAATCCATTTCCTCGCGTTCCTCGTGTTCGTTGAAATTCTTGCGCAACACCGGGACGATTTTCCACTCGTCGCAAAACGGGTGCGTGCACTTGCGGAACTTGTACGGTTTCTCCAACCATCTTCTCTGATCGGTGAAATATCGAATCCATTTAGATGCGCACGGTGGTCGAGGCGCGACCATTTCTCGACCGCTTTTCTTTGCCACCATCGCTAAACCGTAAAAGCCAGCGAGGACGAAATCTTCTTTGACGTCAAATTGTAAAAAGGTTTGCGGTTGCGAGTCGATTTCAGGTACGTACGCGACCGCTTTGACGCGTTGCCTGTGTGCCAATTTGTGACGCGCGGTGTTTTCTCGTAAAGCAACATCCACGCGCTCGTCCCATAACCCAATCGATTTTAACGTGCCTACTTTATCCCAAGCGTTGGTCGCGTGGAACGCCACCGCTCTCGCGTCCTTCTTCGCGTCCCGTAATCTAGACGGGTCTACAAAAGTGCCGAGAGCACCCACACGCCACGTTTGCACGAGCCACTGCGGTAAGAAAGCGAACAATTCTTGATCATATTCCTCTACTTCTTCGTCATTCGAAGGTTTTCTGCCTTTTGGGTGCCGTTTCGGAAGTGGCGATTCTCGGATTTCGCGTTCTAACTCGAGGATGTACGATCGCGCGAGCAAATTACCATTCGGCACGAAATTATCCATTGGAGGCAACGGATTGTATCCTTTGCTACCTAAGAACGGGCCTTCTGCAATCTCTTCGTCGGTTGCGCCAACCGTCAATCGTTCCAAGGCGCCAATCGCGTCTTCCGCTTTTCTCTTCTCGTCGTCTTGCGTGAGCTCGTTTCTCTCCTTCTTCTCTTTCCAAGACTTCAAATACGACACCATCTTCTTAAAATCATCCGGACCTTCACCAACATTAGACGAACTAAACTCTTCGATCGATTCCTTACCTAATGGTTTATTTGTCAGCGGCGTCCATAAAATGTGATGCTTTTGCACGTCGTCAGAGTAAATACCGAACCGTTCGAGTTGCATTTCGTCGTACCCGCTCGCCTCGCTCATCACCTCTCGTTCCCATTTATACCCGCCGGTTCCGTGACTGTGCTGACGATCTCTTCCTAACCCAGCATCCATGAAATCTTTCGTGTTACCCCAGTTGTTGATTCCATCGCCAAAGAAAAACGTGAACGACCGATGTCCTCTCGCGTGCGTGATTATAGAATCCTTGAACAAATGTTGATCGAAGAAGATGGTCACCCCGTGGCCGATATCTTTCTCTCTCGTAATCTTCCTGTACAGGTAATTCCTCCTAAAATCCGGAAAGTCTTTCGCCGCGTCAATCACGCGTCTTAAAATAAAAGGCACGTCCGCGATCAACTTCACGCTCGGTCCATCCGCTCTCATTTTCTGGCCGTTTAAAAATGACATCCCGCACTGCGCGTGGCCACTTTCGTGACTTTCCTCCGCAATCATCACAGTAAACTTTCCCAACGCGCCTTCAGTCAAAAACGGGAACGGGTTCGTCGTAAAGACCACGTCCGCATCGGAACCAATCACTTGAACGCCTCTTAACGCAATCCTTGCCATCAAATCCCACCTTGCCATCCACAACAAGTGTCCGTGTTCCGTCACCGCTCTCACCAAATTCTCGTGAATATTATTCAACGCCGTCCATACCGTCCCGTCTGGACCGCTAAACCGAGAATCCCAAACGCACCCAATCTCACTCTTCAACGTCCGTCTCTCCTTCCCTCGTTCCACGTCTTCGTCGCGATAATTGTGCTCGTGCGCCAACTTCCACAACCGTTCAAACTCAACGCACGTCTCTTCCTTATACGTCAACGCGACCCACCCGCCAATATCTTCTTCTTCTTCTTCTCCTCCTCCTCCTCTACGACTACTACTACTATCGCTAAACTCGCTCTCCCGTAACACCCTCTCCACGTTCAACGCGTGGTGTAACGCGAACACGTACGACCGTTCGTCAAAGGTTGTCATAATCAGTTGTTTCTTCCTCGGCGTCGCTCTCCGCTCGACGAGCGAGACCAAGGAGGCGTGCAGTTTAATATCGCCAACGAAACGTCGGTTCTTCGATGAAACAGCAAATGCTGCTGCTGGAGGAGACACAGGCGATGATGGCGCTGTCGTCGTTGTTGTTGTTGTTGGTGGTGGATGAAAGGAAGGCGCTTCTTCTTCTTCTTCTTCTTCTCCGTCGTCATGATCTCTCCTTCTCCCGCTCGCGTTGTTCGACGCATCCATCGCCACACTCTCTTCTTCTTCTTGTTCTTGTTCTTGTTCTCCGCTCCTTCTTCTTCTTCTTCTCTTCCCCCGCGTCTGCATCTGCACCTGTTGCATCTGCATCTGCTGCTTTCGCGCGACATCAACATCGTCGTCCTCTTTGGCACGCAAAAACACCTTCGCCAACGAAAACAATAAAAGAGCGGAGAATACTAAAACGAAGAACTTTCGCGCTCTCGCTTTGTGCGCTCTTTTAGTGTTGGTATTCGTCGTCGCGTGCGCACCGCGCGAGAACATTTCGAGGGATTGGAATGAGGAGACGTTTTGGAAATTCCCCTATTCATAATACTACGCGTGAATATGAATCGATAACACCACCTCGCGATGAACAAAATGGAAGACCAAAGAGAAGATTCTGTCGTTGTTGTTCCGAAAGACGACGATACAAATTGGCACTTTGCCGGTACGACGGTCCACCCGTTCGTAAGGGACACAAATCATCGAATGCAATTGGAAATCGAGAATCGATTCGTCGTTTTGATGGTGAACCCTTTCTCGCCGTCGAAGAAGGCCGAGAAGAAGAATGACGATGAAAACGACGATACAGATGACGTCCAACATCACGAACAACAATTTTTATGCTTCGACGCGACGTGTTACCACATGGGCGCGCCTTTGTTGCACGCGGACATCGAGGACGATGTGTGCAGCGGCAACAGTTTCGGGAGCGAGAGCAACGGTGGCGATGCTTCTTCTTCGTCATCCTGCGTGATTGTTTGCCCGTGGCACCATTATAAAATCGACGTCGGCAAAGGCGGGGAACGCGTGTACTTCGACGCGTTCACGAAAGAACGCAAAACCGTCGCGCGGAGGCAAAGAACGCACGAGGTGAAAGTAGACCGAGAGGAGAACGTGTGGGTGAAACTGAACAGGGAGAGCGAGAGATACGAAAGCGATAGATACGCGTTTAAGCAACCGCTGAGGAGCACGAGAGGCAAGACCAACGAGCATCAGTTTCGAGCGTTTAAGAGTTCCGGCGATGCGTTTACATCATCATCTTCTAAGAAAAAGAAGAGTGCGATGAAAGAGAGGGAAGAAGGAAAGAGTCTGTTAGGACGGATGGTTGGCAAATCTATGAGCGGAGGGGACGGCGTCGCGCCGTGGGCGATATCGAAGGAGGCGGGCGGGGGATTGCCGCCGTCGCCTGCAAGGGGGATATTAAAGAAGAGCAGTTTCGGGACATCATCGTCGTCAAAAGCTGAGAGTGAGTGTATCGTTAAAGAAGAAGTATTCGAAGATGCAATAGAGGAGGAAAGAGTGGTGGTGGATGATGAATAAAAATGCTGAGTTTGTCGCAACTAGGGGAAATATTGCTTTTGATATTTTTTCGAGGCGAAGAGAAAAATTTCCTTTCGCCCGGCATTATGCGGAGCGCGAAGACTAGAAGAGCATTTTGCACCGTCGCGAGTGCGGCCCTACTCGCAACGTCTTCTCAAACGGGAGTTGTGGGAGAACCGACGACGTCATCGTCTTTCTCGTCCGTATCTGATGAGTCTAGTTTATGCGACGAAAGCGCAGTCGCGAGTAAGGACCCTTTTGAAAAATTATCTCGGCTGTGCTCGGTAGATGTCGAGTACGGCGTCGGTCCGTTGTCGATAATAAGCGATGGTGCATCGACGAATAGTGGAGCAGATACTTTCGTCGACAACTCGGAAGCCTCTTCGAGTATCGCAAAAGAAGAAGAAGAAGAAGATAAGGAGTACACCTTTCCCGCGACCATTCGTTGGAGAAATAATAAGTTGGAAGAGGACAAATCTTTTCAAGTCACTTATGTTTTCGCGTACGGACAAGGCATCGCCGATGGTCGAGTCGATGATCGCGCGGTATTGATCAATCCTGGTGGCGCGAACGGTATGCCCGCTCGCGCGGTGAACAGAATGCTCTTTCGAGGAGTAGCCGGCGACGGGGGGACGTATGAGTTTGGTTTTTTGGGTTCCGCGATGTTCGAGGAAGGCGCGCTGTCGAACAACAACTCCACAAAACGAGCTGGAAATTTGGTATCTTTAGCATATAATGGTCAATGGTGCGATAGAGTCTCGAGCGAGACAACGGCGTGTGGAGAAACGTCGTACTCTTGGTGTTGCGGACAGTTTCTTTCACCTCCTCCTCCGCCGCCTCGAATCCTCATTGAGCCAATCGGCGGGAACGGAGTTAATTCACCTTCGGACGATGGTAACGTTACTAGCATGTCTGGACCAACAGAAGCATTTGATACGTTCGAACACTCATCGCCGGGCGTTTTTGATGCCTCTTTTCAGAATTCAAAGGTCGTGCCGCTCTCGCCTTTAGCGCAAGCGCTCGATCGAGGCGCTCGAATGCCCAAAAGTTCAAAGCTTCCATCTAATATCGGTACGTTTGGTTCAATTTCGGGATTGATTGTTATCGGTTTAGTTTTGATTGCGATAATTACGGAAATTTCGAGACGATGCATGAAACGTTTAGCGAAAGATTTGGAAATCGTCGCTCCCGAAATTTCTCGTAAGCTCACGCACTTGTTGCCCGGTCAAACGGATGTTTCGGTCGATATCGATCTCGAAGGCATCATAGTTTCAAAAGCACATCATCATCATCACACAAATGTCAGCGAAACAGTCACCGTGCACGCGTTACGAAGGCCTCAATCGAGGCACACTTCGATCTTCGAAAACGACGGAACGATGACCATGGAGTTTGAATGCGATGTCGCGTCGTCGCGAAAAAGGCTGGATTGTAATAAGGACGAAGGCGCCGGGGGAGACGAAGGAACATCTTCTTCATCGGAACTCATGGATTTAAAGTACGCGTCGCAATCGATTGAAACGTACAACAGTATAAACGGATACGTACAATCGCTCGCTCGAATGTTTGATACTGGTTTATTCGCTTCTCAAGGTCGCGACAGAGATGGAGAATCTGCCGGCAAGGAAAAAAAAGGATGGCGCGCGCACGAGTTGCGAAAGAACGAGTTCAAAATTACACTCGCTGACGTTAAGATCGGACGCGCCATAGGACGCGGCGCATACGGCGTCGTGTGTGAAGGTACGTACAAAGGCTTTCCAGTGGCTGTGAAAACGTTACACGCGGGTAAATCGACGTTATCGCGGAAAGAAAAAACCGCGTTTGAATGCGAAATATCTCTTCTCAGCAGATTATCGCATGTGAACATAGTCACATTTTACGGCGCGTGTACGGACGATAAAGATCATCAACTCTGCGTCGTCATGGAACTCATGTCAAAAAGTCTGTTCCAGGTTTTACACGAAAACGATCGCGAGAATAGGAAAAACCGGCGACTGACTCGATTGGAGTTTCTCCGCGTCGCCTCCGACGTCGCGGCGGGATGCGCGTATTTGCACGAATTGAAAATCACGCACGGCGATTTAAAGTCACACAACGTATTATTGAACGGATCGGGTGCGAAAATATGCGACGTTGGATGCGCTCGAGTCGCACAAATCACCGGCATGGTCACCACGCAACAATCCATCGCGTTCTTACAAAACACCAAAGGAACCAACGACCCGAAAGAGCAAAACAACAACAACAATAAAAACGTCGTCGGAACGCCGGCGTACATGGCCCCGGAACTCTTCGACCGCTCCTTGGACACAAACCCAACGACAACATTCGGCATCGACGTATACGCTCTCGCCATCTTATCCTGGGAATGCCTCTCCGGCGAAACTCCTTGGTCTCACGTCCAACACCCGGTACAAATAGCCTTCGCCGTTTGCAACGACGAGCGCTTGGACTGCGAGAAAGTCGGCGACTGGGAAGAAGCTAAACTTCTGATTCAAAAGTGCTGGAAACGAACGCCAAAAGATCGACCGAGCATGTGTGAAATCGCGCGCACATTGAAAGATATGAGAACCAAAGTTCGCTAATACAGAGAACGATGACGATGAAAGATTGAAGAGATGTTAAGATAGTGTTTGTAACGTACCTCTCGCCTGCGTTGTAAAAGGTCAAGCTACTCGTATAACGAACTCTGGTCTTCTCCCCTACAGAAAAAACTCCACAAAAAAACGCGCACTACCGTCGTTCACGAGAAGAAGACAAAGAAGAAAGAAGAAGAGAAGCGCACCGCTCAAAAGCGCGAGAGATGATGCGCTAAAACGCTCCTCGCGTTTCGTGGTTTCGTCCGTGTTCTCGTCGTCGCGATGCGCGTCTTACTCTTCTTCCTTTCTCGGGGAAGTTTTCTTTGCGCGTTCGTGCTTTTCCTCCTCCTGCTCGATGTCGAAATCCCGGTCGTTCTCGCGGAGAAGAAACCGGTCGTCCCGGCGGAAACCATCGCGAAGTGGCACCGACACCACAAGCTGTTCAAAGAGAAGCGATTATTGGTTCGACGAGAAGGAGAAGCGCAGAGCGTGAGCGCGGAGGAAAAGGAGGAGAAGTCTGGGTGGGAAGATCGATGGGAACATCGAGCAAAAGTCGTCGAGAAGAACAACAACGACGACAAAAACAACGACGCGATTGCTGGAAAAGCAACATCACCAAACGTGGCAGCAGGGAAAGAAGAGTCCGATTTGGCGTTGAAACTGTTCCGAAAGATTCCGCGGAAGAAGAGAGAGGAGATTTTGAGGGCGTTGGAGAATTTCAAGAAGGAGAAGGAGGCTGAGGAAAAGGAAGAGGGAGCCGGAAACCGGAAAGAAGAAAGGAACGAGGAAGAGACGAGGAGAAAGTTAGAGCTGTTAGAGAAGGAGAGGAAAGAGAAGGAGAGGAAGTTAGCGGTGGTGGTCGCGCGGGAAGCGTCGGTGGCTGAGGCGGCCCCGTCGACGGGGGAAAAGGGCGACGACGATGGTTTCGTCCCGGTGGACGAAAGCGCGTTAGCGGCAGGGACGGTGGCGTACGGGACGTACGACACGTGCGACACGTGCGAGATGTGCTCGGTGGAGGAGCCGCCGAAAGGCGTGGATACGGGGAAAGCGGCGAAAGCGAAGGAAACTGCGTCGGGGACGACGCGCGATGGAAAAATCCACTGCAAAAAGTGCTTCGGGTGTAACGTCGTCTTGTCGCGGTTGGAATCGAATCAAAATTTGCACGGTAAGAAAGTGAAGATGTTTGCCGGCGCTTCCGGAGCAGCCGTCGTGAGAGGGTACACGAAAGAACACGGCAACGTGATCATAAAGTCCTGGTGCGATTTCGGTGGGTACAAGCAGCACCCGGAAACCGCCGCGAAGCATCCGTTGACGTGCAACGAAGAGACGCAATCGAAAAACACCCAGTGTCCGATTAAAGGCGGCATTCACGCGTACGGCGAGTGCAACTACAAATTTCTCAACGCGCTCGACAAACTGACTGTAGATTCGAATTTAACCGGCGTCGTCCCTCGAACGTGGACTGGTTCCGTGAAAACCTTTTTACCGTGGGACGGACACGCGGTCCAAGGCCACAAAATTGACGTACGCTCGCAATTTTACGAGGTCGCCAAAGGCTACTCAATCGAAGCCGTTTACGGAAGCTCGGTCGCGCAAGACACAGTGGAGATGTTCAAAAACATCAAACACGAAGAAGTCATCAAAGCTGCCACGTTTGATTTGCTCTTTTCCGAGCAAGACAGACACGGTCAAAACGTATTTGTCACCGAAGAAGGCGACGTCACGCTCATCGACTCCGAAGGCTGTTTCGGCCCGACGAATTCTTTGTTACTTCCAGGCGGACAGAAATTCGAAGTCTACCGCATCGGGTACAACGCGGTGTGTTGCGGTAATACCCCGTTATCGTGTCCACAACCTGCCGGCGAGAGGACGGCGCCGATCGTCGCCATGGACTACCGATGCCACGCCAAAGACCATTTCGTCGGTTTCGATTGGCCGAAAGGCGTGGAACCCTTTTTACGCAAAATCCAAAAGATGACCGAAGACGACGTCCACGAAGTCTACGAAATGACGCGAAAAGAACACGCCACGCACTTGAAACGAACCGTCGACGAATTACTCGAACTTGGTTTCGAAGGCGCTCTGTTAAAAGCTTACCAAAGGCAAAATCGAGGCGACGGTCTTACCTACGGAAACAACTACTGGTACCCGATCACGCGAGCCTGTTGCGGGAACGATATCTGCCCAATGCGAGTCGACGACGCCGTCGGTCGAGTAAACATCGAAAAAAGCACGCAAGGCGAACTCGCGGAAAAATTATGGGGTGATAAATACGTCCACGGATTGGACGTGAAGAACTCTCCTTCGGCGACTTTACTCGCGCTTTCTTCCTTGAACGTTCCGAAACCGGAAACGAGCGCGGACGCGTTGGTCGATCGATTGAAACAACAAGAAGAACAACAACAAACAACACGTAAAACTCATTAGAAAAGAATACGTTCTTAGCCATAGTATATACCGCGCGTACATAATCATGAATGCGTTTAGAGTGTTGAAAGTCGTCGTCGCGACGAAGAAGTGTTGTTCTCGCACTCGTTTTAAAGCTTTTTTTTTCTCTCAAATCGTCATTAAAAAACAGACAAATGGTCGCTTTTTCTTCCACGTCGACGAGTTCTTCGACGAATTATCCATCGAGTATTCATCATCATCGAGGGAGACGAAGAGGGAGAAGGAGGTACCGAAAGAACTCCCTTTATTACGACGAGAACAAGAGCGACACTTTCGCGAGGAAGAGCAAAGGGAACGATTCAGACGGCGCGAGAGTAAACGACGACGAGGAGGAGGACGAGAACGGAAATGGAAAAAATCAATTTAACATTTTCCGTCCGTCGTCCTCTTCGGACGAAACCGTCGTCGGCGCGGAAGGGGTCCCTCAGTTCATCATCGAAGCCGAGCGCAAATCGGTCCCACTCCGTCGCCCAAGGTTAGCCACGTACGCGATTTCCTCGTCCGTGGCGGCGGCGCAGTTGGTGTACATCTTGCAGCAATCGTCGAGTTTGGAAAACCCAATCTTAGCGGCGGCCAGCGACGTGTGCGTGATGATCGTGGGGAGTTTACTGTGGAGAGAAGAGCTGAGAGGACGAGCGAAACGATTGAAACGGATATGGAAAGAGGCGAAAGAGAGAGAGACGGCGATGACGAGAGCGGAGCAAGGGTTAGGGGAGACCGTCTGGACGGCCAGGATGAGGAACGTGAATAAGAAAGGAGGTGGAGGAGGAACCGCCGCCGGGGAAAGTAACACGAACAACATGAACAACAACAACGACGACGCGAGTACGAGTAGCAGTAGCAACGGTAGCAGTAGGAGCAACAACAATAACGAGACCACGACAAAGAGTACGGGAAAGGGTAACGAAAAAGAGTACTACCCGACTGGCGTTACCGTCTCGGAACTGAAACAGAGCGACAAACAGCGTCGAGTGGTTGAAGTGAACGGTAAGAAAGTCTTGTTACAATATTTCATGGACGAGTTGTATTGCGTCTCGAACAAGTGCCCGCATTTAGGTATTTCGATGCAAGGGAAGACGGCTTTATTGAGCGCTGGATTGGAAGCGCCGAAGAGAGAAGGGTCGAAAGCGCCGTGCATCGTGTGTCCCGCGCATCAGACGGCGTTCGATATGGAGAGCGGAGAGGTAGAAGGGGAGTGGTGTCCGAAATTGATTGGAAAAGGCGTGCCGATTTTGGGGAAGGCGTTGGAAAAAGAGAGGAAACCGATCGAAGTGTTCAAGACGCGAGTAGAGGAAATGACCGGGAGCATATTAGTCGCCGTGCCGTAAACTATTCTTGTAAAATTTATACATCTAAATCTATGACGACGTTGTGTTATTATCACGGCGAGACCACTCGCGTCCCGAAAAACCACCACTTACGATAGCATTAACTCGGCGTAAAACTCTCCATGATGGCGCCGGCGGCGGATACACCACTCCATTCTTGCGTTTGGCTTTCGATCAAACCGTTTTTGCTCGTTTTCCACGTGACCGTCCCGGTGTATGGTTTCACTCGCGGGTGCCACGGCAGCTTTAAATACCCCTCGCAATCATAAATACCCACTATAGTATTCTCGTCTTTCACCTCTATGCTTCTCAAATCCACCGAACTGTTCTCCGGATCGAATAAAATCTTCAAAGCGTTGACGTATTTGCTCAGCGATTTCGTCGTATTCGTCGGGTCGATAAATCGACAGTCGTCCTCGAAAATCTCCGGCGTCACGTTCCCGGTGACGAAATACGCGCCTCTGAACGTCCCATCTGCGTTTTTCTCCACCGGTTGTAAATCTCTCCTTAATATTTCTTTGATTTCTTCGATGGACGCATCCGTTCGCTTCTCGTTTCCTATTCGCGTTGGTTTTCCCAGAGGTGCCAGTTGCAAAGCATTCGCCTCCTCTGTTTTTGTTGCGAGGAGGACACCAACACCACTCGAGGAGAGAGAGAGCACCATTTTCGTCATCATCGCTCTCCTCGTCTTCTTCAGTTCTTCTTCTTTCTCTTCTTCGTCTTCTTCTTCATCCGCTTTGTTGTTGTTGTTGTTGTCGTCGTTGCTTTTCGTCCTCCTCCTCGAACGCAGAGTTCGTCTTCTTTTCCCCGTCGTCGTCGCGGTGTGGTGGTAATGGTGGTCATCGCGACGAGAACGCGAAGAAGAAGTCGAGGAGGAAAAGGAGGAGGATAAAAAGCAGTTCGTTCGTCCTGCAGAGTGAGGAGGAGTCGTTTGCATCGTCATCATCATCCTCCAAAGTGGGTTGTTGTTTGGGGAAAAAAGTGATGATTTTTCTCTTCATTATATTTGAGTTGCTTGCTGCTTTCGGGCGCGAGTCGTGCGAGATCAACACCGCACAGAGACGTTGTTTGAGAGGAAGAGAGAGAGAGAGAATTCAGAGAGAGAGAGAGAATAAATAGTACACGCGTAAGTAAGCGTAAACAGAGCAAAACAGAGTCTCATTGGTGCAATCACCAATCACTTAAAGCGGGGAAAGAGAGAGAGAGAGACACAAACACGTAAACATGGCGGACCAACAGAGACTCAAATCCTCTCGACAGAGAAATATCGCGCAAGCGTTGCGTAAAGTCGACGCGGCTGGACGAGAGGCGGCGATTTCTGCAAGGTTAGACGCGTTAGAACGGGATGCGTTACCGGACGACGACGAAGGAGGAGGAGGCGACACCATGGACGAGGAGTTCGTGGTCGAGGAACCGAAGTTGGACGGGGCGATGACGAAGATTGTTCCGGCGTCGAAGAAGAAAAAGAAAGGAGGAAGCGAAGGAGGGGGGTCAAATGCGAAGGGTGGTGGGAGAGCGACGCGTGGAGCCGGCGGGGATTCGAGTAAAGCGTTATCGGCGAAAGCGCTGAGGACGTTCAATCAACTGTTAGAGGCGAACGCGTTAGACCGAGCGCCGGTCGGGATACCTACGTACACGTCCATCGCGGCTGGGCCGCCGAGTAGCGGCGCGCCGAGAAAGTTTTGCTCCGTGTGCGGATTTCCGAGCCCGTACACGTGCTCGCGTTGCGGCATGAGATTTTGTTGCAGGAAGTGTAATCAGATTCACTCGGAAACCAGGTGTTTGAAAATGTTAGGGTAATATAAACGTATACATGCATAGCAAAAAGTGATTGATTCTTAGAAAGAATAATGATGTAGTAAAAAAGAGAAGTCAACGTATTACACGTAGAATGAAAGTGCGTATAATCGTCGTCCATCTTTGTCGCATAAAAACTCCATCGATATGCGCTCTAAAGCGTGATGATGTCCAATTTTTTCCTTTCTTTTCACTCGTAACGCTTCATTTTACCACTTGAAAAAAAAGTCAAAACACTTAAATACAACTGCACTTACTTTCACAGCGCATACCTCTCGCAGCACTACTAATATAATAAATATGCAAAGATTGGACGCCTCCGACGTCGTCGGTTTGTGCAACGACGAACTCTATCGCCGCTATTGCGCGTTTCCTGGCGTGTATTCCGCGCCGCACGATTTAGATGATTTAGATTTGCACCCCCCCGGGGAAGAGGAGGAGTCCGCTGATCCAGAAAAAGTGGCAAAGCGACTCGCGGAGCGCGAGGAAGGGACGGCGTTGTATCACGCGTGCGAGGCGCAGTATTTTCACTCGCAACTGCCGCTGACGGAGAACGCGGACAGCAGTGTGAGTTCTTCTTCGTTGTGGTCGAAAAGTAAGCAACATGAAAATCGGAGGAAGAAAAAAACGTACGTTTCGAAGGAGTTTGCACAGATTGGCAGCACGGAAGCGTGTTCTTCGCTGAGAGCGATGAAGAAAAAATTGAACGAGTGTCACAAAGACGAGGAAGGATTTTTTTACATCGTGCAGTTAAGAACGGAACGGCTCAATGGAGACGTGGAGATTGTTTTGGACGAGTATAGGAATAAAGTTGAGAACGAGAGCACGAGCGAGGAAGAAGACCGGGGCGAACATCAGGAGAACGTCGACGAGAAGGTGAATGAAAGTAATGATAATACTAATACTAATACTAATACTAATACGAAAGAAGGAGATGATACAGAAGAAGAAAAAGAAGAAGAAGAAGAAGACGACGACGACGACGAGAACGATGGAAATATTAACGAAGAGTTTGTGCGCATAAACGGAACGATAAATGTTGAAGCGATTACAAAGATTTGGATCGTTCGGAGAGCGGGCACGTACGGGATGAGCGGGAAATTCACCTGCGTAGATCCGCCGATGATCTCAATCGATGATTTCTAATCAATTAAACTATTGCAAAGCACACAAGCGTAAATAGCATTAAAAGCCTATTTCACGCATTCTCACCAACTGCCTCAGCTCTTCGGCCCATTGGTCCATGCCTTTCTGACTCTCAAGTTCCGCACATTTCGAGTCTTCTTGGCTTCTAGTCGTCACGTCACACGTCCCCGTGTTGCAATCGCCGCACGCGAACAAACCTCTATCGTTTGCCCACTTTCGAAACGGTTCGAACCGATCTTTGGCAAACGCGACTAATAAAACGCGTCTTTGCTTGGCCACGTTCGCGAGCTCTTTCGACCACACTAAATGATCCACTCGAAACAATTCTATCGATTCTGGTTCGTCCTTGTTCTCTTCCTCGTCCGGTTGCGTTCCAGGAGCGATGGCATACACGAAATACGGAAATCTTTGACTAAACTCCGGGGCAAATCCCAACGCGTGCGCGCGCATGATGATCACCGAAGGCATACCGTCGCCTAAAGCGCCAGTCGCGCTCAAACCATCGAGAACACCGCTCTGTAGCTCGTCCGCAGCGGATAAGATGATCGGAATGCCACCTACCATCGCTTCTCGAGGCGACAGTTGTAACAGCTCAATTTTCGTGCCTTTTCGCTTTCCTTCTTCGTCTAAACCGGAACCAAAATATTGCGTCCGCCCCCAATCGGCTTCACCGATTGAGCCAAACACTTCCTTTTTGCTCACTTGCTTCGTTTTCCTCGCCTTCCCGACAAAACTCGAGACTAATCGCAATCGTTTCGCATCCTTTACGTTCGGCAAAGCCAGTTTCATTTGCTCCAACGCGAAGAATTGTTCCGGCGAGCCTTCGAATATTCTCGCCACTCCCGGGACAGCGTTTTTCCGAAGCGCTCTCGCCGCGGCTAACGCGAATGGCGCTTCTTTCGCTCCAATTGCTAATATGACGAGATGATTGTTGTTCCCGATGCGAACGAGGTCCCTTAAATGGGCGGAATGTTTCGACATGCGGGATTGCGCGCGTTTTCTACTTCTACCGAGCAACGCTCTCCTGCTCCTTCTCTTCTCTTCGCTATTTGCTAACGTATCTACGACGGCCTCTTCGATCTTTTCCTCCACGCTTTCCTCTGCGAGTATCCCCGAAGCTTTCTTCTCCTCGTCTTCCTCCAACGCCTCTCTTATTAAAGAAGGAAACATCCCTAATTTCTCCTCGGCGTCTTCATCCACCCCCCAATCGGTCTTCCCCATGCCTCGCAAGCGATACGCGTTCGTTTCCGCGAGAAACGCGATGTAATTCCTCGCGAATCGGCTCTCTAAATCTCTCGCTAAATGTTCAAACAAAGCATCCCTTCTCTCCTCGCCGGCGTTGGCGGACGTTAAACGTCCCAGATACGCGCAGTGTCGATTATAAAAATACGGAACTTGCGCCGCTCGAATTCTGGCGTCGCACGCCGACGCGTCTTCGTGTATCTCCTCCAATATCGTAGGAAACATGTGTTCGTTATCCGTCGTCCCTAACATCGCCTCCACCCCAGTCGCGTTGCTCAAGAACGCCCTCGCTTGCTCCAACCAACCACCGGACGCGCCGCTCGATACTTCAGATTCGTACGACGAAGACCCCCCGTAGTAGTACATCCTTCCGTCCGTCCCAGGTCTTCCTCCTCCTCCTCCGCGATAGACCACCAACCCGCACAAAGCAATCACCACCACCGAAATCAGCCCTCCTCCTAAACACGCCTTCCCTCTCGCCTTTTGTCGCTCCGTCATCGGCACCTCATCATCATCCTTGCTCTTCCCTTCAATCATCGACGCGTCGTCGTCGAGTGGTGGGTCCCACGTTTGCACGGCTCGTGCCGCGAAGTTAATGACTTTAGCGTAGGAGTAGGAAATGTACGCGCACACGTTCGTCGTCATCATCATTTGCATCATCGACGCGTCGTCTTTGTCGTCCGCCGAGATGGCCTCCACGAGGAGGACTGGTGGTAAATTCTTTCCCTCCTGTTCTTCCTCCTCTGCCATTCTTATCATAGGAAGAGCTCTCTCACTCGATGAAAAACATGATATATATGAAGAGTTAAAATACGCGTGTGACACAATGTAGAAGTGAGGAGGATTTTATGAAAATGTGGTGAAAATGGATGAAGACTTTTCGGTCTTCGCGCGATCGTTTCATTATTAAGTAACAGTATTACAACAACCATTTCTTCATTCTACCCATTCTCAACCATTTCCTGAGCATGGAGAACGTTTTAAGTTCGCTCAGACGGACGCGTAAAGCCATCGTCACGCGTCTTCGATCGACGCGGTTTTCCCGAAAGTTGACTTGGCTCGGTTTCGCTCTCGACTCGTGGTCGAGTAACGTTTGGATGGATTTGAACGCTTCGCGTCGAGCGGTCGGGTAGCGTTTGCCTGGAGTGAGTGCGCGGATGGCGACGAGGTTTAACGCTTCGGTGATCTCGTTGGCGCGGGTGTCTTTCTTTTCGAGTTCGAACGCTTCTTCTTCTTCTTCTTCGTCGTCGGTATCGTCTTCTTCGACCGAGAATATGGCGTCAGCGATTGCAATCAGCTTTCGCGACGGCCGACCGTTCGGGTGCACCTTAAATCGACTCGTTGTACCTTCGTTAGTTAGCTCGAAGACTTTCTTTCTCACAAATCGTGGATTCTCAAATCCGTAGACTTTATCGCACGCCGCGAAGAGCTCTTTGAAAGATATCGTAACCGAATTGTGCGGGTTACGGCTGGAGGTGGGTAGGAACCCGTACCGACGCAACAATTCACCATCGGATAATTCGCCGTAAGTATTAAAGATTTCGTCACCTTTGCGAATGTCGCGAACTGCAATCATGTTCAAGCGATTGGTAGAAGCGTCGTGGGAGAGCTTTACCGAGGCTAAAGCCGGATGCGCATGGTTTAGCATGTCCCAAAATGGCACTAACGCTTGTGTTTCCGTTTCATCTTCACCGAGAGTAAATGAATACGAGGCGACTATGTTTACCGCATCTCGATACAAACGCGCGAGCGAATGACTATGGGACGCCTCCGACGCGTTCGATGCCGGTTTCGAAGACGAGATGTCTTCTTCGTCTTCGCTATCATCCTCGCTATTCTTATTCATGTTATTGTTCTTCATCATTTTTCGTTTCTTGCTAGTGTTATTATTATTATTATTATTCACGTTCCCGCGATCATCGTCGTCGTCTTCACTCGACATCATCATCTCCACGTTCACCTCTCTCTCTTTATTCCTCTTCTCGTTCTTCAATAATTGCCCAATCGCCTCTCTCAACGTCTTCGGAACCTTCCCTTTGCCGTTCGCGATGGCCTCAAAAAACGGTCTCGCGACCTCCTCAAAGTGTAACTGGGTCAGAGACGGCACCTCTTTGCTCTCCTCGTCTGCGTACGATTTAAACCTCGTCCAGCAATCCGTCCCTCTGAGACGTTCCTTCTGGGCTTCCGTCCACGAGAGCAAACAATCGGAAAATTTTTCGACTCTCGGCATCGTCGCCAAGTACGGGTAGTATTTAGACTCTTTACCTAACGCTAATTCACACGTTACCGCGACCACTAAAGCTTCTCGCTGTAACCTCGGTTCGCCATTATCCGTTCTCTCTTCTTCTTCTTCTTCTTCTTCTTCTTCCCCTTCCTCCACCATTCCGCGATGACGCCCGTACGCCTCCGTTTCCTTAACAACCTTCTGACAGTCCCTTAAATTCAACTCCACGACCGCCGACGCGCACGCGGACAAACTTTCCGCCAATAAAACCGAATCGTCCGGTACGGACACAATAACTGCGCCCTCTTTAATATCCTCCGTCGCCACGCACCCTCGGTAGTATCTCGAAGACTGACTCGTGGTGCTTTCATTGCCGCCGCCGAAAACGGTTCCTCCGTTTCTGTTTCGAAAGTATCCAATCGTACACCCGCGCAAATCGACGCGTAGCTCGCGTTTCAAGTAGTCTAAGTACCTCAATTCGACCGAGGAGAGAGGTTGTTTATTGATACTACTTTTGTCGTCGTCGTGACGCACACCTGGTGGTGGTAATGGTGGTGACTTTGCGAGAAACTTTTTATTCTTGTTGGTATTCGTCTTTAAAGGCGAACGCATGGTGCAAACTTGTGAGGAGGAAAAATCGAGCGACGCGAAGCTCAAATCTATATACTACAAATCACAACTCTCTCTTTCTCTCTGCTAAACGTCTATATTACGCGCACACGTCCTCTAAAGTGTACCTCCCCCGAAATTCCTCTCGAATAGTGCTAAACCCTCGGTTTGGATTCTCGGCGTTTTTGGGCCCGTAGGTGATGTAAAACAACACCCGTCTACTCTCGCTGACGTTTTCGGTACCGCAGTGTAACAGTCGCGAGTCAAAGACGGAACCATCGCCGGTTTTAAGCAACGCTTTGACGTTTGGTTTTAACAAGGTTGGACCTCCGAGTTCTAAGTTCTCTTGGAAAGATTTGTGCGCCTCTAACGTGTTCGTTTCCGGGATGAATAAGGTAGGACCCATGGCTTCCGAGACGTCTTGCAAGGCGATGAAGGTGGTCACGGCGCAGAGGTTTTGGCGGTAGTTCGTATCCGGGTGAACCGGTTGTCTGGAACTTTGCGGATCCGAGACTAAAGCGGCGAGTTCTAGAAGTTCAATTTGGTTTTCGTCGGAACTCGTCCCGCCTATCTTTCTATTCCCGCACGTTTTCGCGAGGATCTGTCTCAAATTCGCGCTCGCCTCCTTGACCGCTTTGCGCACCGTCGGCTGTTTCAAATCCAACTTGTAATCAAACCTATTTTTCCGCGAATACACGTTTCCAAAGTTTGGGTTGGTTCTGTCCTCGGAATCTTTCGCGATTGCGGAGTTGATGTGTTCCAACAGCTCTCTGCACGTCTCTTCGGAGAGGACCTTTACCACGCCGACGCATCCTCGCGCCTCCAAAACTTTCGCCCCGTCCTCCTCGCTCTTCGTGTCGTCATCACCATCATCGCTCATTATCGACGAAGAAACCATCCCCAAACGCCCACTCTTCCCCGCGTACTTCTCCATGTACTCCTTCTGCTTACTCACTCGATCTAACGTCGCCGCTTCCGTCGTTTCCGCTTGATTTTCAAACGACGTCACCATCCCGTATCCAGCGAGAAGCACAGTCACGAAAACAACCACAAAGTTCGCCCCGGAATCGAATCCTTCCGGCGCCGTCGGCCCGCCTTGGAAGACTTCACCCGTGGCGGTTAAAATCTCTCTCGCAAATGCGGGTTCTGCGTTTAAGAACATTGCGTTCACGAAGAGGAGGAAAGAGTTCGTGGTTTTTGTTCTCTTTTGTCTTCTTCTTCTTCGATCGTCATCCTCTTCCGCGCAAGTTTCCCTAAAAGTGGATAAATCGGATGCGCGCGATGACGACGAGTTTAAGGAAGAAAAAGAACGAGACGCACCAAAACGAAAGCCTTTTACGACGAGAGCTTTTTTGCTCGGTTTCTTTTTGAAATCATCGTCCTTCTTGTTTTTGATATCGATGGCGCGATGATGATTCACGCGCAGGAGCATGGTTTCTTATGAGGCAAAGAGAAGGACTTCAATACCTACACAATACGAGTAAAGCGCTCGCGCCTTTATAACAATTCATCAAATTCTATTTCACTCTGCGTGTTTTCTCTCGCGCAGCTTTCCTTCCTCGCAGATTTGCAGCGCGGTCATTTTCGCCAACGGACCTGTATCCGCGCGTAAATAAACAACTTCGCTCAACTCGTTTGCGTAGCGCTGCGATAACGCCGCGCACATTCGGCAGCACTGCAAAGTGACGAGGAGCGTTTTCTTCGTCCTGGTTTTCTCGTGGTTCAAGAGTAAGTTCATCTCAGCGTGCAAGATTTTGTTCCCTCCGTTTGTGTTTTTAGCCAAGGATATGATTTTACCGGTCGCGTCGTCTCGAAGCGCGGCGACGACGTTTCTGTGAGAGGCGCGCTCGAAGCGCTCTTCTTTTTCCTCTTCTTCCTCTCCTTTCGATTCTTCTTGGCTTCTGTTTGAATTCGAGGAAAATCGAACGAAGAACGCATCCGCGTCGCTTGGATACGAAGAATTTTGTGCTTCTTCCGCTCTCCCGAACTCATCTTCAATCATTCTATCTGATTCGAGTTTGCCTCGCATCAACGCTCTTTCGCTAAACTCCGTCACGTCCACGCACTCGTATCCAACGCCTTCTCTTCCCTCGTCGTCATTTTCGTTTTCCACCTCCTCCATCTCTTCCTCCTGTATGACGCACACCTTCGAGTGACCAACTTTCACAACCGCTCGATCAAATTCAGACAACGTCAAAACCTTCGTTTTCTTCTCCGCCTCTTCTTCCAAACAACGCGTATCGTCCTCGCGACCACCGCCTTTACGCACGACGAACATCCTCTCTCTGCACTTCGCGTCCCCGTAGTTCCTCTTTTCCCGTCCACTCTCCTTCGCTTCAAACGCGAGTTCTCTTAACCCGCATATTAAGTTGAACGCGGAACTTTGTATATCGCTCGTCCGTCTGGCCACGTATAAAATCCTTCGGTTGTGTGTGTCCAACGCGAACGCGATATCGTCGTCTCTCTTCGCACTCTTCCCATCAGCACTACCGTTACTCAAACCAGCAACATATTCTCTGGCAAATTTGCCGGCTTTCTTTTCCTCTCTCGTCGCCGCGTGCGGTCCCTTCGTTTTGCTCGCCCTCCTTTTCTTTTTCCTAAAACTGCTCTCCAAACTCTTTTCCTCCTTTTCCTCCTTTTCGTCTTCGTACGAAGAAGACGAAGTCGTCGTCGTCATCGTATTCGAAATTCTTCTCTCTTTTCCTCCTCCTCTTCTCCAGAAATAAAGAAGAAGAACCGAGGGGGAAGAGCGCTCAGAAAAAGCAAACGATATTAACGACGACGACGCTTTCATCTCGTCATTTCATCATCGTTATTTCAGCCGGTGGTTTTCCTCGTCCTCGTCGTACGAAGAAGAAGACCACAAGAGATGTACAAAGAGAAGAGTAAAGCCTTTCGCGTCCTCTTTCTTCTCTGAAGAAGATTTTGGTGTTTGTTTCGCCAGTATTTAGGGTAACAAATAAACCCTAAACACTTTCGCTCCTTTTTGGAATATTTTTTTCTTCTCTCTTCTGGTCTCGCTCTTCTACAGTTCAATCCCCTTTCTTTCTTGCGCGCGTAAAGTTTGAACACGCTTTGCGGAATACGACTTTGACGCCTTCCTCTTCGCGCGGAGTACTATACAAACGCGCGCACTTCAGTCTCACGATGATGAATGTTATGAAGTGTTTAAAATCGTACGTGCTCGCACACGAGTACACGGAAGAAACAATCCTGCGATATTTCTTTTCCCTCGCCTTCCTCTCGTTTCTGACGCACGAACTTTTACATCTGATGAGCGCGTTGATCTTCCCGAAGTATCTTTTCGGCGAAAAGAAATGGGAGAAACTCGCGAAACACCGACGGGCGCAAGTGGTGCACGCGCCGAACCAAATTTTGAACGGCTTACTCGCCGGGCAAGTCGTCAGGGGAAGTTTAGAACGATTTCCGTCCGCGATGAAAAAGAACGGGAAATTTGACGTCGGGAGACGCTTGGAAACCACGAGAGGAGGAGGACTGTTTGGCGGATTTTTGAACGCGTTGACGAAAGGAGGAGTTTTAGGAGGAAAGGCGGTGACGTTTAGACGAACGACAGTGCTCGCGACGGCGGCGTCGTGCGGGTATTTGATGTATGATTTCTTGTTGTTGACTATTTTCGATCGGAAGAACATGCTCCGAGCGCACGGGAGACGACAGTATATGATTTACATCATGCACCACGTGTTGCCGCTGTTGATGTGGCCGGTGGCGACTCGGTACGGGACGTTTGAGTATTTCGTCGCGTGGGGCGTGAGGTCGGAGTTGAGTCAAGCCGCGATGGGGTTGAGAACTGTATGCATTGGGATGGGGATTTTAGATACCATTTACGGGGTTATCGTGCAGTTGAATTTCGTCGGGGTGTACTTTTGGGTGAGGATGTGGCCTTTGTTGGATCACGTTCGCTCGATGGCGAAAGCGGATTGGTTCGCAGAGAATGTGCCGAGGTGGCAGTTGCCGTTCGCGTTCTTTACCGTGCCAGTGCCGGCGATGTTGAACGTGTACTGGTGGTTTATGATTATGGGCGCGTTTTGGAAAGTAGTTAGCGGCGGGAATAAGAAGAAGAAGGAGGCGTGAAGAAGGAGGCCTCGTCTACGTAGAAAAAAATTGCTGTAGAAGTAGTGTTGATTCGGTGTTAATGTTGCTTATTTATTGTTATTGTTATTATTCTTTCTACACGACGGATGTGGATTTGTACAGGCACATAACAAACACGATTTATCGTTAGAAGGCATCGTTCACGGCGCTCGCGTATAAAAACTCTTTTACCTGCGATGTCCCGCTGATCGTTTTTATCGGTACGAGAAACTTACACTTACGTTTCTCGTTCTTCTCGAATTTTTCGCGCTCTAATCCGGCTGTTTTCGCGCGTTCGGTGATGCGCTTTTCGCGAATGGACACGCCCGAAAATGATTCGAACTCTTTCGCGCGTCTTCCATTTCCGATGTTAAACTTATCGTCATCGCGTACGATAACCTTCCCGCCGGCGGCGTCTTCTGAAACTGCGCCGTCGCACACGATTTGAAAAATACGCCGGCAGGAGTACTCGTTCAACCGCGTTCGTCGATTGACCGCTTGAGGTGTCCCGTATCCGGCGTCGTAAATGCTCGCGTATAACAAACGACCTTTGCGTCTGTCTTCTAGAAAAGACTCGCGTCTGTGTTGCGGATCGTGACAGTGTAAAAGCGGCACGATTGGAGATGTTCTCGCGTCCCAATTTTTGGTAAACAACTTGATAGACGTAGACACTTCTTCGCCTAAATACAAAAACGGCGCGTGCACATCCGACGGACAGTCTCGAATGAACGCCTCACTCGGACCAAACGTGAACAAATTCGACACGAATGGTGATTTTAACGACCTCTCTGGTTTCGCATGTAACTTGGACGCGAAAAAGTGCGGGAAATGTTTCCCGAACGCGTGCGCGGTGAGCATAGCCGGAGCGTTTCTTTCCTCTTTCGACGGAAAAATTCTTTTGCCGTATATGAACACGTGGTGATCCGTCTCGTACGTTTCCGGATTCAAAACGGGGGAAGTTTCCAGATCGTACCCTAATGGATGTGCGGTTAAGACGACACCGTTATTATCATTGTCGTGGTCTGCTTCGTTATCCTTTTCCGCTTCTTCCAACTCGCGAAACAACGTTTCGTCCCAATCGGCGTCGAATGCCGTTTTCGCGTCGGCGTATAAAATATGCGATTCGCCACCCCACAATCGATCGGCTAAGTGTCTCGAATAGCACGGCCCATCCGACGAATCCCAGTTCACGTGCGTTTCTCTCACGTTTTCCAACCATTCCTTTTCCTTCTCGTTTTTTACGCCGTCGAAAATAGCGCACGCGTTGTGCGCCTTCTTCTCCTTCTCGTCTTCGTATTCTTGCACTTCCAACTGTACTTTTCTCACGTCCACCGTTAAATACTTTTCTGGATCTTGTTCGCCTTTCATCTTAGCCACTTCTTCCTCCGCTTTTGCGGTTATGCGATTGACCGCGTAGTGCAAGCGGCAGACGCACCGTTCGCGTTCGCCGGTTTTCGAAGAGACTTCTGTGGTCGTTTCCGTTTTGTATTGCCAACAAATGCCGACGAACACGCGCGATGGGTCCTTGGCATTTTCGAATAAAGAGCGAAGCGTGTGCTGGGCTTCTAAATCGCGGTAGACGCGGAGAGAAACAAAGATGGTCCTCTTAGTTGGATCGTACGATTGCGTTTCCGTCGTCGTATTTTTGAGCGCTTGGTCAATTTTTTTGCGCATACTCGCGCATCCGGAATCGTGCCTCCAGAAATCTTTCGCGATAGTTTCGTACGCTTGTTGTGCTTTTAGAAGCTTTTTTTTCGAACCGGCCGCGTCTGGGTGACGCGCCATTATTTGGTTCAAGTACGCGTCGCGGACTCGCGATTCGCCCGAGCCGAGCGGGATTTTCAGTTCGTCGTAAGCGCTCTGTAACGATGGATCGTATCCTCTCTTATGTTCGGGAGCTCCACCGAGATATGGTGCAAACATTGGGTCCGTTTGCCACCACCATAAAGATGATGATGCAGCATCCTTGCTTTTGACTTCGTTGGTTATCGGTTGATGCTGTTGTTGTTGTTGTCGTTCGTTGCGTCTGCGCGCGAGCGCCTCGAGACTCTTCTTTTTCTTCTCCGATGTCGCCGCTACCGACGGAAGTACTTGCCGCATCATCTCGTCGTTGTCCTCCTCGTCGTCGTCATCGCTCGAAGAAGATGCGTACGCGTCCTTATCGTCGTCATCTTCGTCGTCGTTCTCTTCCATTCCGTCGCCGTTCTCGCCCGAGGCAACTTTTGGGAGATTGTACACCGGCGTGAAGCTCGAGGCGTCCGCGAGAGACAAACAGCACGATGAGCAGGACATCATCCTGACATTACAAACGTTCCCACACATCTTGCACCGTTTAAAATTGAAGTCTTTACTCGCGTTCTTCTTCTCCTCCTTTGGTGCAAGAGATGCCGGATCGTCAGAGTACTCCATCGCTTTTGCCTCCTCGCGTTTAATTTGGGCCAACGTCATCATCTGTTCAATCGCTTCCAATCCCATGCCGTCAATCATAGGTTTCTCGTACAACTCTTCTTCTTCTTCTTCTTCTTTTTCTACGCCGCGTTCTTCGTTTGTCTCCTCCTCTTCGGCATCAATATCATCCATTCCTCTCGGCGCCGTCGTCTTTGAAATCTCCCATTTCGGCATCGTCCCCGGTTGCTGCCCTTCCATTCTCCCTCTCTCCTTCCTCTTCTCCTTCTCGCGTTCGCTCTTTGCCAACTTTTTCTCGTACTCTCTCTCTTTCACCGCCAGCTCTCGCAATTTCGGATGCACCTCGTCCACGAACGTCGCGTCCATCCTTAACATTTGA
>JACLAB010009057.1_pt1 | contig 37292 bp, 22 predicted proteins | sample 8027921 | NCBI WGS metagenome assembly JACLAB01 (sample SAMN15725117, study PRJNA655200) | protist metagenome | isolation source: fluorescence activated cell sorting (FACS) single amplified genomes of... | place: USA: West Boothbay Harbor, Gulf of Maine | collected 2000-07-19 | reverse complement strand
GTTCTTGACGATCACATCCCACAAATCTCTCTCCCCCATCCGTCTTTTCTGCGCTCTCGTCCTCACTCCAGACAACATGACGACGTTTGTCTCACGACACCAACTTCTTCTTCGTCTTCTTCTTCTTCGTTCTCGAAAGTCTTTTAGTCAAAGAGAGATTTGTTTTTTTTTCCAGAAGTAAAAATTGGCGTTTTTTTCCGAGAGAGATAACTAATTAAAACAGATGGTGAAATCCACATTACGAGAACAACTCGCGCGATACGATCGAATACGGAAACGTCTCAACGAGAGAGAGAAGAAGAGAGAGAGAGAAAACAGAGAGTGTATGCATGCGAGAGAGAGAGATGGAAGAGGTTCGCGCGACTCCGCGTGAGTACGTTTGAATAAAACACACTTAGGGAAAGTGAGATATGTCTGCTTTTGCATCACTCGTAGCGCGGAGAGGAAGAACGGCGACGTATCGTTGGTGCAACTTCTGCCTCGCGCACCAAAGGCAAAACGAGTTTGAGCGGTATTATTCGTCTTCTGGGACGACGACGACGACGACGACGATTCAGACGACGAAAATACTCGCGACTTTACTCGAAGATGCGATTGCGGATTCCAACAGGAAAGAGACAGAACAAGAGATGATACCATCATCATCGCAGGAAGATAACCAAAAGATCGTGGACCGAACGCGCGTTCGCGCGATTGCAGGGAAAGGCGGGAAAGGGTGCGCCTCGTTTCGGAAAGACGGCGGGTCGAGAGGACGGAGAGGTGCGGATGGCGGGAACGGCGGGAACGGCGGCGACGTTGTGTTGAAAGCGGTTGGCCAGCGAGGGCCGAAGAGTTTAGGTCACGTGGGGAACTTGTTGAGAGCGGAAAACGGAGGAAACGGAGGGAAAGAGAGGATGCAAGGGAAACGAGGGAAGACGAAGGTGATGGAAGTGCCGGTTGGGACCGTGGTCTGGGAGGAAGAAGAGAGAGAAGATGTTGTCGTCGATGATAACGTCGAGGTGACGAAAAAGATGATGGCGAATTGGGGGTCCTCCGAGCCCGTGTGGGATGATAACGACGATGACGACAACGAGGATGGTGATAATCTCGAGAGAAGCGACGACGGAGAACACGACGACGATGAATTAGAAATAGAGTACATAAGAACCGCGCATTTACGTCCGAGAGGGTATAAATACGGCATTTGGCGAGTGCTCGCGGATTTGTCAACACACGAGGACGAGTTTAAGCTCGCAATAGGAGGCAGAGGCGGGAAAGGGAACGCGAATTTTCCAGTCGGAAAAACAGCCGGAGAGTACGATCCCGGCGAACCAGGGACCGAGAGAAGAGTGGTTTTAGAGTTGAAAACAGTCGCGGACGTCGGGTTTATTGGGTTTCCAAACGCCGGGAAATCCACGATGTTAACGGCGCTGACCAACGCGAAACCAAAAATCGCGCCGTACGCGTTTACGACGTTGACCCCTCAATTTGGTGCTCGCGAAATTGATTTAGATAAAGAGATGGAAACGAAAGTGAGCTTGACGTTTGCCGATGTACCCGGTTTACTTCCGGGCGCGCACAGGAACAGAGGCTTAGGTCACGATTTTTTGCGACACGTGGAGAGGTGTCGAGTGCACGCCTACATCGTCGACGCGACTGGTGGTGATGGAAAGAATAAACGCGCGACGACGGGTAATACAGAACAAGACGATGCAAATGAAAGTCTACCTGAAAATAGCAAAGAAACCAATAAGCTGCCCCACGAAGCCTTGATTGATTTAGTCAACGAGTTGGAAACCTACAAACCAGACATAACGAAAACGACGCCGGCGATTGTCGTGGTGAACAAAATGGACTTGTTATTGTTCAACAGTAGCGAAGATGATGGCAATAACGCTAGAGAAGGAGCTTCTTCCGCCGAAGCGATTAAGAAGACAATGTCTGCGTCGATTACGAAAGCGATCGGATCGTTAGGAAAAGATGCGTCTTTGTGGGAAATTGTGTTCGCTTCCGGTAAAACCGGGGAAAACGTGGACGAGGTGTTAGAGGCAGCATCGAGAGCGTGGAAGCGAATGAATAGTAGTGCAAGTAGGAGTAATTATATTAGCGGTAGTGATGATGAAAGCGAGAGCGATGCTGCCAAGGCCGAGAGCGTGTGGTCGGATCCCAATAGATTTTGATTTTAGAGAAAAGCGCCCACAAATTGATAAAATAAACACCTAAATGTTCTTCTTGTTCTTGTACTTTGTCTTCGTCATCACTCTTCTCTCCTTCTCCTTCTTAAACTGCCAGACGATCAATCCACCAACTATAACTGCACTAACCGCTAACCAACACCGGACGACCGCTTTTGGCCACTTTGCCGTGAACAAACCGTCCCCGTGTTTCAGAATCACCAGAAACTCCATCGCCATGGCGGCAATCGCCAACCACGCGTTCGCGCCTAACTGAGCTTTCCAAATCCCGCGCTCGTCCGTTATGAACACGTAATACTCTCTGATGGCAATATTTGCCTGTGCAAACCAAAGCACTAAACGTAAAGTGTTCAAAATATGCGGCGGAGGTATGCCGTAAATGAACTTCAAGAAGAACGCGTTCAATTCAAACGATAAACACATACCGATGAGGAACACGCACTGAATGAAACGACCGGGAGTCTTGAACGGCTGCCATTCGTAACGATACCAGTTATGTCCTTTCTCCGGAAGGATGTAATTTTCGATCGATTTCCGCGCGACGCGAACGAAATTCGACGACGGACGTCGTCTGTGATGGCGGTTTTTCTTTCCATCGCTTTCATCTTTCGTGCGCTCGGAAGAACGCGCCGCCGCCGCCGCCGGTTTGTTCTTCATCTCGTTCTCATCATCTTCTCCTTCTTGTCCATTTTTTTCGTATTCATCCTCCTCGCTACTACTACTCTCCTCGAAATCATCTATCACTCTCTCAGTAAAACCATGATTTTCAACTCCTTCGCTACTTTCCTCCCTACTGCTCCCGCTATAACTACCCCTACCAACGTTGGTCGTCGCGAAATACTTCGTCGCCCGCATCCCGACCCACATCCCGCCAAAGTTACACACCAACACGTCCAACACCCACGAATCCCACCAGCACTCGTTAAAATTCTTCAACCAATGCCTAAACGTCACCTCCATCAGTTCAAACAAAATCGAATACGCCCACAACAAGTGCCAATCGCGAATGGCCAACGCCTTCCCGAACCACCCGAGCACGTGCGCGAGAAAAAACTCATCCAGTATCGTGTTCTTCACGTTCTGGAAACAGGACCCAAAACGTGCTAAATTGCATTGCTCCGGAGTAAAAACTCGACAATCCGTCGCGTACGTCCGTTCCTCGTACGGGAACATCTTCGCATCATCTTCACCCGCTGAGATTAAGTTTGAATCCCAAAACGCAAACACCCTCGCTCTCGCCTGTTCTTTCGTCTCTTGAAACACCAAAAACACCAGGAACAAAAGGTACAGGACAAAACTCCCGTGCACGCACCTCCAGACGCCCGGGTGCGGGCGAAACATGTGCGTGTCTTCACCTTGGAGGAACGAGTACACGAGGTAGGACACGTAGGCGAAGAAGAGGCCTTTTTTCGTCGGGGAACTCGATGATGCTGTCCTCGTTTCTGACACATCATTTCCCCTAATGTTGCGTTGACCAATGTCATCATTCAACGCTTGGTACGCTAAAACGAGCACGTATACGAAGAGAAAAGAGAGTGATTTTCTGTTATTGTTGGCATTACGAACAGAAACAACACCATCGTCCATTTTGCGCTCCGTTGTTGTCTTCACCTCGTCCTCGTGCTCTCTCTTTTATTATTCGCGTGTGCGCTAAAAATAACAACTTTGGGATGCTTCATTTTCCCGAAACGAACCCCGAAACGGAACAGAATATATACACACACACACACAACACACACACAGACACAGACGCGCTTTGAATGATGCGCGAGAGTAGTAATGATGCTAATAATAACAACACAGGAGGATCAGGATCAGGAAATGGAGGATTAACGTTCGCGTTCCTCTCCTTGGGAACCATTTCCGTTTCCATTTTACTCTCCGGAGTGGCGATGCATTCGTCCATGTCGAGCACGAGTTCGTCGAGTTCTTCGTCTCTGGCGAAAGGCATTTTCATCGGGTCCACGTCCACGATTACGTTATTCGCGTCTGGCGTGTATTTTGCGTGTAAGTTTATCTCCTCGGGAGGAGGGACGAGTAGGAGTACGACATCAACATCCGCGGAATGTATCGAAGGGGAATTCGTTGAGAAGGAGAGTTTAATTGGAATGAATGTGAGAAAAGAGGAGATGCGCGGGTGGTTGATTTTCTGCAAAGGGTCTAACATGGTGAAAGCGAATAAGATGTCCAAAGAAAAAGGATTCGCTGGGAAAACGACGTCGAAGAAGTCGTCTTTAAGTTTGACGACTTTGATGAGCGGAAGCAATACGGAGAGGTATTACGTGACTTTGGACGTGAAAGCGGCGAGGATGAAGTTGGAAGCGAACAGAGGAGGAGGAGGAGGAAGCGACGGCGGAGCGAGCGCGACGACGGCGGCGGAGAGTACTACTACGACTACGACTTCTTTTTCTTCATCATCTTTGGAGGCAGAGTATGTGGACAAAGAGGAAAAGTTTATCGATTTGAAGCAGTGCGACGTGTATTTGGTAGAGTATCCGGAAGGGAATAAGACGGAGTTGATGTGGAATCATAAGCGGGCGATCGTGATTGCGAGGAGGAGCGATGCTTCTTCTTCTTCTTCTTCGCTGTACGAAGGCGAGAAGGTGGTTTGGTTATACGCTTTGAGCGGACCGAGTAAAGAGGCGTGGTTTTACGCGCTGTGGAGGGCGTTGGATATGGACTCGATGAGAAGAGGTTTAACGTCGACGACTGCCACGAATTCGAATAGTAAACAAAAGTTCCCAGAAGAGGCGAAATCGAGAATCGCGCAGTACTTGCTCGAAAACGCGCGATTCGAAAAGAAGATTAGCAGAAGTAGTAGTAATAGCAGCGAACAACAACAACAACAACAAGAGAAGAAGGATGAGAAAGCCAAAGCGCAAAAGAAACAAGACGCGTTTTTCGAACACATCTTCGACGACAAACGGTGCGGACAAACCGTGGATATCATCTCTTCCCGCATCTTTTTCGATTTAGTGCGCTCGATTGATTTTAAAAACGTTCTCTCGAATTTGTTGGAGAAGAAATTGAACGAACTTCCCGGTTTACCGAAATACGTCGGCAAGTTTGACGTGGAAAAGTTATCGTTAGGAGAAGCGACGCCGAAGTGTAACATGTTACGGCCGGTAGATGGAAGCGATGGTTCAAACGCACCTTGGGACGGCGGATCGTTACCAGGTCGAGGCGTTTGCGCCGCGGTGGAAGCGGATTTGAGTTACGTCGGCCTTATTGAAGTGACGATTCGAACGAGAGTGGATTTAGCGCAGTACGCGAAGGAAATCGGGAACTTAGTGGAAGGCGGGGATGCAGCGGGAGTGGAGGAAAACGACGAAGACGCTGCCGGAAAAACGAACGACAGCGTCACAAGCAAAAGCGGCTCGAGAACGCCGACGCCTCCGCTCTCGCCCACAAACTCTGGCAGAATCCCACCGCTCAACAAAACGAAAGAAGAAGTCACTCAAAACGTGCTCAAAGAGATGAAGAAAGTCGTCGAAAACGTCAACGACCGCGTGTTGCAAAAGTTTCCGCTAAAAATGACTTTGAGAGTGTCCAGCTGTTCCGGCACGTTTCGATTTTGGATCCCTCCACCCCCGAACGAACGCTTGTGGTGGGGATTGAAAGGTCGCCCGAGAGTCGATATCTTTTGCGAGCCGGCGATTGGAGAGAACAAAATCGCGCACGAGTTTATCGCGAAGAAAGTCTCGCATTTGCTGTCCAGCAAGTTAGTCTCGGACATTTGCGACGAGCTGGTGTTGCCGAACTGCGCGAGCGACCCGATGAAAGAGTTGATACGGTTCGAGCACTTCGTACCGGAAATTGCGTTCGAAGACGCGATACAGTTGAGCGAAGGCAACGGTGCATTTTTAGTAACGAACGCAGCGTCGTCGGAGGACGTCTCTTCGACGACGTACTTGCGAGGCGAAAAGAAAGGAGACGAACACATCGTGCTTTCAAAATCGGGCTCTGAAAACGCGTTCAGCGCGCAACTGTTACCGAATGCGCCGAAAGAAGAAGAAAAAGTAGAAGATCATCAACAACAACAAGTACAAGAGAAGCAAGAAAAACAACAGCGCAAAAGTGTCAGTTTAAAACGCGAAAACAGCACGAAGAGACAGGAGGAAAAGAACGCCTTGGACGCCACGGCAGAGTGGTTGCTCTCGGATTCGCATTTCGACTCGCCGCCAACCTCCGCCGCGAAAGCCCCTCCCTCTTCCTCCTCGCAACCGCTCTCTCCGAAATCTCCAACCGGCGGCAATAACAACATGATTGGTTTCGGAAACAAGCGCGAAGACGTCCTCCGAGCCAAAGGCGGCGGCGGCGCGTCCTCCTTTTCCTCCGCGCGTCCGACCAGCCCGGATCATCAGAATCACCAAAACAACCTCTTCGCGTCTCTCTCGCGTTCGATTAAACAAAAAGCAGAGGAAAATTTATCCAAAATGAAATCGGATTTTCAAGAGGTGCAAAAAGGACTCCAAAACGGCGGCGTGGAAGGCGCGGTGCAAAACATCAAACAAATCGCGATGAAACGAGCGAAAGAAACGACGACCGCGACGACGACGACGGCTTCGACGCATTCGTCTTCCTCTTCTTCTTCGCAGCAGCAGCGGCAGCGGCAATAGAAGCGCGGGGTAGATAAAAATATACGCCGCCCGAAAAAGTAAACCTCTTTAAGAAGTGCGCGAAACAAAAAACATTCAAAAGGATGTAATTGAACTTTTTAAACAGGTTAACATATCACGGAAGAGTTAAAGCTCGATGTTCAATACAAAATGCATTCTATCCTTAGTCTTACAGATACGCAATACGTTCAAGACGTAAGCGCGAGTGAAGCGTTCTTCTCTGTGCTTCATTTTGACATTTTTCGACTCAAAAAAATTCAAAAATTCTCACAAAAACCATCGTCTCGACGAGACACTAAAGACGACGACGAATCGAAAGAAACCTCCTCCTTTTCCTCCTCCTCTCGCTCACTTTTGCACGAAGGTCGAGACGACTGCGACTGCTGCTCTTCATTGTCCGTGTTGCGTGACATTCGCGTCCTTCGCGGAATCTTTAGCGCGTGCCATCAAGAGGAAAAATCAATCGAAAAGCTCCGGGAAAAATTCAAACAGCATGGTGGCCAACAAAGAAGACACACGAGTAGAACTCGCGATGATGATGGAAACCGATCGCGAAGACACGTTGTTGGATGAAAACCTCCTCTTAATGGATGAACCGTCGTGCGTCCAACGCTGGCTGTCGTTTGAAAACGAAAAAAAGAACAACGGCGATGAATCTTTGAACAGAGAGATCGAGACGTATCGGAAACTGATTCAAAACGAGCTCAAGAAAGGAGCACATTTTCAAAAAAATTCCTCTGCGAGCGGCGTGAGTTTTCCTTCGTTTTTGCAGTTGCAGTTGGAGACGACGACGACGATCGACGACGATACCGCGGACGGCACCGGGAACGAAATGGGAGAGGATGGGGAAGCCGCGGCGACGAATGCTCATAACGCGAATACCGGCGAGGAGGAGGAAGCGGAGACGTACGACGTGGATTTGATCGACCCGAAGGAGTGGATGGTACCGCCGCAGTGCATTCCGGTGCACGCGAACGTGACAACGTTCGATTGGAAACCGATGTACGAACACACGAAATTTGACGTCATCATGATGGATCCTCCGTGGCAGTTGGCCACGGCGAATCCAACGAGAGGCGTGTCGTTGGGGTACTCGCAACTCACCGACGCGCACATCGCGAACCTTCCGATTCCAGAGTTGCAAGAAAACGGCTTCTTGTTCGTGTGGGTAATCAATGCGAAATACCAGTGGTGTTTGAACCAGTTTAAAAAGTGGGGCTACGAGTTTGTGGATGAAATCGCGTGGGTGAAAGTGACCAACTCGAGGAGATTGGCCAAATCGCACGGGTTTTACTTGCAACACGCGAAGGAAGTGTGTTTGGTGGCCAGGCGAGGGAAAGATCCACCCGGTACGACTTTGAATGGGAAGACGGCTTCGGACGTGATTTTTGCGGCAAGACGAGGCCAATCGCAAAAACCGACGGAGATTTACGAATTGATCGAACAGTTGGTGCCGAATGGGAAATATCTGGAGATTTTCGCGAGGAAGAATAACTTGAGAGATTACTGGGTGAGCGTCGGGAACGAGGTGACCGGGACCGGGTTACCGCCGGAGGACGTAAAGGCGTTCGCAGAGGTGGGCGCCGTTCCGGCTGCAAAGTACGGCGCGGCTGCGCAAAAGTAAAACAACATTGCTATCTGTGTATGTTTTTATGCGGATGCAAGATAGTATTACTGATCAAACACTTACTTTTTTTTACGCCGGGGCTACTATTGCATACATGCGCTATTACTACTATCTATAAAATTCATTGAACTACTTTATCACCAAGAAACGTCTCTTCGAGCTCGTCGCAAAAGGAAACGTCAAACGCGTACCATTCTCTCCACGCTTTGCACACGCGCAAAACTCTCGTCATGAACGGCGGCTTCGCTATGACGCCGCAGTGTTTTAAACTTTCGCCTAAAGCTTTAAATACATCCGGTAAAGCGCGTTTGATTACCATTCTGTAGCTACTCGCGTGCTTGACCGGTGCCGAGGCGTTGTGAAGGACGTCAGAGAAGGCGTAGAGGAGAGAGACTTGCGCTTCGAGTGGTTTTTGCGACTCTTTTTGCGCGTCCATTTCTTCCCTCAGTTTCGCGACGACTTCCTCCGCGCAAATCGCGTGATCGATTGCAAACGTCGTCACTTCTCGCACGCGTTCGCGTTCGAGTGTTAAAAGCGACAGGAGTTCTTGCAAGTGTTTTTGGTCCGTCTCGGAGAGTGCATTCTGCGTTTCTCCTCGATCCAGATTGTAATCGACGAGAGAGGAGGAAGCGCCGATACCCGCGCCGTTGGATGTTGGCCACTGCGCGGACAACAACATCGAGTCTTTCGCGCTACTACTGTTATGTTTTGGTGCCATCTCGATTCCTCCAGCTGGTGGTACCCAAATTTTCCCGTTCGGCGTAAACATCCGAAACGGGTCCGTTCGAAACGAAGTCAGAGAATCGCCGTTGGCTAACGAAAACACTCTCCACAAATAATAAACAGTCTCTTCGTTCTCCTCAATCGTATCAAACAAAAACGCAAAATCGGGATCATCTTTCTTCCTCGCTTTGATTCTGTGTTCGACGGCTTTCCCATCCTCGGTAACAAACGTCGCCGTGATATCGATGCGTTTCATTTGCGCGTAATCTTTCGGGAAACGGACTTTAACGATACCTTCTTCCTCTTCTTCTCGATGCTCTGCGTCAAAGTTCACAAAAGGCGCCGGCGCGGTCAACCGCGCTGCCACTTCACCTCGCATGTGAATATTCTCGTTCAAATACAGCATCCTTCGCGACTCCTCGTCGTCTTCGTCGGGTTCGTCTTCGTCGTTCGCAATCTTCCTTATTTCCGTAACCGGCGCAGGCGGCCATACCTTCTCCGAAACCACCACCGCGCCGCCTAAACTCGCTTCCAACTTCACTCCGTAGAACAAAAATTGGCCGCTATTCATTTTTTCGATTGCATTCTCCGCGCTCGATTTCGCCACAAACGCCATAAACGCCATCGATGACCCGCCTTTGTTATTGCTGTTGCTATTGTACCCATTGCCGCTCTTTTTGATCGACAACGACGCAATCGGTCCAAACGCCGAGAACGCTTCCAAGATTTTCCTCTCGAACAGTTGTCGAGCGCGTCCTGACTCCTCGCGAAATAAAGACTCAAAATCCTCTCGCGATGGAAGATTTTTCACGATCACGTTCGAGGACAACGGATTATGAGGTTGTCCTCGTTGCTGTTGCTGTTGTTGATGCTCTGGCTCGTACTCGTCCCGTCGCGCGCGCGTCTCCAATTTTTTCTCCTCTTTTCCTTCACCTTCTTCGCCTACACATCTCCTCTTTCGTTTCTTCGAAACATTTTCATCATCATCATCATCTGCATCAATATAATCATCATTTTCACTCGGGGCCGTATCCTTTTCGTCCTTTTTCCTCTGCACTTCTTTCGGAACGAACGACGGTCGGTGCTGCGTCCGGACTCGCGTATCGCCTTTGAACGACACCAACGGTAATTCGCCGTCGTTCGTTTCTTCTTCTCGTTGGTGGTGATGCTTTTCGTCGTCTGAATCGTCGGCGTCTGCGAACGCGGAGAGCGACGATTTTACCCGAACCTTCCTCTGCTGCCTTGGCGGCATTGCGAGCGGTACTTTGTGCGCAAGCGCAAAGAGAAAGAGAGAGAGAGAGAGAGAAAATGCGCGTGTTTTGGTAATGACGAAAATGCATAAGAGCTTTCTCGATCGAAAGCGCTATGACGAGAGCGACGATCTGATCGAGAGAGAAACAGATGAAGTGACGAGCACATATACCAACGATGAATTACCCGATGAAAGTATTACAACAGCGCGCTTTTGTCGTGTGTCGTCGCGCTTTATCTCTATTTGTGACTCTTTCGTTTTCGTCGTCGTCGTTTTCCGCTACCGCTACTACTGCTACTGCTACTCTCGCTACTCTCGCTCGAGGACGAGGAATCTGAATCGGAAGAATCGGAAGAATCCGAAGAGTCCGACGACGAGGACGAGGATGAGGATGAGGATGAGGATGAGGAAGCGTTCGCTCTTCTCTCTCTTTCTTTCTCTTGCTCCTTCTTTAAGTGTTCTCGCATGCCGTCGGTTAACCCGCCTAAGCCGATGCTCGTGAAAAAGTTGATGGAAAATCGGACGTTTTTCAAAGGCGCTTTCGGCATGACGCCGGTGAAATACGCCTGCATGTCCTCCTCGGACATCTTCTCGTTTAACTTTTTCAAACCCAACTGCTCGCTCAACTCCTGGAATAAGATTTTGATAAAAATTCTGGACGCCGACGTCGTCGTTTCTTCCGAGAGTTGGATGTACGCCAAACACGTCCACGACATGGCGTCCGTGGTTAACAAGTGCGCGAAAAATTTAGCCACGTTTCGTAACTTGTTCGTTTCTAATCGATGGATGGTGCTGAATTGTTTCATGAAGACGTCGTCGAATAAACTGGCGTACTCTTTGGAGATGAAACAGAATCGTTGCGCCAACAAGCCGTAGTATCGGACAAACGTTCTTTCTTGCGAGCAACATTCGACGAGCATAGTCGCGACTTCTATTTCTTGCCCCGGTTGCAATTGGATTTGCATCAATTTGTGACCGGCTTCTTCAAAGTCTAAAGAGGACATTATGGTAAGGTAGATGGTTCGGCGAAGGTTCACCAGGTTGGTTTCCGTGGCGTCGGTGATGTTTTGCGTGGTCGTCGGCGCAGCTACTGCAGGTTCCTCGTCGTCGTCGGAGCTTTCGTCGCTCCCGCTTTCGTCTGACCCGGATTCATCGGACGAAGAGCTCTCCTCGCCTAAAATTTCCTTCTTGATCTCCACGTACTTCTTCTCGTTCTCTTCGTAGTTCGGATCAAACTTAAACACGTCCAAACTCGCGTTCGCTTCCAATTCGTCGTCTAACGAGATTTCGTGCACGATTTGATCGTCCTCGTCGACGAGATCGAGCTCTTCCGGGACGCCTTTTTTACCTTCAAAGCCACTCTTACGAAAGGCGAACAAACCTTCAATCATGAACTGCGTCCGTTTATCGATTTCACCTTCGTGTAAAATGCCCCGAAACCGTTCAAAAATACCGTGCGAGCCTTGCGGCGATAAATCTTGCAACGCATACCCGCACTCTTTGATGAACTCGATGGCGACTTCGACCGAGTCGTCCGTCGGTTGGGTGAGAAGTAAAGTGCACAATTCGAGCGCGAGGAGTTCGTGCACAACCTGTTGTCATTAAGAAAGTGAGATAAATGCGTGAGTATTTTGAATGAGTGGGGAAAGCAAAGACATCTTCCGTCTTCCATCCATAGAAAGCAAAGACAGAGTGAGACGCTTCTTGAACAACATCCATCAAAAGGCATCAGGGTTAAAAAGCTCGTTTGATTCTCTACTCGTCACGGAAGTTGGAACTACCAGCCTCGGAGTTGGATTTTGTGTGTGATCTTATTCATCGTTTGCCTTTCGATGAGAGTGTTGTTCAAATTCGTCTGCGCGCGCGTACGTAAAACGCAAAAAAGAACCAACGAGCCAGGAAGGGAACGAGACCGTAAAAAGAAACAACGAACGAACGATTTCTACACCACGTACCTGCTGATTCACTAAGCTGGCCAAAAACTTCGTCGCCGCCACGCACACGCTCTTATCGTTCCTCTTAAACGCCCTCCGAAACTGCAACACCACCCGTTTCACCACCAACTCCCCGAGTTCCGGAAACTTCGTATTCGTCACCGCGACGAGCGCGGCAAACACGGGACTAAATTGAGGACTCGCCATTTGCGATTTCATCACCGATCTCGCGTACAAACCTTTCCCTCGCACTAAATTTTCGTTGAATAACTCCGGAACGATGTTTTTCACGTTCGAGCTGTTGATTTTGTTCACGAGACCGTTGATGGATTTCTTTAACGCTTCCCACGTGATTCGCTGGTACTCTGGGGAGGATTTGTCCTCAATCTCTCGCATCATTTGCGCGAGTTTAAACGGAGGCACGTACGCCCCACCGGCGCGACCGTTGGTGCTGTTCTTCACCACCAAAGGTTTTGTTGTCGTCTTTTTCGCATCACTCTCGGTCGTTTTCACCCTTCCTTTGTCTTCCAGATGAATTTCGCCTTCCTCTTTCGATCTCTCATTTTCCGCCGCCCTGGAGTCCAATTTCCCTCCAGTGGTCTTGCTTTTCATCCGTTTCTCGCTTCGCTCTGTTTTTTTACGCAACAATTCGTCCTCGTCTGAATCGTCCGAACCGTCGTCGGAACTTCTCCTCGACGACCTCTTCTTGGATGCGCGCGCAGGTGGCGAGGGGGACTTTGATCGCGCCATGTTTCGTCGTCTGTCTCTTCGTGGTTTTTGGGGGAAAATGTGGGGAAAATGTTTCATAAAACATGTCTCAACTGCCCCTCTTTTCGTCGTCTTTTCGTTGGTGTTCGAGACAACGAAGGGTTTTTCAGTGGCGACAGAGGAGGAAGTGCAACCGAACGGTGGTCGTCGGAGCTTCCGGAGCGTCTTCTTCGTCTTCTTCAGAGGAGGAAAAGGATGAAGAAGCAAAGCGGTTGGTGTTTAATCCAGCAGCCATGTACAACGAAATCTTCTGCGACGATAAAACATTTTCCAAAGATGTCAGCCGGAAAATCGCGAAAGAGGTGACGGAATTACGTCCAGAAACGTATAGATATCCAGAGGATTCATTTTACGGCGAAATAGACGTGAATTCGATGCTGGAGTTGATTGATTTAGGGACGGATGGGAAGAATTTGGATGGTGGATTGCGATACGTGGATTTGGGGTGCGGGGTCGGGAAGCAAGTGGCGGTGCGTTTGATTTGGTTTTATGTCGTTCTTTTCGAGTTGATTCTTCTTTTACGTTCGTTTTCATGCTCGTTATTCCGTGTTTTTTTGTCGTTTTCAAGCGTAGTACTCACCTTCTTTCCGTTCTGCATCATCGATCGATACGCGTAGACGGCGGCCTTGTCGGGGAAGTTTGCCAAAGCGGACGGCGTGGAGATTTGTCCGGATTTAGCCGCGAAAGCGATCGAAGGCATCGCAAGGTTACGAGAAAAATTAGAGAAATATAGCGACAGTAGCCACGCGTGTGAAATATCCGTCTCCCAGGGCGATGTGTTCGACCAAGACCTCTCTCAATTCGATTTCATATTCGTGCACGCGACGACGTTTCACGATACGACGGTGGGGATGTTGAAGGCGAAACTGTCGCGGGAGATGAAAGTTGGCGCGAGATTGGCGATTGTGAGTAAACTGTGCGACGATATCGTAAATTTTAAACCTCTGCAATCAATTCCAGGCGGGATTGGGTGGAAACCTATATCGCAAGTAGACGAGAAATGGCAACTCGATTGTTATCTCTACGAGAAGACAAAAGAACTCGATTGATGGTGATGAACCACGCGCGCCTTCCAACGAAGAAGTTTTCTTCTTACTGTAATTTAAATGCTACTATGCATTATTAGCTGCTACTGCTACTCGTACTAGTGCTACTGCTACTGCTCGATGACGATTCAGACGACGACGAGGATTTCTTCCTGCTTTTCTTCTTCTTGTGTTTGCTCTTTTTCTCCTTCTTCTTCCTCTTGCGCTTCTTTTTCTCCTTTCGATGTTTCTCCTTTTCTTTTCGCGCCATCTCGGCTTCGATTTCCGCTTCTAAGAACTCCGTCATTTCCTTATCCTCCTCGAGTGCATTCTTTTGAGTATTCGTGAGGATACCGTTTCCGTTTCCGTTTTTGTTGATGCCGTTGTTCGTAATCTCGATGCGATCCTCATCTTTCTCTCTTTGCTCCAACCTCGCTCTGTCCGCCGGCAACACGCCGCCGGAGGACGAAATTCTCGTCGCTGCCGAAATTTTTCTCTTCGTCGCAACGACGACTGGAACGCGTTGCTTTTCGAGTTTCTCTCTCAACTCCAACAATTCCTCCTCGACTTTCTCTAAATATTTCTTCGCGTCCTCGTGCCCTTCTTCCATCTCCAACGCCAACCTGAAATCCCTTCTCGCCTCCTCCAAACACTCCACTCGTCTCGACACCGTCATCTTCTCCGAATCCGTATTTTTGGCTAACACCGCACCTCTCGCGACGTACGCGTCCACGTGCTTCGAGTCTAACTCAATCGCTCGGTCGAACGCTTTCAACGCGATCATAAAATGGCCTCGTTTTGCTTCTTTCACGCCCGTTTTCGTCGCCTCGCGCGCCCACCCCCATTTCACGTTCCCGCGGATTTCGCTCAGCGTTAATTCCGTCGTATTCTTGCCGCTCTTTTTCTCGTTCCTATTCGTAATATTAGTAGTAGTACTGTTACTGTTCCTCCGTTTCAATCGTTTCCTATCTTTCAAAACGACTGGTAACCCAAAATGTCTCAAACACTCTCTCGTCGCGTGTTGCGCGTTGAACTCCAAATTCTTCGTTTCCAGAGCGGTTAAAAATGGAATTCTCCTCGTTATCTTTTCTTCCAACGTATCCATCGCTCTTCCTCCTCCTCCTCCTCCTATCCCGACGACAAAACCTTTCCGTTTACGACTCGGGCTCATCGGCGAGGACGGGTCGCGCTGAATCATTGGTTTCGGCGAGGAGGCGTCCAGGGTATCTTCTTCCTCCGTCTCGAATTGAATCCGCCATTTCGACGGCTTCATTTTCCCCTAATTTGTGTTCTACCTTTTATTGTTGAACGAGAACACTTCTTGATCGTTCCGCGGTACACACACACACACACGCACACACACACACACTTTCTCTCTCTCGCGTTTGCAAATTAATGTTAAATGTCTTCTTTTCAAAGCGAAAGTTGTTGTTGTTGTTGTTGTTGTTGTTGTTGTGTGTGATAAGCGTGAAAATAAATGAGGGCAAATTTGTACCAAAAGTTCATTTAACATAAAACGTAATAGTAAAGGTCATAAAAGTACTAGTAAAGCTCAATCCTTTTTACTACTCTTTGATCGTCTCTTCCTCGCTCGCAAAAGCGTGTTCATCCTCCTCTCGTTGGTAAGTTCATTTCAATAAAACGTAATAGTAAAGGTCTCATAAAAGTAAGAGTAAAGCTCAATCCAATTTTTACTCTTCGCTCGACTCTTCCTCGCTCGCGGCTTGTTCTTCCTCTTGTTCCGAAGCCTCTTGTTCTTCCGCCTCTTGCTCCGCCTCCGCCTCGGCTTCTGCTTCCTCCTCTTGTTCTTCGGCGACTTCCTCCTTGACCTCTTCCACCGCCTCTCGCATCTCTTGGCGTTGCTCTCGACGCTCTCGTCGCTCCTCGCGCGCCTCCGCTCTCTCTTCGCGTTCTTCCTCCAAAATCTCTCTCTCCTCTTCCTTCTCCTCGGCGATCTCTTCTTGGATTTCCTCCTCCGTTTCTTCGCCGCCGTTTGCTCCTTCTTCTTCTTCTCCTTCCGCGGCCACCACTTCTTCCTCGTTGTTATTGTAATCCTCCTCCAACAACTGTCTCAGCGTCCCTCTCGCTCGCTCTCGATCTTTCGGAGGATACACAACTCGATCGAATCGTTGCCCGCCGATCCTGCGTCCTCGCAACGGTCGCGCTTCCGCGACCTCGTCCTCTTCCAACAGGCGCCTAAAGCCGCTCGTTTTCACTCGTCCATCCTTTTCCTCCTCCTCCTCCCGTTGTTGTTGTTGTTGTTGGTCCAACCTCACATCCGGGATAGAAACGCCTTCTTCGTGAAGGCTTGCACTCACCGAGGCAACCGCTGCGCTCAAAAACCCGAAGAAGAGAACGATCATCGCCACTTTCTTCTTTGCCGCCGACGTGGTATTCAACGACGACCCCGAAAATCGACCTCCTCGTTCCACATCTTTGCTGGTTTTCTTCTTCGTCTTCTTTTTCCCGTTGGTATCCTCGTCACCGTTTCTTCTTCTCATTCCAGTCGTCCTCTTGGTGGTTGTTTCCAAAGCATTCGCAGCACCGGAGGACAAAGTCGTTTTTCGGTAAAAAAAAGACGTCGTCAAAACCATCCTCTCCTCGTTGTTACAGTTCTTCGTTCTTTCTTTCTCTCTCGTTCCGCGCGTTTACTCAGAGCGCGCGTGTCTCGTTCTACTTCTGGCGACTAATTTTCTCCCAGAAAGGAACACCAAACCCTCTCCTGGTATTTTAGGGTTTGAAACCCTAACTCTCATGGCTTCGAATTTCCTTCTTCGAATTTGAGCAATCGCCGCACGATAGAAGCGCGCTTTGAAAGCCATTAAAACGACACAAACATATACCTCTTTTCTGAAGCATTCTTTCTCTCTCTCCGCTGAAAAGAGAGTATAAAAAGCTTCGATTTGTTGTGTTTGTATCTTTGTTTTCGTCTTCTTATCTTATTAATAATGGGCGTTCAAGATGACGAGAAAACCATCGGTTCCGCCGCAGAACGCGCCGCCCGATTCCGGCAGTACGAATACAAAGCGAACGCGTCCTTGGTCCTCCAAGCGGATAAAACGGAAAGACGCATGCACGAACCGAGCGGGATGCCGGAAAGTTTATGGGGCAGGATCGATGCGAAAGCGTTCGGGGATCGCGTTAAAACAACCAACGACGACAAGATTCATGCGAAGAAAAAGAAGACCAAAAATGCGATCGATGTGAAGCATTCGCAAGATTCGGACGCATTCGCGACGAACGCTACGCACAAGAAGAGAAAGAAAACAGGTCACAAAAAAGACGTCCTCTCTTCCGAGATGAACTTTAACAGCGGGTATAAACCCAAGACGAGAGAAACGCGAGCGGCGTACGAAGTTTTGTTGAAATCGATGACGGAACAATTCGGCGAGCAACCGTCGGACGTGTTGAGAGGCGCGGCGGAGGAGGTGTTGGAGACGTTGAAGGATACTTCCGTGAACGAGAAGAAACGGAAGGAAGAGGTGGAGAGTTTGGTTGGGGAGTTATCGGAGGAGAAGTTTGCCAAGTTAGTCGCGGTGGGGAAGATGATTACGGATTTTACGCCCGCCGGCCAGGGGGAGGAGGGGAATCCAGAGTACGAAAACGGCGAGAACGAAGAGATGGACGACGACGTTGGCGTTGCGGTGGAGTTTGAAGAGAGCGACGAGGACGATTCGGACGACGACGACGACGGAGACGGTGGAAACAGAGCGGAGTTGAGAGAGTTGAGGTCGGAGTCGGAGGAAGAAGATTCGGATGACGACGACGATAAAGACGAGGAGGAAGAGGATTCGGACGCTTCTGATGACTCTCTTGGTGAACCGAAAAAAAGACACAAGAAACAACACGTGATAGTTCGTCCGTCGGAAATTGACGCCTATTATTTGCAGCGTTTAATTTCCAACGCTTTCTCGGGTTCGTCAACCGCGACCACCGAAGAGGAGAAAGAAAACGATCAGACGAAAATGTCCGAAATCGCCGAGAAGGCTTTGCAAGCGCTGGAGGCGCCGGACGACCGATCGCGAGAAAATGAACTCGTTCGACTTCTCGAGTACGACAAATTCGATTTGGTGAAAACGTTGATGCAAAACAGAGACGTCATCTTGTGGTGCACGAAACTCTCGAGAGCGCAATCGGAAACGGAGAAGCAAGACATTGAAAATTTAATGAGCAACGATTCCAACGGCGCGTTGATCTTGTCCGAAATGAAAGCGACGAGGGCGTCCGCGCGAGAGCGACAGGAAAATGTCGAGAACAAAATCCGAGAAGAAGCGAAAAAGTTACGATTAGACGCGCAAAAGAGAAGAGAAAAAGAGCTCGGCGCGAGCGCGCACCGAAAAGTCTTAGAACTGGACGCGTTGGCGTTTCATCAAGGCAGTCGCTTGATGGCCAACGCGAAGTGCGAACTCCCAGAAGGCTCGTTTCGAACGCAAAAGAAAGGATACGAGGAAGTGCACGTGCCGGCGATGAAAGCGCCGCCGTTTGCGGATAACGAAAAGCTACGACTAATCGAGGAAATTCCCGAATGGGCCAGGCCGGCGTTTAAAGGCATGAAAAGTTTGAACAGAGTCCAATCGAGAGTGTACGAGACGGCGTTGTTGTCGCCAGAAAACATGTTACTCTGCGCGCCAACTGGGGCGGGAAAAACGAACGTTGCGGTGCTCACCATATGCCATGAAATAGGAAAACACCTCGATCCAGACACCGGCGAGATTGATTTGACCAAGTTTAAAATAGTATACGTCGCTCCGATGAAAGCGTTGGTCGCGGAAGTAGTCGGTAACTTGAGCGAACGGTTGAAAGATTTCGGAGTAAACGTCCGCGAATTGACCGGGGACGTTTCCATGTCCAAAGCAGAAATTGAAGACACGCAGATCATCGTCAGTACTCCTGAAAAATGGGACATCATAACGCGAAAGTCTGGCGACCGCGCGTACACGCAATCCGTGTCGTTGTTGATTGTCGACGAAGTTCACTTGTTGCACGACGGTCGCGGTCCAGTCTTGGAATCCATCATCGCGCGTACGATCCGACAAGTCGAAGAGACTCGCAAACACGTCCGATTCGTTGGTTTATCTGCCACGCTACCGAACTACGACGACGTCGCCGCGTTCGCTCGTGTCGACCACGGAAAAGGGTTGTTCGTCTTTGATAACTCATACAGACCGTGCCCGTTGCAATCGCAATTCATCGGCATCACGGTGAAGAAACCGTTGCAACGCTTTCAGTTGATGAACGAAGTGTGCTACGAAAAAGTCGACGAACAAGCTGGTCAAACGCAAGTGATGGTGTTCGTGCACTCGAGAAAAGAAACGTACAAAACGGCGAAAGCTTTGCGCGACATGGCCATAGAAAACGAAACAATCGGGAAGTACGTCGGGAGCGATACTGCCACGGCGGAAATTTTACGACAAGAATCCGAAAACGTCAAATCGAATGATTTGAAAGAGTTATTAAGATACGGCTTCGCCATTCACCACGCGGGGATGGTTCGCGCCGATAGAACGTTAGTTGAAGAGTTGTTTGCGGATGGGCACATTCAAGTGCTCGTGTCAACGGCAACCTTAGCATGGGGCGTGAACTTGCCCGCGCACACGGTCATAATCAAAGGGACGCAAGTGTACAACCCCGAAAAAGGCGGTTGGGACGAACTGTCATTCCAAGACGTCATGCAAATGATGGGTAGAGCTGGTCGTCCTCAATTCGATACGTTCGGGGAAGGGATCATCATCACCCAACACACAGAACTGCAATACTATTTATCTTTATTCAATCAACAGTTACCGATTGAAAGTCAATTCGTGGCCAAACTAGCAGATTCGCTCAACGCGGAGATTGTTTTAGGTTCCATAGCTTCCGTAGACGATGCCGTCAAATGGCTCGGGTATACTTACTTATTCGTGAGAATGTTGAGAAACCCAGTCTTGTACGGCGTGCCGCGATCTGCCGTGGAAGACGATCCGACGTTATCGAGCCGAAGAGCGGATTTAGTACACTCGGCGGCGTTGTCGCTCGACAAAGCCGGTTTGATTCGATACGATAAAAGAGGCGGAGGTTTACAAGCCACGGATTTAGGTCGAATCGCCAGTCAGTATTACGTCTCTCATGGGACGGTGAAAGCGTTCCACGAACACTTGAAACCGCAAATGGGTGACATTGAACTGTGCCGTTTGTTCTCGTTAGCGGAGGAATTCAAATTCGTCACCGTGCGTCAAGAGGAAAAAATCGAACTGGCGACGTTAGCGGAAAGAGTGCCAATCCCGGTGAAGGAATCCATAGAAGAATCGACGGCGAAGATAAACATCTTACTCCAAGCGTACATTTCGAACATGAGTTTAGAAGGTTTCTCGTTATCGGCGGATATGGTGTACATCACCCAATCCGCGGGAAGATTGTTGCGATGTATCTTTGAAATCGTCTTGAAACGAGGATGGGCGCAACTCTGTGAAAAATCGCTCAACTTGTGCAAAATGGCTGGAAAGAAAACGTGGTCCTCGCAAACGCCTTTGAGACAGTTCAAAGCCATCCCGAACGACATCTTGATGAAAATCGAACGCAAAGACGTCAGTTGGGAGCAGTATTTTGAATTGACTTCGCAAGAAATCGGCGAGTTGATTCGATTTCCGAAAATGGGTAAAGCGATACATAAGTTTGTCCACCAGTTCCCTCGAATGGATATTCAGGCGCACGTGCAGCCAATCACGCGTTCGACGTTGAAAGTGGACGTCGTTTTGACCCCAGATTTCGTTTGGGATCAACGGTTTCACTCGTTCGCGCAAGGCTTTTGGATCATGGTCGAAGACAACGACGGCGAGAAGATTTTGCACTCGGAATATTTCACGTTGAAGTACCAAAACAAAGACGAGGAACATTCGGTGAGTTTTACGGTGCCGTTGTTAGATCCAATTCCTCCTCAATATTTTATTCGGGTCACCTCGGACGCGTGGTTAGGCGGAGATACCGTCATTCCAGTCTCGTTTAAGCACTTGTTGTTGCCGGAAAAGTTCGCCGCGCCGACAGAGTTGTTGGATTTACAACCGATTCCAATTCGAGAGGCGAAGTTTGGGTTTGCAAAGATGTATTCAAAACTTCCCCAAGGCGACGGTTTCAAGTTGATGAATCCGATTCAAACGCAAACGTATCAAGCGTTGACGGATTCTGACGAGAGCGTATACGTGTCCGCTCCCGCCGGCTCGGGCAAATCCGTCTGCGCGGAGTTGGCCATCTTGCGCGCGGTGGAAACGCACGGCGTGGAAAACGCGAGATGTGTTTACTGTGCTCCCATCGATGACATCGCTGAAGCGCGATACGCGGATTGGAAAGTAAAATTCGAAGACACCATGGGCATTCCGACGTGCATATTAACCGGCGACGTGGCGACGGATTTGAAGTTGCTCGAACGCTCTCGGGTCATCGTCTCGAGCGCTAAGAATTGGGACATTTTATCGAGAAGATGGAAACAACGCAAGAACGTGCAAAAAGTGAAATTGTTCATCGCGGACGCGCTTCATTTAATCGGTGGCGCGCACGGGGCCACGATTGAAGTCGCCTGCTCGAGAATGCGATACGTCTCCGTTCAAAAGCAACGCGAAGAAGAAGAAGATGAAGAAGAAGAAGGAACGAAAAAAGATGGAAAAAAATCGGCGCCGCCGATTCGCATTCTCGGTTTATCCGCCTCCGTCGCGAACGCGAAAGATTTAGCCGAATGGCTCGGAGTAAACTCCAAAAGGCAGTTTAATTTCGCCCCGTCCGCGCGTCCAACGCCTTTGCGCTTGTTCGTCCGCGGATTCGACGTCGTCAATTACGAATCTCGCGTCCAAGCGATGTCGCGACCGACGTACAGAGCGATCAAGACGCACTGCGAGAAGAAAGAACCGGCGATTGTTTTTGCGCCGACGAGGAAACACGCGAAACAACGCGCGTTGGAATTACTCTCCTACGCTCTCAACGACAACGACGAAGGGTACTTTCGAAACGTCTCTTCGGAAGACGAAAACGTCTTAGAACAACTCTCCGAGAAGATTGAATCCGACGCCGGCGTGAAACACGCGATGACTTTTGGCATCGCCGTCATTCACGAAGGGTTGTCGAAAGTCGAAAAAGAAGCGTTGTTCTTGGCGTTTGAGTGTAACGCGTGTTCGCTGATGATTTGCGAAGCCGCCTCGGTGTGGACTTTACGACAAAAAGCAAAGCTCGTCGTCGTTTCTGGGACGCAACTCTACGACGCCGGAGGTTCCTCCGCGGCGGATTACCCTGTCGTGGACGTGTTGCAAATGACCGCCAAGTGTGGGCGTCCAGGCGCAGATGAACACGGCACGTGCGTGCTAATGTGTTCTCAGCCTAAGAAAGCGTACTACTCCAAGTTCCTTCACGAACCGTTCCCGGTGGAATCGCACTTGGATCACTTCTTACACGATCACTTCAACGCGGAAATCGTCACGAGAACTATCGAAACCAAACAAGACGCCGTGGATTATCTCACCTGGACGTACTATTATCGTCGATTAACGAGGAATCCAAACTATTACAACTTGACTGGGACGTCTCACAGACACGTCTCGGACGCGTTGAGTGAACTCGTCGAGAGCACCTTATCCGACTTGGAGGTGTCCAAATGCGCGCAAATCGAAGACGACGACGAGACTGGCGAGAATGAAATTTCACCTTTGAACCTCGGGATGATTGCGAGTTATTATTACGCGCAATATACCACGGTTGAGTTATTCGCGGCATCCTTAACTGCAAAAACAAAGCTGAAAGGTATTTTGGAAATCGTTTCAGGCGCGAGCGAGTTTGATTCGGTGCCGATTCGCCCGGGCGAGGCGGAAATCATACGTCGCGTCTTGAACCACTCGCCCATCGCGATGACGAATAGGAAAACAAACGACCCGCACGTCAAGACTTGCGCGTTGCTCCAAGCTCATTTAAGTCGCGTCGCGTTACCAGGTGACCTTGCGAGAGATTTAGAGTCCATCTTACCGACCGCTTTGCGTTTACTCTTGGCCATGGTGGATGTAATTTCCAGCAACGGCTGGTTATCGCCGGCGATGTGCGCCATGGAATTGTCGCAAATGTTAACGCAAGCCATGTGGGATAAAGACGCCGGCGTGTTGCAATTACCGCACGTGACGAAATCCATAGCGTTAAAAGCGAAGGATAAGGACGTGGAATCCGTGTACGAGTTGTTAGACGCGGAGGATTCCGTGCGAGGGGACATTTTGAGCGACTTGTCCAAGCGACAACTCTCGGACGTCGCGAAAGCCGCGAATCGGTACCCGAACGTCGATTGCGAACACAAAGTCACCAACGCCTCGCAAATCTCCACGAGCTCAACCATCGACGTCGAAGTCAACGTCTCTCGCGAGTGGGAGTTTGGCGATTCCGTATCGCTTTTACCTCCTGTCAATTGCAGTCGATACCCGATACCGCGCGAAGAAAGTTGGTGGGTCGTCGTCGGCGACGAAAAAGACAACCGCTTATGCGCGATTAAAAGAGTCAATCTGGTCAAAAGCTCCAAGGTAAAGTTAAGTTTCGCCTCGCCCTCCGAGGAAGGTAAACGTAAATACGCGTTGTACTTCATGTGCGATTCGTACCTCGGCGCGGATTTGGAGTTTGAGTTCGACGTCGCCGTCGCCAAAGGCGAAGATGAAGAAGAAGAAGATGATTCATCGGAAGAGGAAGACGAAGACGAAGACGAAAAAGACGACGCGGGGAAGGAGAAGGACGCACCAGACGCAGTCATGAAAGACTGATGACGATACGCGACTCGCCCATAAAAGACACCGTTGTAAAGAACAGCTGCCACCCTAAATAGAAACTCGACCCAAACTCTAAAAATCATCCGCTCGCTGCGCTTCATACATCGACGCTTCATCAGAGAGGCAGAGATATACACACACAGAGAGAGAAAGAGAGAACCTTTGAAAGCTTTGTTCCTCTCGTTTCTGTCGTTTATATCTCTGAAGTTCTCAACATCAGGAGAGAGAGAGCGCGTTTTGCGTTGAGTCGTCTCTCGAATTTCCACTCATCCATTCCCCGCGCGCGCGGCTTTTTATACGCAGAATACTCATCGATGCTGACGTCGTCGTCGCCGCTGTTATCCTCAGAAGACCGAACGAATGCGAGGACGAGTTTTGCAAGAAAATTTACCAGCAATGGCGTCGCGTCTTCACTCCTCTTCTTTATCGTCGCATTCGCCAGTCTGTCCAGCACATCCGCGGCATCACTGAAGGCAGACCTCTCGCAGACGAAAACATCGAACGAAGAGTGGAACCGGTTGCACCCAGGATTTTGCGATAACATGACTTGGTCCACGAAAACAGACGATGATGCACAGAATACTATCAACAACATCGAAGCGTTGGGTGGTGGTGAAATGAACGATGATGATGAGGAGATTGAGCTTTCGCCGTTCGTTCGCAAAGCGATGGCACTGGCCAAGTGGCGCGTGTACGACGAGTACCAGAAGAAGTACGCTTCTTTGCCGAGCGAGGAAAGCAGCGTAAGTTTGGAGGATATAAAGAGAGATGCGTTGTTAGGCGAGGAAGAGGAGGTCGCGTGGGAAGATTCTCCGGTGCGGATTCACTCGGCGGATATCGTCGTCATCGTTCAAAGGAACGACGCGGAAGATCACGAGAACTTTGATAAGATTCGAAAGACGTTGCCGGACGCGACGAGCGACGTCGGCGTGACGCCGACGGAGTGGCCGGAAAACATCGGCGACGCGGAATGGGCGGTCGAACCGATAAGGAAGTTGAATAAAGAGTTCTTCCAGAGAGGATGGAAACACCCGGACGCGTTGAGAAACGGAGACAACTTGAAAAATTTGCCGTGGTTGGGTATCGTCGACGAACGAAACAGCACGGGAGGGATGACTGAAGAACAATACGGCGGCGCGCATCACATCGGGTGTTTATTCGGCCACATGCACGCCTGGCGCACGGTGTTAGAGTCCAACTCGGGGAAGAAGTTTTCGTTGATCATGGAAGCGGACGGTTTGAACTGGCAGATGAAACATTTAGACGCGATCGTCGCCAACGTCCCCGAGGATGCGGATTTCGTTTTGTTGACCAATTTTTACGAAGCCGCGTGCGCGCAACCCGACGAGGGAGGTTTTTGCGATAAACAAGGCAACACGTACCCAATTTTAGCCGAAGACGGGCCGAAAAAAGGCCAACAATTGACCGGAAACTTTTACTATTGGCCGAAAGATCGCTCCGGAGCCGGATTCACGAGGTACTTGATTGGCCCGAAGTTCCAAGAGAAAGTGTATAAATTTATGGCGCGATTCGGCGCGGATATGATTGACGCGTTTACGTACGGCCACTTGTGTCAAGACGATTACGCGAACGCAAAGATGCGCGACGAAGGGTTTGCCATGCCGGACGGGTCCGATCCTTTTCAAAAAAGAGAAACCAGTCGAGACGAGAAGAACTACGGATTGAAGGTTTTGAACTGCTATTTAACGGATATGCATCAAGACATGATTTACAATTAAGAAAGAAAGAAAAAGAGAGAGTATGAGAAGACAGAGAGAGATTACGCTACATTACCTGCTTATCAGGTATACACATGCACATATATACTTTATTATAGCACCGTTATCAACGCATTGGTTGTATTTAACTATTACATACATTTTTAGAAGACCAACGCGGCGCTTCGATGTGCCGCGACACAAAAAAATCTGTCACTATTCCTATTCCTAATCCTACGACTGACTACAAAAGTGCGACAACAAACTCTGGGTGGTGGTGTTGCTACAGGTGATAACGACGACGGTACGAGTTGGACGACGTTTTTCCTTCTCTTGTATATATGATGATTGGTATCGTCGAATTTTGTGATGGCGATGGTATTCGCTCTCCTCCTCGTCAAAAAAGCGTTGGTGGAAACGAACCGCTTCTTCCCGTTGCCGATATCTCTGATTTCAAACGAATCGTCGTTTCCTTCTTCTGAAACCATCATCGCCTTTTTATTCATGAAACAACCAACGCTGAATAAAAAAAAACCAATCAAAGCGAACAACGACATCAAACTTCTCCGTTGCGTTTCGAAATCCGCTCCGGCGAGCATCAGAATAGCGACAAAAGACACGACGTTACTCGCATTCACTGCCGTGGCCGCCGGTCCTGAGTTTAACCCAAACTGTTTGGCGTATCGTATAGAAATCAAGGGCACCGGGGCGGTTAGCGCTAACGTCAACACCGCCAATCCACTAGCCCCTATGAATTGGTACATGTTCAACGCGATTGCCGTGGCGGCGATGAGTAATCCGCTTCCGTACCGAATCAACAACAAAGTCACCACGTCTGAAACTTCGCTCTTACTCATTTTAGGCTCGAACAATATCCCAAGCGACAACAACGCCAACGGCTTTGCCGCGACCGCCAAGGACCCTAAAAACTGATCCAGCGCGTACGGAATCGACGCGTTCGGAATGGCTTTCAACGCGATCGAAAGATACAACGCGAGTAAACACGGCGTGAACATTTGCGTCTTGATGGCTTTCAAAATAACCTCCTTCGTCGTTTTCTCACCTCCATCACCATCACGTCTTGTACTCAGCGCGAACAACACGTAGCTGGCGATTAAAATCGACACTTGATTAAAGAAATCAAACACCACCGCTCTCCTCAACCCGACCTCGCCAAACACCGCGAATACGAGCGGGTACGCAAACGTTCCCAGATTTACCCCAACCGTCGCACCGGCTAAATGTTCCCCTTTATTTCGCTCGCGATTTCGAAACAACAGAAAACCTACAGTCGTGCCGACCAGACACTGTGAGACGCTGTACGCGAAAAACACCAAGTACTCCGCGCTCGCGTGTATTGAAGCGAACGTCTGTTGAATTAAGTGCATTAAGAGTACAAAGAAAGACATTAATGAGATTTTAGTCAACACCTCTCTCCTCGCTTGAACGAGGAAAGAAAATCCACAAAAAGCTCCCACAAAACGAGCGATGGATGCTGTTTTACGCGAGACGAAACTCAAAGTCGTTCTTCGTTTCGCGCGAGCCTCTCATCACGCGTAACACATTCAGAGAACAAAAGTAAGGGAAAAATGCATCAAACCTATACCTGGAGTAATAAACTGGGCAACAGAGCGCCGAATATCACGGCGAGTAACGATTCGCCGTTTTCTCGAGTCACCACGTGTAGTTTGCGAAGCGTAAAGCCGAGTAAAATGGTCGACGAGGCGAGACAGAGTTTAAACGAGACCTCGGTATTCATCGTCGAGAGGACTTATTCGGTGTCACATCTGAAGGATTTTCCCCACGAATTTCCTCACTTCTCAGCGGTGTGTCTGCACTCTACGACCGCGAAGTGATGACGACTTCTCGACCAAACGCGTCGTGGGTAGGGCCGTCTTTTATTCGCGCGCTCTTACCCTTCGTCTCGTCGCCTTTAAAGACTCCCACGAGAGCAGAACGGGCGAGAGATGAGGAAGTTTTGTTGTTGAAACCGTCCCCGGGGAAAGAAAACGAATCAGATTCTGATGCGTTTCTCGACGGCCAAGAAGCGTCGATGAAAACGAAAAAAGACAAAAGAACACCACCATCGAGAGGAGTAGTCATAGCAGCAGCAGTCTTAACATCCTTTGTGGTCGTTTTAGGGAGAGAGAGCGTTGGAAAAGGTGGGTTTGATGAGAGGATGAGATTCAAGGCCACGCGGCCTTTTTTAGGGGGAGGAAAAGGAGGCGAAAGCGTCGAAGGCGCGACGACGAACATCGAGGAAGAAAAGTCTGCGTTCGTCGCCGTTCGGGACTTGTTCAAATACGAATCGAGGATCCTCTCCTCCGATGCCGAAAAGGAGAACAACGGAGAAGACGCGAGGAAAAGAAACTACGAGATGGACGACGGCGCGTTGTTCGGGGCCAGTCGCCAGTGGGGGTCGATACGCGCGAAGATAAACGCAGAAGTCTTTAAGAACGAAACTACCAGTAGAGAAAACGGACGAAAGTTATTCTTGTTCGTTCGACACGGCGAGGCGGCGCATAACGTTTGGGGCGAGCGACAAAAAGGCGAAGCGCCGATGCCGAACGAACAAGTGCCGTGCACGGACGAAGTGACCGGGAAGTCGTTGCTCGATCCGAGTTTAACGCAAGTGGGTTTGCACGAAGCCACGGAGAGCGGTAAAGCGTTGATGACGTACATGGAGAAGGTTTTCAAGGAGAGCGGAGAGGAAGAGGCGAAAAGAGTGGCTTTTTTCACCTCGCCGCAAGCGCGGGCGATTGAAACCTCTCGACTCGCGGTGTTGCACACGTCTGGCGTGAAAAAATACCAAAGCGCGAGTGGAAAATCCATACGAGTGTCCGATTTGATTCGGAATAAGATCGATTTGACCGTGCCTTTTGAGATTCGTCGACCGTATAGCTTTGAAGACGACTTGACGGGAGATCCGATTCAATACGGCGGCCTCTCGCGAGCGTTGGCGAAGAGAGAGGAGAAGTATTTAGAAGGGTGCGAATTCACAAAAACACTGGGAGATATCACGTCGATACACGAAAACGACGACTACGAGATTGCCGCCAGAGAAAACGCCGCGCAAGAAACGAAATGTCGTTTGGGCGAAGCGACGAGCGATTCGGTGTTTACGTGCGCGGACGAACTCGGTTTACTCGTAAATAGCGACGGCGAATTGAGGTACGAATCCAACGAGTTGAGCGTGCAGTCCGTCCGCGGTCGAATGCGCGTGTGGTTCGCGAACGTGTTCGAGGAAGAGCGCGACGCGAAAGTCATCGTCGCGTTCGTTCACAGCGACATTATCGAAGGCGCGTTGAAGGAATTGTACGGAGACGACATGAAGTCGGAGTATAAAGCGTTGAACGGCGACGTGGTGCCGGCGTTAGTTAAAGACGTTCGTCCGAAAGAGTATTTAAACTTCTGGAATGAAACCGATTATTAATAGTAGAGTAGTAATATGTAGAAGAATAGAGCGCGCGTGCAATATACATGTAAAAGCAATGTAAAACTTTAGAAAGAGAGAAATAGCGCATTTACCAACAAAACAAAAACAACAGCTCTTCACTCTCAATCCCTCTTCGCTTGATCGACTAACCTCTTCAACTCTTCCATCACTTGCTTCTCCTTCGCGGCTTTCTCCTCGTAGTTAATCATCGCTAACGCCGCTTGCTCTTCCGCCGAATACACTTGATTTTCTTTTCTCAATCGCACCGCGTTCATGCGCGCGTGTCGACTGCCGCTCATCACGTATCCCATCTTTTCGAAGTTTTCGATTTGCTCGCTCGAATACCCGACTTCGCCTCTCCGCGGGATTCTTTCCCCGGATTGCACGAACTGCGCCATGGCGGAGCCTTCACCCGGTAAGAGTTGACCGCCGTATCCCGGTTTTCGTATTCCGGCGGCGATGTCGAGGTTATTCTCGTCCTCGGGAGGCGGCGCCGCCGGGCCGAAATCGACCGCAACATGTGTTGCTCCTTCTTTTCCTTCTCCTCCCGCGCTGCTTTGCAAACGCTCTTCTTTCTTCTTCCGTTCATCTAACGCTGCGGCGGCGACGAGTTTCTCTCTCTTCTCTCTCTCTTCCTTCTCTAAAAATTGCAAGAAACGCTCGGGTTGCTCCTTCTCGTCGTCCTTACCTTTCCCGCCCTCGCCGCCGTCAAAATCTGGTACCAACTCGCCCTCGTCGATATCGTCGTCGTCGTCTTCGCTACTGCTACTCTCGCTACTACTCTCGCTACTGCTGCCGCCTCCTCGGCGCTTGCGCCGCGAGGAAGATTTTCGACTCTTCTTCTTCTCCTTCTTCCTCTTCTTCTTCTCTTTGCTCGAATGCTTTTTCTTCGTCGTCTTTTTTCTCCTCTTTTTCTTCTCGTCCATCTCGTCCTCGTCGTCGCTCGCTTTCGGCAAGGAAGGCCCTTGCACTTTCTTCCTCCCTTTCTTCTCCTCAGGATTCAAGATATCCTCGATCCTCTCGTCCTCGTCCGTCTCCGACCATCGCACCGGACTCCCCGCGTTCGCCATCGACTCGTACAACTTCCGGTGATACTCCGGATCTTCAATCCACCACAATTTATACCGTTTCAACCGTCTGTAATCCAAGTGATCTATCGCTTGCTCGTATAACTCTTGGTCCGAATACGTCCCGTCCGTTCGGTCCGGGTTGCGGAAGGTTGCGGACTTTTGTTGCTCTTTCGCGTGAAAGACGGATTTTTTCGCTCGTTTTTGTTGTTGGTGTTGCTGTTGGCCAGAACCACCCCCAAACCTCCCCGGGGGAGCATTCCCTTCTTCTCTCTCGCCCTGTCGCTTCCTGGAGGGAAAGCTGCCGAAAGCGGGCGCATCACCACCACCAAAAGCAGTGTTCGTCAGGCCGTTCTCGCGGGATGCGCGCACGTTTCGCGCGTAGTTGGAGGAATCTTTATCGTCGTCGTCTTTGTTGCGTTCGTTTCCTCGCCGTTGGGGGAAATTCGTCCGAGTCGTCTTTTTATTATTACGAGTATTCTCCAAAGAAGAAGGCTGTTGCGATCGGTGCGATCGGGTTTCCCTCATGACGACGGATGGTTTTGGCGTTTGAACGTTTTCTTCGTGCGTTTTTGCGCGTATGTATCTCTTTTCAGTAACTCTTTATTACTGCATCCAAGTTTGTGAGGATTTGGAGTGAAAACTACTGTCTGTGTGTGCGAAGCGTCAAAGAGGAATAGGTATATATATAATGATACAGATTTACAGGGTTTATTAAATTGTTTTCGTCGTCGCGCCTCCCACCTCCTCCTCCTTCGCTTTCTCCCGTCGTTTCGTCCGCTCTTCTTTACACGCCTCTTTGTGTACTTCAATCATCCGAACGAGAATATCGCCCATTTTTGGTCGGCGTTCGGGAAGCTTGAACCAACAATCGCGCAAGATGGATTGTAACGGGGGACGGAACGGTGTCGATGCTATCGACGATGATGATGTTGTTGTTGTGCTGCTGCTTTCTTGATCTTGTTCTTCGTCGCTCCTTGCGTTCATTCTCAAATGTTGTTCGCACGCGGCGTATTCGGTGTCCGAGTTATCCAACGCCGAACTCATTCGGTAGACTATTTGATACTCCGTCAAGCCGTCCCACGGTATCTTCCTGGCGACAATTTCCCAAACGGTGACACCGTATGAAAAGACGTCGCTCGATTCCGTGAATTGATTTCCGATGATAACTTCCGGTGCGGCGTAAGATACCGTTCCAGTCACGCCGGTTTGCCTCGTCGCTTTGCTGTGTTGCTTGACTTTGGATAAACCGAAATCGGTAACTTTCACGGCGCCGTCTCGGTTGATGAGAACGTTGTTGCAGTTCAAGTCGCAGTGGATAATCGCGTGCGGTTTGTGGGTGTGTAAATACGCCATCGCTTTGGCGATACTGATGGACCATCGAATGCGCGTAGATAAGGTCAACACGGCTTCCGTGCGATGCAAAACGTCGTGTAAAGAGCCTCTATCCATGTACTCTAATATGATGGCGGTGTTTGGCGAGACGGTACACGCGCCGAGCCATAGGACGATAGACGGATGTCGCAAGGTTGATAAGACCGAAACCTCTCTCTTGAATTCGTCCAATCCTTTCCCAACAGGAGATTCGAACAATTTTTTTACAGCGACGAGACTGCCGTTGTATCGACCTAAAAATACTTCCCCAAAGCCGCCTCGACCGATTCGGTTCGAAGAGGACGCCTCGCCAGTTGAGAATTCAATGTCATCGTATCGAATCTCGCACTCTTCGGCGAGTTCCATGACCGAAGACACGTGCCGTAAATGATGCGCATTTGACGGCGACGCGCTTCGCGAGGACGGCTCCAACTCCCCTAAAGACGCCATCGACGTTCCGCTTCCAATGAACGATTGCGCCTTGGCGTTCAACAGTGGCGGCGGAGTTGAAGCGCCGCCACTGCTCCCCATCCAATTATTCGCGTGGTTTTCGACATCCTCCTCTTCTTCTTCTTCTTTCAGAAGTAAATGCAAAGCGATCAAGTTTTTTTGCAGCTGTCGCTCGTCCAACGTCTTCGGGTCGTCGAACAATTCCAATTCCTTCGACCACCCCTTGACCGTTTCTAAGCTTTCTCTAATTCTACTTTTTCTCGCCGTCGTCGGCGCCGATTGTTCACTCCTGTCGGCATTGATTTCCTGTATTTCCAACTCTGCCTTTATCGCCGAGACGCAATACACGCTAATCTGTGCGGCGATTGTTTCACGTTTCGACCCGACGTCCACGTTGAATCGCTCTATGACTTCATCGACGACGTGAGAAAGCCACCCGCTCAAGACGGCTAATCTCCTCATGGGTAACACAAACTGTAACCAAGAAACGTCCGCTTCCAACAAATCTACCGGAGTGTTGAACGAATTAGTACTCGCCGTAGTTCGGTTCAACTTATCCCTCGTTTCCTTCTCGAGCGATCGAGTCTTCTCTTCGAACGGAACGCGAGAAGCTTTCAAAGCGTCGATGTTTCGAAACAATCTCAATCGTTCCACGTGAGAGGTTACCCGTAAATCTTTCAGAACATCTTGATCGGTCAACCTCAACAACACGTACCCATCCACGGCGGAGTTGGCGAACCTAGAAACCAAAAAACCAAGCATGTTCGATTCCAACCAGTTCCCGACGTCCTTCACCGTCCACACGTTTGGATCCGCCGTTGTTTGCTTGTTGTTTTTTCTGCTACCACTGCTACTTTTTTTCTCTTCTTCTTCTGGGTCGCTCTTTTCGTCGTCATCGTCGTCGTCGTCATCGTCGTCGTCGTTATTGCTCTCCAAATCTAAATTCCGGAACATATTACTCGTCGCCGTCGCGTTGTTATTCGGGTACGTAAATCTTCGTTTGGCAACCGCCGCGTCTTTCTTTTTACTCCCGCTACTATTGCTACTCAACATCTTCGCCGCTCGGGATGTCCGTTTCCCTTCCTCCTCTCCGTCTTCCTCCTCGCCGCTCTCCTCTCCCTTCACCACTAAAATCTTCTTTATCAACTCCGGTTTAAAATCCACGCGTTCAATCGTCTCTCTCGCGTCGCCTTCCGCGCACTCGAAAAACTCAAACGATTTCGTAAACTTCACCGGCGGTCGATGTAAACTCGACCGAAACGTGATCTTAATCAGCACGTCCACGCCTTTCAGCTCGGTTTGAAATGTCGCCACGAACGGCGCGCGCGCCATCTCCACGCTTCCTAACGCCTCGTTTCCGAACAAAACGTCCACGCGTTTGATGATTTTATTCGCGTACAGTTTGTCTAACTCGGCGTCTCGTAAGTGGACAAACATTTCCCCGACGTTCGAGTTGCTCTTTTCGTTCAATTGGAGGACTTTAAACCCGACTCGAAAGTCAATCGTGCCGTTGATGAGATGCGAAACAGACGAACTAAACGACGCAGAATCGTTTCCTCTTAAGCGGAAGGGGCTTACTTTTGTGTTCGTCTTTTTCTTTCCCGAACCAGTATTCGTCGCGGCATTCGCGCCATCAGAGCTCCCGTTGTCAAACTCCTGCCCACCACCGTCTCTGCCGTGCAGTATCCCGCTCGCCCGCACGGGCATCGGCGTTTGTTTGAAGAACTCCTGCAAAGACATCTTGTTCTCGCCGTTCTTTTTTTTCTTCCCTCCACCCATGACGTGTGATGTTTGTTTTCTCTCTCTCTCTCTTTCTCTCTCTCTCTCTTACGTAAAGAATGAGAGCGTGTTACATAAAACGCAAGTCGTCGTTCTCTTCTTAATACAGAGACGCACTTTCATCGTGCTTTTTAACGTGTTCTTTCTGTAAACTGTGTGCGCTTCGCTTTGCCGCCTTTTCGTCCATTTTTGCGAGGGAAGCGTGCAAAGGACATATTTAGGGTTTTGAAGCGGTAAAGTAAAACCCTAAATACTGTGTGTCTTTCTCCCTTTAAAAACGAGACAAAAGTGAAGCGCAAAACACACACGCAGAGAGAGAGTGAGAGAGAGCATGGAGGAGACAGTTCCTTTTGCGTGTGAAGAAGACTTTAGTCAAACCGGTTAGGAGGTGGTGCACGAGAGAGAGAGTGCTGCTTTTTGTGGTATAAACTACTCTTAGTAGTAGTAGTAGTACTAATTAGGGGAAATTCTCGAGCAAAATGGCCTTAAATCCAGTGGAGAAACTCCGGAAACAAAAGCAGAAACAACTGCTCCTGAAACAAAAGAAACAACGACGAGTGAAAAACAAAGAAAAGTTTACAAAGTTAACTCGCGAAGAAGTCGAACAGGAGTACGAAAAACTCAAAAGGAAACCAAAATCGAACGTGGATGAGAAAGATGTGCAGAGATTGAAAAGTTTAGAGAAGCGGTTGTTGGAGGAAAAGAAGACGACGCCGAAGAACGACATCGGACCAACAGCGGCATTAAATAATGGTGGGGTTAAAAGTAGTAGTAATAATGGCAACAAAATCGCGTACGATGATTACGTCGGCGACTCTGCGAGAGATGCGGAAGATAGCGTGTATTATCATCCGACGCTCAATCCGCTCGGGAAACCGCCGCCGGGGAAGCCGCAGAAGTACGTGCAGAGGAAGAGAGGCGGGAAGGTGGACGCGGGGATGGCGTTGCCGGCACCGGAAAAGAGGAAGAGGAAAAGAGACGGGGAAGAAAACACGGAGAGTAGTAGCGGCGAGAGTAGCGGCGAGAGTAGCGACGACGAGGAGGAAGGCGGCGGGAATATTTTCACCAAAATGTTCAACGTTGACAGCGGCGCAAAGGCGAAGAAAGAAAAAAAAGTACCGGGCCCGCCGAAAGGTCCGCCGCCGCCGTTGTTAGAAGAAGGAGAAGATGCGAGCGAAGATGAAGATGAGGAAAAATATACCGACGTTGTCGTTCCGCCGCCGGTAGGACCGCCGCCGGGATGGATGCCGCCTGCGCCGAGCGGGTCGCCGCCGCCGTCGGACGAGGAGGAGGAGGAGGAGAACGTAGAAGAGATAGTTATAGACGGTATCGTTGTTCCGCCACCACCTCCAGACGATACCGATGAAGACGGCGACGAGGAGGAGGACGAAGAAGAAAAAGAAGTAGAAAAAGTAGAAACGACGGCGCCTCCACCTCCACTTCCGCCGGTTGGTATCGACATTGCCAGGACCATAAACAAACCGCCAATGTTCGGTAACACGCTGGAAATGAAGGCGCAGTCGCACATGGCGTCGATATCTCGACCACCCCCTCCTTCCCACCAACCCATGCGTGCCGCCAATATCTACCAACGCCCGCCGCCGATACACTCGATGAGTAATGCTCGCGGCAACAATCCACCGCAACAACACTTCTTCTCCCCGGCCGCGCCAATGGCTGTAAAAAAGAAGTCTCAAGAGCAAGCCACAATACGCGGCGAAGCGACCACCATCGCCGCGCCGTCGCAAAACCCAGCGTTGCAAAAACTCGTCCCGGCGCACTTGCGAGTGCAAAGAGGCGGCGACCAGAATAGGAAGAAAAAAGTTAACCCGGCGCCAACGGTCGTAAAGGTCTCGAAGGAAAAGAAGGACGAGAAGGGTAAAGACGACCAATACTTGAACTTCTTAGACGACGTGGCCACGTTAGGCGCGTTCCAAGAGTAATAACGACTAATGCGCATTTAATAATGACTAGAAAAACTACAACCTAGATAGAAGAAACACGAAGAACCTCCTCCTCCTACTACTCTTCTTCACCTTCCTCCTCCTCCACGACCGCGGAATGTCTCCCAACCGCGCACGGCGGAATCTTCAAAAACTCGTCAAAGTCGTACACCGCCTTCTTCCCGCTCGCGCAACACGACCACCCTTTACTCCTCTCGTGGAAAATCGGCTTCCCTTTGTGATATCGACAACTATTATCGCTCGTATTTTCGCTCTCTCTAAATTTCATTCCACATCCTGTTCGTTTGCACGTTTGTAGCGCGTTCGGATCCATCTTCGCTCGCTCGAGTTCCTCCTCTCTTTTCTTCTGCTCTTTCAGCTCTTTCACTCGTCTCATTTTCTCTTCGTTCTTTTTGCTCTCTTCCGGGTGCATTTCGCACGCGAAGCCGTTCGAACACCGAGGACACTTTTCAACACCAAGTGCGTCGTCTTTCTCTTCTTTCGCGCTCGTCGTTCTCGTCGTCTGTGGTGAGACGACTCGTTTTTCGCTCGAATGCGAATCCAGTTCCCGGCAGCCTTTTATGCTCAAAAACGCGTTGAAATCTTTGCTTCGTTTATTACAACACGGCCAAAGCTTTTCGCCGTCTCGAAACTGAGGCGGTTGAGTGTGGTGCACGCACTTCGTACTTGTGTCGGAGAAAAGACAGTCGCAAGAGATGCGCTGACAACGGAGAGGGAGAATGTTTGACATGTTGTTTAATGCATAAAAAATGCGTTACAAAAGTCAAGAAGAAGCGGCTAAAATCTCGATGTCGTCGTCTTCGATGTCTGCTATCGCGCTAGAACTCTTTTCGTTGTTGTCATTCGAATCGTGTATATCATCGAGTAAAGGTCGAACGCGCGTGATGGAGGAGACAATCGGCGGTCTCCTTTTTCGTTTCGATGACGGAGAAGTGATATTTCTATTAGTATTGGTATCGTCGTCTTCGTCTTCGTCATCGTCTTCGACGCATACGGCGACGATACTTCTTTCGTCCTCTTTGACTTTTATCGTCGGTGTCTCGCGAAAGAGCTGGAACCGCCATCGACCGAACGTTTCTGGATCCGATTCAAAGAGTGAGATGTCTTCGCGCTCGTCGTCGTCGTTCCTTTTTTCTGTCACCGCGATGTCAAAGTTCCGGAACGGCCTGCCGGAAATCCCAACCCCTAACGCCTTCACGTAACTTTCGCACAAACACCAATACCTGACAAACATCCTCCTCCCCCAATCCTCCTCTTTAGCTAACGCGGTTTCAATCCTCTCGACCGCCTCACCTTTCCTAAAATACCTCTTTGCTAATTTCAAGCACGCGTCTTTCGTCCTTCTCTTCTCCACTTCGCAATCGATCCCCACGCGTCTCCCGTCCGTCGTCACCGCCATCGCGACGACATTTTTCGAGTGCGACACGCTAAACTGAATATTCAAATTTTCAGACGACATGGACGACGTCGAAAACGAGTTCGTCGACTCCTCTTCCTCGTTCGAATTCGCAAAAGAACTCGTCGTCGTCGTCGTCGTCGACTGTTTCAAAAACGGTTTCCCTTTCTCGTTGAACGTAAACTCCAACGAAGACGGATCGACGACTTTGCGCTGCGATGGTTTCCT
>JACLAB010003989.1_pt1 | contig 37382 bp, 35 predicted proteins | sample 8027921 | NCBI WGS metagenome assembly JACLAB01 (sample SAMN15725117, study PRJNA655200) | protist metagenome | isolation source: fluorescence activated cell sorting (FACS) single amplified genomes of... | place: USA: West Boothbay Harbor, Gulf of Maine | collected 2000-07-19 | reverse complement strand
CACTTTCGACGTCAGCGACGTCTGTTGTTGTTGTTGTTGTTGCACCATTCCGCTCGTCATCAACGGTGGCGACGGTTTCTTCGCATCGGTCATTCGTTGCATCATTTGAATTCGTTCCTTCACGGAAAGGTTTACCACGGGAGATGTCTTGGACGAATCATACTTATCGTCGTCGTCGTCGTCGTCGTCGTTGGGTTCCATCACCGGCGGCGACGGAGGTGGCGGTCTTCTTCGCGAAGAATCAGAATCAGAATCAGAATCAGAATCAGACGAAGCCATCATCGTGTCTTTCGAATTTTTTAAGAAATCTCTCTCTTCATCTTCTCACTTTTTCTCCTCGTTATTCTCGCGACGATGATATCATCGAGAGCGTTTACGAACATCTTCATCTCTCTCTTCATCTCTCTAAAAGCTGATGATGGTCTTCTCAACACTATCGCGAGAAAATGAGAGCGTGTGTGTATTCTGCGTGCGTATCAAATGAGGTAAAAGAGAGAGAGAGAGAGAGAGAGGAGAGACAAAACAATTTTTTCACTTTTTTGAAATAAGCATTTTTTGTGAAAAGCATGAACAGGAAGGAGCCTGTTTGTTAGGTATTTTTTGGGCTTTTTTTTCTTCGTTCGAAGTAAAAATCATTTCACGAGACAACACCACCAACAACAACAACAGAAAATAAAGAAGAGAGAGAATAAAGAGAGCATTGTTGGTTGTTTTCTTTTATATACAAAACGCGCCAACAAAACGACGCACGAATAGTACATGATCTTTACTTTGTGTTCGACTTTACATTCGCCGGCGGCTTTGGCGACATCATCATCTCAACGACAACAACGACGTTCTTCCTTTACTGCGAGAAGAAGAATGATGATGATGACGACGAGGAAACTAATGTTTGGGAAGAATTTGACGATTTTAGAAGACGCCGCTTTTCGGAGGAGTTTTTGTTGCAGTAGTTATGGTCGCGCGAACAGTAACGATGCGTCGTGGTGTCGTCGGTGTTGTTCTTCTTTATTAAGCGGCGCAGGAAGTGGCGGATTGCAAAATCATCATCATCATCGAGAAAGGAGGAGCGCGTTGAATACGAATACTAATTATTGTTCGCAAAATTGGAGGAGCAAAAGTAATAAAAACGAACAACGACGGAGGAATCAGTATTCCTCGGGGTACCACCAAACGAGACGAACGACCCACGACGCGAGTTCTTCACCGTTCGCATTGCACGCTTTGTCAAACGACGACGACACGTCGTCGTCGCCCTCAGGAAAAGAAGGTGAAGAAGACGACGATTCAGACGACGACGACGACGACGAAAAGGGCGGGTATAACAAAACGAAACATTGGAATCCTACGAAGCACACGAGCAATGGTTTGAGCAACGATGATAGTAGTAGCAGTGATGATAGTGGATACGCAGAGCTTGTGAAAGAAAAAGAGGGTGGTTTTGAGCAGCGACGAACACCGGGAGCGTTAGAATCGATTGAAGGGAACGTCTTTCGCGACCGCGAGCGTTTAAAATCGGACAAAGATTTCGACCGCGTGAAGAAAACAGGAAGAACGTTGAATTATTCTTGCATACGAATAAAAGCGGCGCCGAACGATGGCGTACCCGGCGCAACTGGATGTCACCGAATTGGCATCGTCGTCCCGAAGAAACAGTTGAAACGCGCCGTCGATAGGAACCTGTGCAAACGACGCGTTCGAGCCATCTTTCGAACGAACAAAGACAAATGGCCGAAAACCGAGAGCGGTTCACATTTAGATTTCGTCGTTTTCGTGAAACAAGAAGCGTTAGAGGGCGGTTTCAAGCAGTTGGAGAAAGAAATGTTCTTATTCGCGAGCGATTACACCGAGAGGGAGATGAAATCAAAGACGAGCAAATCCAGGAACGCGGCGAAAGTTGTCCGGAATACTAACGCGAACGCTCGAACCTCCGCGCAAGCGAGTAACGATACCGATACCGTAAGGGCGAAGAAAGAAGAGAACGGCCCGAAAAACATTGCCCGATGATGTGTGCAATAGAATTTAGAATAGAATGTAAATATAATCCGTAGTCGTGCGTTAGTAAGACATCAGCCGATGAAAAAATGTGCATCTTCGCGATGATACGAAACGCCGTATCATCTCTTTCCGAAGGCGAGAGAGAGAAGGGTTTCACCTCAACACTTTTCTTCATTCTCGAGACGCGAATACAAATACAAATAATGTTGCGTAAAGTCGTTTTGTCAAACCTCGCGCGTAAAGCTTTGCTGCACCGCACGCGCACGAACGCAATCGCGTCCACCTCTTCTACTTCTGCTTCCTCTCAGTTGTTTCGATCGTCCTCCTCGTTCATGAATGCGAACAACATCAACAACAAACAGATTTCAACCTCGTCGTCGAACGCGGAAGAACAACAACAACAACAACAAGAAAACGATAAAATGGGAGAAGACAAAACGCGATACAACAAATCATCTGGCCCAGTCGCGAAACTGCTCCACTTGATTTTCAAGAACCAACCGATCGATTCTCAGAAACTGTACGCGTTAGCCGTGGAAAGCGCGGTTGAAATCCACAGTCGCAGACACATGAAAATTTTGCTCCAATCGATAAAAAGTCGAAAACAGTTCACTACGAGCGAAAACAACATTACGAACAAAAATAAAAAGAAGAAGAAACGATTCGATGGTTTTATAAAAGCGGCGAGACCGTTGGACGCGTCCGGGAAAACGACGAAAGTGACGTACACGTTTAGCGTAGAAGAGAGAGGGAGGAAGCACTTAGAAAAGTTGGGATTGATTGAGGCGCGAGCGGAAGAAGAGGGGAATAATAATAACAGCGAGTAGTCTTAAAGTAGTATAAAGTCAAAGAGAGTTTTAATTTTTAAATGTACACGCTACTTTCTACGCTTGGACAAACCGCTCTGGCTCCTTTTCTTTCGCGACCGGGTTCGGAAGAGTGTTAGCATCCTTCTCGTCGTTGGTATAGTTTTTCATCGTCTCCGCTTCGGCGCATAAGCTCTCGACCAACGCCGCCGCCTGTCTCGCCTCCGCTTCGGCGTCTGCGGCTTCTCTTTCCGCCAGTTCCGCTTCATTTGCAGCTAACTCGGCTTGTTCGAACGCCTCTCGAGCTTCGCTCGCGGCTTGCTCCGCGGTTAAGTACCGTCCGTCGTAATAAAATACCGGCGGCAACTTTTCCAACTCTTCTTCGATTTTCTTGCGTTGCGTAGCTTTGGACATTTGCTTTGACTGACCGTTCTTAGCGCGCCGTTTTCGCCGTCGTTTCTTCGTGGATCCGCTATCTATCCCGTTCTCGTTGCTATTCGTACCTCCTTCTTGTTTTGTATTCTCTCCATCTTCTTGCGAGACCACGTCTTCCTCCTCCCCTTCTTCTTCCTCTTCTTCTTCGTCTTCCGAGGACTCTTCTTCCGATTCGCTCTCGTCCTCGTCCACGTCCTCATCTTCCTCGGTATCTTCCCTGTTCCTATTCGTAATATTTTTAATCGCTTTCCCGTTGACATCCACCAAAGCCACGTACTTCATGTGTAACCTTCCACTCGTATCTCCGGGAACAGTCACTCGATCTCTCCTCACCTTACCTTCCTTCCCGAGTTCCGTCAACCTTTGCGGCACTCTTTGCTCCCTCGCGCCTTTACACACCTCGAACAAACCGCCGAACCGATACTTTCCAATCAACCCGTCCTCCTCCTCCTCTCGAAACTTCTCGATGCAATAATTGGCCACTTGATCGATGGTCTTTCCGTCCCTCTCTTCCAACGCGTCTTCATGCGCGTCGTACTCTAAATTCAAACACTCCAATATATACCGGTCCAGCGCTTGCGACAACGCGTTCGTAAACGGTTTCAACTGGTACTCTTTTTCTCGCATCTCGTTTTCTTTCTTGTTCGAATCGTACGAGTGTCGAAACCGAGGCGCGCGAAACTGTTCGTTCTTCTTCACGATTTCATTTTTGATCTTCTTCGAATCCTTCTCGCGAGATAATTTCTCCCAGTGGTTCTTCAACTTCGCTTTGACCGTTTTCATCTTTTCACTCGTTGTCACTATCTTTTTACCACCATTATTATTATTACCACCACCACCGCTCTTCCTCGACGACAATAACGAAGGAAGTTTTTCCCGTCCCCCCTTCCGTAGCTGTTGCTCTTTCTCCCGCTCTTGAACGTCTCGCGAAAGTCGATGCCAGGAATATCGCGAATCGTTGCTCATTTTCTTCCACTTTCCAACTCCGTATTTCCGTATCGCCGCGAAGAATTCTCTCTCCGTTTCCGGGTTTTCTAAAGAGAAGAAGTCCGAGGAAGACTTTTCGTCCTCCTCTAAATCGGAGGACAACGAATCATCGTCGTCGTCATCGTCATCATCAATCATCATCATCATCATCCGTCAAACAAAAATCCTCCTTTTCCTCCTCTTAAGTTCTTGTTCTTGTGTCTTTTTTGTGTGTCAAAATTTTTTTTTTGAAGAAGAAAAAAAAAAAAAAAAAAAAAAAAAAAAAGAAAGAGAAAGAGAAAGAGAAAAAATCATCTCGCTAAAAAAATACGCGCAAAAGAAGAGACATGTCTACGCACGGGTACCCTCGCTTTTTTCTCGAGCGGCATTTCATCTCGATGGATTCGAATAAGACGACGAAACGGAAACGAGAGGAAGAAGAGGAGGAAAAGGAAGAACTCGCGAACGCTCCGTTGTTTGTTTTTTTGAGACGGTACACAGATATCGTGGAGAGGTTTGTGTTTCCTCTCTTGACGAGCACGGAGTTACGTTTACTCTCTCGAGTGAATAAAGAGATGGAAAGTGTGGTGAAAAACGGGCGAGTTTGGACGTCGAAGAACCGGTTGTCGGATCGCAAGTTTAGCACGCGGTTGAGAGCGAGAGATATACAGACGAGAGAGATGTTGAAATACGCGTGCGAGAGGAACGAGTTGCAACCGTGCCATCGGTTGGTTGGCTTTTTCAGTGGGCGAGGGCAGTTGGAGTGCGTGAAATATCTCTTGGAGGAGGTTTTTCGATGCACGTGGGGGGCTGTGGATCGAAGAAACGCGTACGGAACAATCGCGGCGGCGCAGAACGGGCAGTTTAAGTGTTTGAGATACTTAGTGGAAGAAGGCGGGTGTTACTTGAACGAGAGAGTGTGTTCGGAGGCGTGCGGGATTGGTTCGTTGAAAATGTTGAGGTACTGTCGAAACCATTTCGCGCCGTGGAATCACAGGTGTTTGGAACGCGCCGCGTTAGGTGGGCACAAAGATATAGTCATGTTCCTTTTGAAACACGATATCGATCGAAGGTTAATTCAATCCGCAAATCCTGCTATTTTCGCCGCTGAAGGAGGGCACTTGGACCTCGTTCAGATTTTCTTCGACCGCGGCGTCGTTTTTGACGAGCGCGTCGCGGAACAAGCTTCGGAGATGGGGTACCTCGATATTTTGCGATTCGTCGTCGAAAAAGATTTGCCGTGGCACCCGGTTAGCTGCATGCAAGCGTGCTCACGACCGTCCGAATACGTACGAGACGAGTATTACGACCAAATCGAGGAGATTAAAGAACGACACGCGGGATGTCGAGAATTTATTCTCAGTATCTTTCCGATGATTCCGATCATGGAAGACGGCATCAACGATATCGACGACGAGGAGGAGGAAGACATAATGGACGAAGAGGACGACGGAGAAGATGTCGATGATCCTATTCTTTGAAAGAAAGAAAGAAAGAAAGAGAGAGAGAAAGAGAGAGAAAACAAAAACAAGCCATATCAGTATCTCACAAATATAAATACATATACATCGCACATTCGTCATAAAAATCACTTCTTATTTCTTTTACCACCACCATTATTACCCTTCTTATTACTATCGTTCATGTCCCTCTCCGCTTTCTCCATCTGTAAGAATAATTCGTCGTCTGGACCCGATGCCAACTCTTCGTACACTCTCTCAATCGCCGCCTCGACGATTTCGTCCGGCTCTTCCATCACAGCCTCCTGTCTCAAACCGTTACTTTCAATTTCTTTTGTTACAATCAACACGGGATTTAACGGCGCATAGACTAAATACCGACACCCAGTCGCGTCGCTGTCGAAAGTCACCAACTCCGTCGCTTCTTGTGGCGCCTCGTCTCGCCCTTGATCCAACTCTAAACAATCGTCGTAATCCGCGCGAATCGGTCCTCTCACCGTAAAGCACAACGCCGACCGCTGCAACAACAACCCTTTCTTCGCCAACGCTAATTGCATATCCGGCAAAATCTCGTTCAACTCCTTATCGTCGATGTCCGATAAGTCCTCGTCTTCGCTGTTCGCTTCGCCTCGCAAGACATCGATCGGAGCGTCCAACGGTAACACCACGCAACGAATATTCCCACTTTTATCCGTCACCCGAGCTCTCAACATGCATTGCAAAATTCGCGTGCCGCTGTTGGACTCTTCAACGACGTCGATTAAAGGCATCGCGGGCGTTTTCAATCGCTCGTCGCCGTACGTGTTCTCAGAATCCACCACTCGAGCGCGCATTTTGAGTGTCTCTTCTCCTCTTCTCTTCTTAGTATTGTTATCATCATCGCGATGATGATGTTGAAAACTTCTGACGGCGCGACAACTGAATTCTGTTCGTCTCGTTCCCCGCTTGGAGGAGGAGGATTTTGAGAAGGTAGTACATCCCGCGAATGAGGACGATGATAATACTAATACTAACGACGATGAAGTCATGATGATGATGGCTTTTTTCTTCTGTGCGCGTACTACAAAGCGGGAGTGTTTGAGGACGAATGGAGTGAAGAGAAATTTGAGGGGAAGAGGAGAACTTTTTCTCGCTTGAGGGGGGGGGGGTGACCGTTTGAAAACGCTTCTTTTTCGCATGCACATGTCGTCAAAAATAGTTTTGCGTCGCACGAGAAGACACCAATAATAATAATAATAATACGAGGTGGGTATCATCATCATCGCGAGAAGAAGAACGAAGCACTGTCATGACAGCAACGGGCGGAAACATCACGGCGCCGTGTCACTTTCAAGAGCAAGATCAACTTTTGGCGTCTTTGCAACACACGTGCGACAATTGTGGCGGACGAGATCATCTGATGAAATGCAGCCGGTGTCACACGGCGTTTTTCTGTTCGGTGAAGTGTCAAAAGACGTACTGGCCGTTTCACAAGGCGTTTTGTCGGAAGAACGACTTCGCGGATGCGACGGAAGGGACGGAACCGAAGTTCGCGAGGTGGATGCGAAGTCACGGGAAGCAAGCGGTTTTGAAAGATGGTGAGTAAGCATTTTGAACTTTTCGTTTTAGAAATTTACCCTGAGCAGCAGCTCTTTCGCGATGTATAAGAATAATACTAAACATTTCTCTTCTCTCCTTCCCAACTACACGCATGAAACAGACGAGGTGGACCGTTTAGAGCGTAAGGTCGTCAACATGGAAGACATGTATGGTCGCGCGAACCCGAAACCAGAACCGCCGAAATTCGATGCGGAAGACATGAAGAACATGCGAGAGGCGGAGGAAACGAGATTATTAGAGGCGAGGGAAACGAGCAAGAACGAGTTGTATTGGCAAGAGATTGAAGTTGAGAAGTGTTTAGGTTTGGAGACGGAAACGATTAAATGGAAACAAAATCAAACGTACGTGGAAATCTTCGTACGGTTGGACGGTTATGCGGGTGGAATGAGCGCGCACGAATCCGCGAAAAGTGAGGACGTTCAAGTGGACATGTCTCGATCGAGATTGAGCGTTCGCTATAAAGACGACGTTATCATCGACGATAAGAAGTTGTACAAGGACATTAAAGTTGAATTGTCCACCTGGGTGATTGTCGACAACGTTTTGGAAATTTGTCTTTTGAAATTCTGCAGACGAGGTGCGGGATACGCGGGAGGGAAATCCAACGCGGATACCTTTTGGCGCTCGCTCTTTTCGGACGAGTATTTGAACGCTTTGCGAGTGGAAGATTCTAAAGTCCATTTGGATTCAACGTCGTCCCTAACCGAAGACGACGTGAAGAAATCGATACCAGAACGATACTACGAAACCGAATTTGACGAGAACTACGGCGTTCGCGTCGGGAACAAAGCGAGACACTCCTCGAATCGACCGATGGTCGTCCAGAACAAAAACAGACGGTGATTATTTTATCGCGGGCGTGAATGCAATATTGAGCGCGGCATTCTCGGTTTCTAAAATACTACTGTTACATGCTAAAATTACTAAAGCTCGCCAGCATCTGATATCTGTATCTGTTCTTTGCAATGTTCTAACCTCACTCTGTTCCTTCCTCCAATCCTTCTCATCGTCGCCTCTCGCTCGCCTCCGGTTAACTTATGCCAATTTTCAATGCGTTTCAACGTGCAATCCGATTGCACTATTACCGGTCCTAACTCGTCCAGTTTAACGGTTTCTCCAAATTTAATTTTCCTTGCTGGAATGTTTTCATTATCGATGTTGTTGCTTTCGGTTGAAAGCGACGGAATACTGTTGTCCTTGTTGATGTTCTCGTTGTTCTCGTTGGTCGCCGCGTCGTTCTCGTCTTCACACATCACCCCTAACAACATCAGCAACATTCCGAGAAGAGAGAACGCGAAAAGAAGATGAAAACGTTTGTACTTCGTGCGGCGAGAATACAAAACGCTACAGCGAGTCATCACCATTCTCTTCGTATCACTCTTTTTCTAGAAAATTTATCAAGCACGTCTCGATTGAACCGCTCGCCTCTTTTAACAAACGAGTTGCAACCTTCTTCTCGACTTCTAAAACGCGTTGGATTTCCGAAACCGATTTCGAATCAACTTTAATCAAAGAGAGCTTTTGCGCGCGCGCGGCTTCGGCTTCCAGCTCTCGGTTTCTTCTGGCGAGGAAGAGGAGTTCTTTCCTTTGCTGCGAAAAGGACGGATGGCTTTTGCTTTGAACAGAAGGCGGTGTTTGGGTGGAGGACATGTAGAGCGCACCAGCGAATTTATTAGGGGTGTGTGCTATTTATGACGAAAGACTACGTGATACAACTTTATTATAAAACGACCGATTGCACGGACGGATCGAACAAGTCTCCCAAGAAACATCGCATCCCCGCCAAGCACTGTTCGCAATCCCCACTTTCTGTGGGTTCAAACATTTGGCGTTCGCCGCAAGCGCACGCGGCGTGTTTCCCTCTCGAGACGGTGATATCGTCAAACCACGCTTCGCCTTCTTTACCTCTCAACATGCCGTAGACTTGGATAGATTTGATGGGCTTGTCCTTGGTGATGAATGCGGCGGCGCGTTCCCAACCGTGCGTTCCATGGTTGAAAGGAACGTTGAACCCCCAATCGTTGGAACCGTCAGAGTACCAGATGTCGACATATAAGGAATACCCGGCATCTTTGGTAGTACCGGAAACGTCTTTGGACTTTGACCACATTTTTACCAAGAGCGGTTCTGATTTAATTTGGTTGATTTCGATGAGTTGCGTGAAGCCCGAGGAGGCGTCGTCGTTGTCGTTTTCGACGTGCGCGCACGGTTGCGGTCCAGAACCAGAGCGGGATAACGACTGAGCTAAGTTATACCCAGATCCAAACGGGTTCCAATAATCTTTCTGAGCGTTAAAGTTGCCATTTTTAGCTAAATTGAATTCACCTTTATTCGGTAACGGCTCGGACGGATCGCCGCACGGGTTGGTAGTGGCTATTTGCAACAGCGCGTTCATGCGTTGCATTTGCTCGGCGACTAACGAAGAGAGTTCGTGAGATTGCTCGGATTTTAAAAGTTTCCCAGCCAACGTTCCTTCGTTGATATCGTGCATTTCTTTTTCAGACTTCCAATACGTGGGTGTCGCTTCGACCAAATGCGCGGACACAACTTTTGGATCGCCCAAGACTTTTTGCTCCAATCTGTGCTTTACCAATAAAATCTCGTTGAAATACGCGTCCCGGAAGGCGCCGTTGATGGCTTTCACCGCCTCTGGATACTCCTCCAACGCTTCGTGTAAAAGCGCCAATCGATAATACATTTGCCATTTGTATCGTTTTTCCGAGGTTGTTAAATTCAACGCGATTTTCAAATCATCGATGGCTTCTTCGTATTCCATTTTCTTCGTCCTTCGCAACGCTCTCCAAAAGTACGGCATTGGCTGTAATGGAAACTGTTGCATTTTCTTCTCCAACGCTTTTAACGTGTCTTCGTGCATGTTTTCAATCGTTTCGTGGTCGTGAAGTAGTTGCACCGGTTCGTATAATTCAACGTGGTTCGTTCGAACCATCGCTTTCGTTTGCTCTAAATACGCCGCAAACATCTTTTTGCGCATGGACGTGCCTTTATGATGGCGATAGTAAAACGTAATTTCCGGTACAAACCGGACGATTGGGTTAAATTTCGCCGCGTTCAACCAAAAGTTCCAATCTTCCAAACCCCACGGGATACCTGGATCGTACCCGCCAACTTTTCTCATCAAATCAGCTTTCATTAAAACCGAGGCGTGAAATTTGTTCCAGTGCGAAACGCCGACGATGGAGAAGCCTTCAGGAAAACACCAATCAGACGAGACCGCGTCAAAGTTGCGCATACACCCGGGGATAATGTCCACACCTCCAGTTCCAGTGTGTCCTCCCGAAATAGTCGTTGCGATATCACCTCCGTTTCCGTGCTCTTCCTCCACCAGCTCTGCCGCTCGACTCAAATAATCTCTCGCTAACAAATCGTCCGAATCCAACATGCACAACCAATCGCCTCTCGCGTATCGCATCCCGACGTTTCTAGCATCTGCCAACCCCCCGTTTCGTTTGTTAATCAATCGGATTCTTCTCTTCCCGTACTTATCCATCAAATTTGAGGCTTTTGCCCACGAATCATCCGAGCTACCGTCGTTAACGATGATCAATTCCCACCGCTCGTACGATTGCGCGGCGACTGATTTCACCGTCTCGTCGATGTACGCGCCTTGATTATACGCCGCCATGACAATGGAAAAGAACGGTCTCGAATCTAAAGCGAAGTCTCTGTTCGCCGACGGCGTTGATTTAATCTCAATCGGTTGCCCAGTCGTCTCGTAATTCCACACCAACAACCCGCCTCCTATTCCTCCATTATTATTACTACTACCACCGTAATGCGTCTCGACGTTTCCGGATTGTTGCAAGTTACTCTTTTTGTTACTACTACTACTACTACTACCACTCATACCTTTCGCCTGAAAATCCCTCAGCTGCATTTGCATCACTTGACTCTCTTCTTTCATCGTCAACATCTGCCTTTTCGCTTCATCGAGCTCCAATCGCAACTTCGTCGTCAATAAACTCCTATCCTGTTCGTCCTCATCCTCCTCGGAGGAAAGTAAATCGTACCGCGACGGCGTTTGTTGGTTGGTCTCGCTCTTCTCGTCCTTGCCATCCAACGCATCGACATCACTTCCTCCACTTTTCATCTTGTTGTAATAATACGCGCTCGAACACACGTGCACGAAAACAAACAGAGTGGCACTCATCGCTTTCCATCCATTATTGATATGTTTCCCTTTCGATTTCTTTCTCTTCAATTCCTTCTGGTACTTCTCCCCGGACGTGGCGTGTAGCGGTAAACCAACACCTCCTCCTCCTCCTCCTCCACCAAGAGGATGCGTTTCCACGTGGTGTAAACTTTTTTTTAAATGCGCGCTTCGCGAGCGCGGTAAGCTTCCGTTACTAGTAGTATTGCCAGAAGCGCTTTCGCGAAGCATTTTTTTACTTACTAATTTTGAAGCATTTTGAACCAAGAAATGAGTCCATTTTACGCACACATGTAGCAGCTTTTACCTAATTAAAAGAGATATCTATATACTCAATACGATTGATGATGATGCTCTTGGGACAGCGTTATCAGAGCCGCCGAAATCAGCCGCGATGAAGAAGCACAAGAAGAAGAGGAACCGAAGGGAGGATGATGAGGAGGAGCCTAAACTCGATCGTACTGTTGAGTCTTATGAGAGGAGGAGCGAGAAGGAGGAGAATGTCGACGATGTTGATGACAACAACAGTTGCGGAGACAAACGCGGCGTGTTGTCGGTGAATGCTGAGAACGAGGAGAAGAAGGAGAAGAAGACAAAGAAGATAAAGAAATCAGTGAACTTCTCTTTGAACCATTTAGAAGACGTAGCCGGAGTCGCGGACGATATAGACAGAGAAGCGTGGGAGTTACCGAGAACGTGCGATGGCTGCGGTTTGTACATATTAGGCGAACGATGGTCGTGTGGGAAGTGTTTAGAGGAAACGGAGGAGGAGTTTGATTTGTGTAAAGCGTGCTTCGTGGCATTTATGGAGGTAGAAAGTAAAGGTGGTGGTGATACTAGTGTTGGTAGTAAGAGTCATAATACCAATAATAATAATCCGTGGGGTACTATCGATGGCGGCGGTGCCGGTCAATTGACGAACGCGGATTTACATAAACACGATTCGAACTCTTTTCTCAAGTTCGACGAGGAAAACGAAGAAAGCATCGCCAACGCAGAGATGGAGAAAGCAGTGGAGCAGTAGATTATATTTAGTTCTTTATATACCAAGTACTTTTCAACACTTCTCATCAAAGCTCTTCGTTTCGTATGTCTATGCTCGCTAAGGCGTCTACGATTCGGGACCACAATTTTTCATCCACGTCTCGAGGTCTCGAGCTCGTGTCGATGACGCCAGTTTCTCGGGTAACTTCCGCCGCGTTGTATAACTTCAACAACGTTTTTGTCTCGGCTAAGACGACAAAGTGTAACGCCTGTCTCGAGTGCTCTAGTTTATTTCTCAAGTCGCGCTCTTTGATTTTCATCTTGTTCTCTTTCGCTTGCACGTCCACTTCGAGGCGAGCTCTCGTTTCGACTTCTTCGTTGACTTTGACTAACGCATTGGCAGCATCCAACTCAGCCGCTTTCACGCGCTCTTCGCACCGCTCCAACTGTCTCTCTAAACTTTGCACTTGCATTTTCATCGCTCGGTTTTCTGAGATTGCCGCCGACTCTTTCCGCTTCAACGCCATCTCCGCGTCTGTTTTCGCGTTGCGAACGGCTCTCTCGGCTTGAAATTTCTCCTCTTCGGCTGATTTTAACGCCTCTCTCGCCGCTCTGTGCGTTTTTTCCAACATTTCCAAGTGTAAATCTGCCGCTTGTAACTTTTCTTCCGTGAAATCGTGCTCTCTTTTGAGTTTATCGAACGCATAAGATATGTTTTTGTTCTCATCGCGAAGCGCGTTGGCGTCTCGAATCTCCTTTTCGAGTTCTTTTTGGAGGGTCCATCGAGTAGCGTCTAATCGTTTCAATTCCTCCGAACGCTCGTACTCTTCTTGTTTCCGCTCAGCTTGTTCGTGCCGTGTTTGTATTTCTGTCTTTACGCCACCTTGATGGTGATGTGTGTTCTCTTCGTCATGGTTGTAGTATCCATCGTCTTCTTCGTCTTCCTCGTCCAGCGGGTCGTTCAATAAAACCGATTGTTGTTTTCGCTGTTGTTGTTTCTTCGCAGCGACGTTCATAGACGAAGGGGAGGAAGAAGTAGAAGCATTCTTCGATCTCGCATTGGCCAACTCCAATCTCAAACTCGCAATCTTTTCCGTCTTACTCTTCAACTCTTCCTCGAACGAACAAATCAACTCCGTCACGTCTTTTCGTTCGGCTTCCAGCTTTCTCTCCGCCTCGTCCGCTTTTCGTTCGGCTTCGTGCGTCGCCTTCGCCAACGCTTCTTTGAAATCAACTCTTTGTTTCACCGATGAATTCGACGCGATCGATCGTGCCTCGTCTAAAACGACCAGCTTCTTGTCCTCTAAAGCGCTGTACAACAAATCGTTCTCCTTCCTCTTGTTTTCTATTTGTTCGGTCAAATCTTCCACCTCACTCGATAACTTTACGTTTTCCTCCTTTGTCCGTTCATTTTCCACTTTCAGTTTCGAACAACTCACGACGGCTTCCTCGTGCGCTTTCGACAACGCCACGCATCTCGCCTGCGTCGCTGCCAACTCCTTTGCCCCTCTTTCCGCTTCAATCAACGCCACGTCTCTCTCGCGCGACATCAACATTTCTCTGCCTTGACTCCTAGACAGCGACTGCTCCAAATCTTCCACGTGTAACGTTTTATTCTTCATCTCTTCCTCTAAATCCTCGAGTTCTCGCGTTTCTTTATTCCTCAACCGGTCGTTCTCAATCGTCAAACGTTGAATATCCTCCTTCGTTTCGTTCCGTATCGACGCCAATTTTTCATCCAAATTCGCAACCTCCTCGTCCGCCAACCTTCGCTCTCGCTCGATAACTCTCAGCTGTTTATACACTTTCTGCGCTTCCACTAAATCTTTCTGCAATCGATTGCTGTACGCGTCTTGTTCTTTGATGTGCTGGTTCGCGTCGATAAGCTTTGCCTGTTTGAAAGTGTGATTGAAAAGGACAATCATCGTTTTAAAATGTCAATTTGGCGCGCTCAGGTCGTCGTCTGGATCGTGCGCGAAAGAAAGATTGAAAACAGTTAGAGAAGAAGAGGAAGACATTTGAGAAGACGAATTGTACGCACCTCGAGCGTGTCCACTCTCCTGTTTAATATCAACACCTTATCCATCGCCGTCGCTTTAAAACGAGCACTGCTCGGAGAATTTCCGCCGCACAATACTCCGTGTTCTTTGTTCCATTTCCTTCGCACCGTCATCGGTGAGTCTTTCTCTTGTCTTTGTTCGTCCTCTTCGTTGTTGATTTCCCCGAGCGGCGTTCGATGATGATGATGATGATATCTTTGAGAAAATGACGACGCTGTTTTTTTCTTCGCTGTTACTCCCCGCGATTTCCTCATCTCTCTCTCTCTCTCTCTCTCTCTCTCTCTCTCTCTTTTCCCTCTCAAAAGTCTCTCTCTCAAAGCGTTAGTTTGTGCGATACTACGTGTCGCGGTGAATAATACTCTATATTCTTTCTTGCGTTGAGTAATAGCTTCTGTATCTAAAAATGAAGAGAGCGATGAGAATTTTTCTTTCGTTTGTCTTCCCCCTTTTTGAAACAAAACAAAGAAAAACAACAACAACTTTGTGAAAAGTTTTTTACCACACAAACAGAAGAGATATGCGCAAGAAATAAAGACACCTTAGGTACCTCTTCGAAACGAGAGAGACTTTTGAGAGGGAAAAGAGAGAGAAAGAGAACACGCAAACGCGCGGCAACGGGCCATTTTTATTAAAACGAAAAGAAGAAAAGAAAAACGATATAATATGATGAGTAGTAAAACGAATTTGTAGCTGCAAAATGGATTCGAATATGAATTTCGATAAAATGTTTAACCGGAAAGCTGCGGAGTATTTGAACGCGAACGGAAAGAAGGACGATGATTTAATGGAACGAGAGGTGAGGATACCGGAACACATGTTACCCAAGAAAATCGTTTTGGATGATGATGATACGAAAGAAATAAAGAAGATGGAGGAGGAAAACGAGGAGTTGGGAAAGACGATCCCGGAACAGATTCTAGAGGCGTACAAAAACCAAAATTACTTCAAAGCTTTAGCGGTTGCGGAACCGACGGCGGACGATATCGGGGACCCGATTTGGCCAGTCACCGTCGCGGAATTATCCAAAGCGTTTCGTAAGAGAAGTTTACTCACGCACCCGGATAAGAATCCGGGCGATAAGAAAGCTCGAGAGGCGTTCGATGTGTTGTCCGAGTGTCATCAAAAGTTGAAAAACGAAGAGACGAAACGAGAGGCGTTGAACGCGTTCGCGAAGAAGGCGTTCGAGAGGATGTGTGCGGACGATCCCGAGTTACGCGCGAGAGCGACGAAAATGAGGGAGAGAAAAGAGGCTGGAGATTTTCAGACGGAGATTAAGCGGCAAAGAGAGGAAGGGATGGAGAAGAGGAAAAGAAAGGAGGAGATGAAGATGAAGAGTAAAAACAGACGAGGAAAGGAAGAGGACGAAGATGAAGAGGCGAGGAAGAGGCGAGCGCTGTTAGAGGACGAAGAAGAAGAAGAAGAAAAGAAGAACGATGGCGACGACGACGAGAACGCGGTAGAGCGAGTCCAAGCCGCTTTGCTCAAGAAGAAGAAGAAGAAGAAGTCTTTCCTGTTTTGATTCGTTAGAGCGATAGAAAATAAAGCATAGCATAGTTTCTCGGTTTTTAAGAATAAAATCATAGTAGTAGTACACTTATTGAATAAAACTTTGCATCTTCTCTCGCCGCCCTCCAACACTAGACGAATCCAATCATTACTTCTCGTGCATCCCTTTCACTTTCGAATGCCCTCCAACACTAGACGAACATAATTATTACTTCTCGTGCATCCCTTTCACTTTCGAATACACGCTCTTATACATCTCCTCAAACTCCTTTTCGTCATCCTTCCCCATTTTCGTCGACCCTTTCACCGCTTTCGGTAACACTAACATCACACTCGTCGGTCGTTTCGTCATCCCGGCTGCGCCCAACTGTTCCTTCGAGTGCACGTACACGTATTGCACGCCCGCTTCTTCGCACAACATCGGCACGTGCGTGATGACATCGATTGGCGATATGTCCCCCGCGATGACGCACAATCCTTCTTTCGTCGTTTTGAGTTGCTTGACGACCTCTTTGACCCCTCGCCGGACTTGTTTGAATTTAGACGCTGTTTTTCAGTTATTGTTAAAAGAGGAGGAGTTTAATAAGAAGAGAAAGAAGTGTGTAAGTTATTGTTATTGTTGTTGTTATTGAGAGAGAGAGACAATTTTAGGAGGGAGAATTCAACAACGAATACTACCACCACCGAACAACGAGAAGAGAACACGAAGAAGAAGAAGGATACGAAGAAGAGAAACAGAACGACGGGGATGTTCTCCCTCTTCTTCTTCCTCTGATATCACCACGCCCGCCGCTCTTATTCATTTGCTTACCTTTCTTGACAACTTTCAATAATTTCTTGGTCAATTTCCCATCGGCCAACGGCGAAGCAATCGCGCACACCGGATTCTGTTTTTCATCATCGTCCCCTTCTCCTCCTTTACTCGCGGACGACGGCACAGGCAACCCATCCCGATCGCGTTTCTTCGAAGACTTTGGGGTGTCTTTCTTCTCTTTCTTGGCTTTCTTCGCGCTCTTTTCGCCGCTTGAACCCATTATATAAAATTGTTTGATGTGTTGTGTGTGGTTGCGGCGGCCGAAATGAAGAAGAAGAAAAAAAAAATGAACAACAACAACAACAACAACAAGTTAGTTTTGTTCCTTACGAGAAAAAAACGAGACGAGGTTTACTTGAACCGCTCTAATTATATATACTACCACTTATGTATTATTACATTCGACCAACCATGTTCCCTCTCCGATGTACCATGCGGACGACGCGTCTGGGAGGGATAAAGTCGCTTCGATTCAGATGGTGGTTTCCTCCTCGAGCGCTTCCGCCGTGGTGGTAAGAAAGACCGCCGCCGTCCCAGTCGTCGAACTCGTTGTTTGGAAATCTTAGCATGAGCTCCTCTCTACTCGGCATCACTCCGAGCGCTTTTCGCGCGCTGATTTCTCTTTGCATGCGGGAGACCACGCACGGGGCGCAACATAACGCCGTCGCTAAGTCGGTTTTATCGAATATCCCGAGCCGGTGCTCCGCCACCGCGTTGGAGCTGTGGATGCACGAACCGGTGGCGAAGCATCCCATCGGGAAACATAAGTTATTCAGCAACAAATTTCCCATAGTTATGCTCAACGCGGTCGGAAAACACTCGCCTTGCGCGGTATCTCTGGCGTATTCGCCGACGCCCCAAGGAACGCACAAGAAGTTCTTGAGAAAGTTCAGCGGGTCCAAAGCGCAATCGAACAAACCGGTCGAATAACTTTGCAACTCCACAAAGTTTCGAGAAGAAGATTGAGGCGATGAACTCGAGCTTGGATCTTCCAACAAAACCGAAACGTCTTGGTTTCCTTCGCTCTCCGCCAACGCTCTCGCGTAATCTCTCGTTGTCGTTATCGTCGTCCTCTCGCGCCCTCCTCCTCCTCCTCCTCGTTCGTACGCGTTGAAATCAATCGATCCGTCCGCTAAAACCGGCACACCGACCGCACAATTCTCGCTGTCTCCATCGCCGTCTTCCGGAACGTTCGGATAAATATGCCGCGTCGCGCTGATTGATGATGACGATGCGTGTTCGTGATGGTGGTGGTCGCGACGAAGATGATGATGATCGTCTTCCTTCTTTTCTTCGTCTTCGTCTTCTTCTTCTCTTCGATGGGAAGTGCTCAACAAACCCGTACTTTCATCGTCACCATCTTCGTCTTCTTCTTCCTCTTCTTCTCGTTTTGTCGAAGAGTACGCTTTCTCCTCCTCCTTTGTATCCTCCGACTTCGTCTTCTCCTCGGCCTCGGCCTTGTCTTCTTCTTCTCGCATGAGCAATTTTTTTTATGAAGAAACGTAAGAGAAAAAGGTGCCTTCCTTGAAGGCTTGTGAGAAAAATGATTTTAGCGAATACGACAGGATACACAACAACACGCGCGCGCGTCAATTTTACTCGCATAATATATATATTATAAATTCTATTCTAAAGACCAAGAGGAATTTATCCCACCGGTGATTGTGGTGGTTTCACGAGCGACCCGTTGACTGGTTTCCCGTTTAACCACTCGCCTTCGAAGTATCCTCCTCGCGAGAACGAGAGCTTGCCTTTCCCGTCGGGTTTGCCTTGCGCGAACCTTCCTTCGTACCAATCGCCAGAGGCGAAGCGCATGATGCCAGAGCCTTCGGCTTTGGTTGTTTTTTTCGAGGACTTCGCCTTCGTAGACGCACATGTTGGCGTATTCGACGCGAAGGATGGGTCGCGTACGCGCTTCGCGGTCGGATTCGAGCACACCGAAGGCTCTCGAGCGTACTTTGGAGGAGGAGGAGGAAGAGGAGGAAGGAGTGGATTTAATCTCTTCAATAAGAGGAACGCTAATAATAACAGAGGAGGAGGAAGAGGAGATAATAAAAACGTGGAGGTTTTGATATGCCCGCCGGCGGCGTTTTTATCGGAAGTCTCTCAGTTGGTACGTTTCCTAATATATCGATTTTTTTCGCGCGGCTCGACGCAAAGGGTAACAGAGAAAAGGGCGAGAGTGAAGATACTAATTCCATTGTTGAGAATTGAAGCCGGGAGTAATTACCTGCTGCTTTTGAAACGATACTTTTCATGTCATAGTTACTCTGACTCGCTTCTGCTGTAAATGTTTGGGAGAGAGAGAGAGAGAAAAAACAAACAGATACTGACCATATGACCTCTTCTTCTTCTTCTTCTTCTTCTATTTCTTTTATACTATTACAGATTGAAGGCTCGGGTGTCTACCTCGGCGCGCAAAACGTGACGTTTGAGAACGGCGGCGCGTTTACCGGTGAAATGTCGTGCACGATGGCAGATTCTTTGGGCGTTACGCACGTTATTATCGGTCACAGCGAACGTCGTTCGCTCTATTACGAAACCGACGAGGACATCAACAAGAAAATTAAGAAAGTCATCGAGAATGACATGACGCCAGTATTCTGCGTCGGCGAGACGAAAGAAGAGTACGAGAGAGGCGACGTGTACGACGTTTTATCGTGGCAATTAGCAGGTGGTTTAGACGGCGTATCGGCGAAAGATGTGGAGAATATGATCATCGCGTACGAGCCAGTTTGGGCGATTGGTACCGGATTGACTGCCACGCCGGCCATCGCGCAATGCGTACACAAACTAATTCGAAACTGGATTGCAGAAAAGTATTCCAAATCTGTCGCCGACAGGGTGCGCATTCAATACGGAGGGTCGGTCAAACCAGACTCGGTGGACGAGCTCATGCAATGCCCGGATATCGACGGGTGCCTTGTTGGGGGTGCGTCGTTATCCTCGGACGATTTCGCGCGCATCTGTTCGTTTCATCAAGGCACGAAGCCGGGAACGCCGCGCGTGTTGTACGCGGAAGAGTGCTTGGAAACGCAAATGGAACTTGGCGAATCTCCAGTTTGGTCGCAAAAAGACCAAAAGTTATACTGGGTGGATGCACCGAGAGGCACTTTGTACAGTTGGGACTTGCTCGAGGAGTTTCCGGACATGAAAGAATCCTTTGGGGAAACCTTAGGGTGCTGCGCTTTGATGTCTAACGGCGATTTGATTTTAGGCTTGGCCTCGGGATTGTACCAGTTTGACCCGAGAAGTAAAACGGTGAAAACGAGATTGACTGACTTCGAACCCGGTTTAAACACCAGACCAAACGACGGTCGCGTCGATCGCTCGGGTAATTTTATCATTGGTAGTTACAACAACGACCACCGCGTTGACGCGAGCGCCATCGGAGGTTTGTGGCGCTTAGACGCGAACAACAATCGACAGTTGGAAGAAGTCTTGGATTATAAACACAGATGTTCCAACTGCATTTGCTTCTCCCCGGATGGACGCAAGATGTATTTTACGGATACTCCTCGACGCGAAGTCTTTGAGTTTGATTACGATCCAAGCAGAGGGCCTTTGAACAGACGGTTGTTTTATTCGTTACCGTCAGATATGGCTGGTGGCCCTGACGGCGCGCAAGTTGACGCGGTTGGTAACTTGTGGATTGCCATTTCCGGCGCTGGAAAGTGCATTCGTGTCGATAAGAACACAAACATGGTCGATTTAGAGGTTCGGTTACCGGTCTCTTCGCCCACTTCGTTGACGTTCTGCGGGAACGATTGCAAAACCTTAGTCATCACGACGAGAAAGAAAGAGAACAGAAAAGACGCGGGGTCGTTATTTTCGGTACGAATACCCGATATCGGAGGGTTACCAGAACCAGAGTATGGCAGCTCTCCAATTATCGATCGACTCGGGTTCCAACGAGGCGGAAGGAACGAATATAGCAACTACTCTAACAACAACAACAACATCATCATCAACAACCAAGACGCGTTTATGAGCAATGTCAATGGCTACGCCGCCAACGGCATCAACAATGTCGGCAGTAAGCTCAACGGCGTCAACGTCGAGCGACGATTCAATGCGAACAACAATACCGCCAACCAACACGAGGAGCACGAACCCGAATTCGTCCCGCGCATCAACACCGCCATCGCCGCTCGATCTTCAGTAGGCGTCGCCAAGTTTTGCGAACGGTGCGGCTGTCAATTTTCCAGCGCAGCTTCCAACTTTTGCAGCCAGTGTGGCACTCCGCGCGCTTCTTAGTTATTATTTTAATATATCATTATTATCATCGCTTTTATATGTCTTTACATTCTTAGTAGTTTGAAAACACAAAAAATTGTCTATTGAAATCTCTTCTATTTTTGTCCTCTTTGCTCTTCTTCTTCTTTTTATTTAAAGCAGAGACCCCCACTTTGGAATCCCCGGGCTCTTTACTCTCGGAATACTCCCGCTGCGCTTTCTCTCTCAGGCTGAGAGGCAGAAAAGGAGGAGAAGGAAGATATTGGTTCATTACTTTCAGACGAGCGAGTTTCGGGACGCGCGCAAAGCGGGGAACAGAAGGGAGAAAAAAACACGATTTGAATTGTGCCGTTGAATTACGCATTGCTGCGCGCTCCTTCTCTGCTGTGTTATCGCCCACCTGAGAGTGTGGTGAATCGTTATTAATTTGTGCGTTGAGGACAGTGAGAGTGAGAGAGGTGCTCGATAAAAGTACAATCATCGCGCGGGGAGAATGAGCTCTTTCCCGCGCGGCCAAGCGCCGGCGATGAATGATGACGACGAGGGCGACGATGATTGGTCCTCCTCCGCCGAGGGAAGACGAGAATCAGGGACGAGCGCGACCGCCGCAGAGGCGGCGAACGAAGATATCGAGCTCGCCACCGACGGACAATCTCAACAACAACAACAACAACAACAACAACAAATACGGAAACGACTCCATACGAATGATAACAGAGGGGCTTTTCATCGCACTGGATCGAGTTTAAATCCGGTACCGGAGGCCGGCATCGGTTCCTTCTTTACGAACATCGCCAAGCTGACGAAAGACGTGTTAGATATGCGCGATGCGTCGAATGAAACCGACGCGGAAACCACGAACACGGAAAGTTTTATAGTGTCCTTGTTTAAAAGTAAGTCGCTGAAGGGAATGAAGGGCAGAGGGTCGACGGAGATGAGATATGCAGAGACGAAGAGGATCGGGGCGAGGCAGGAGGAGAAAAAACGAATGGAAAGGACGTGGGGTGAGCGAGTGATGGAAGGAGTGGAGGAAGAAGACCCTAAAGCCGGTATGCATAACAGTAATAGTAAGAATGATAGCTCAACATTGATGGGGGCGAGTTCCGGAAGAACCTTGAGTTCACGAATACGCGCAGAGTGCGATGAAAACAACGACACGAACTCGTTTTACGCGAGGAAGCAAGGCGTCTTCGCGCTTTCGCCGTTAGGGTCGTTCATGCGCAAATGGGATTTTCTCATCATATGCGCGTTGTTGTGGACAGCAGTGGTCACTCCAGCTGAGGTTGCATTTTCTAGACCGAATTTGAACGCGTTGTTCGTGTTGAATAGAATCGTCGATTTGTTCTTCATTACCGATCTTTTCATCAACTTTTTCTTGGCCGTTCCGGAACCTAAAACTGGACACATTATATACGATCGGAGATATATTGCGATTTCCTATCTCAGAAGCTGGTTCATTATCGATTTTCTATCCGTCATACCGACGGATTTGATTACAATAATGGTAGAGGATGCGTACCCGAACGCAAACATTGAAAATTTGACCGTCTTGAGGGCGTTGAGATTATTTCGATTAGCGAAACTTTTGCGCATTCTGCGAACGATGCGATTATTTAAGAGATTGGAAATGAGGTATACCATCGATTATTCCATGCTCGCATTGAGTAAGTTTGCGATTGTTACGGTCATTTTCGCGCATTGGATGGCGTGCGCGTTTGGATTCGTCCACGACCTCGGGGCAAGCGCTGGACACGACACGTGGATGATGAATACATATTTCGGTGATTTCACCGTAAACAACTCGTGTTACGACCCCACAGATCCTTTGGCATGCGTGCCTGGGTTTGATAAGTACATCGCTGCGCTGTATTGGAGTTCGATGACCATCACAACCATCGGTTACGGGGACATTTCGCCGAAAACAAACGAGGAGCGTATTTTTGTCATCATAGCGATGTTAGCTGGCGCATTTCAATACGGTTACGTCGTCGGTGCCGTTGGTAACGTCATTTCGACAAAGAATTCTCGAACGAGCGGGTTAAAGAACTCGTTGACGGATTTGAACGAGTTATTTGCGGATTTGCCGTTGACGCCGCAAGAGATGCGAGTGAAACTGAGAGAATTCTTCAAGTACAAACACAGTGATGCGAAGTTAGACTTAGAAAGAACGACGGCGTTGATGTCAGAAATGTCACCGCGACTACGAGCAGAGCTCGTGATTTTGCGAAACAATTGGATGAGAGACGTGAAATTCTTCCACGACTTTCCAGAGTCTTTGGTGTTGGCGTTGTCCTTGAAGATGAAACAGCAAACGTATCCGCCGAGAGAGTTGATTTTAGAAAAAGGAGATTACATGGACAACTTTTTGATGATTCGTAAAGGTGTGCTCGTCGCAAATGGTAGAATAATCACCGCTGGACAAGTTTTTGGTCAGGACTATGTATTGGAACCTGGGCGATCGCCTCAGTTTCTGCAAACGATTACGTTTTCAGACGTCTACTCGCTTTCGTACCAAGACTTGGAAGAGGAAGTGAAGCACTATCCAGACGTACAAGTTATGCTGAAGAAGAAACGAATGCAAGCATTACTTAGAAGAGAAATGGTGGCGTATTCTAAAGCGTACAACGCTTTGATGTTATACGGCATAAAATCAGACGTGTATAAATGGTACGACGAACGTCCTCAATTTTACTTGAACAAGTTGAAAACAATAAATGGCGCAGATGGCGCGTTTTTGATTAATCCCGATTCTGAAGATGCGCAAAAACGCATGCGCGCGGTTTTACTCATCCAAAGTTGCTACCGTTCGAAGCAAACGAGGGAGAAGTTCAAAAACATTTCTGCGCGAGCGAGTGTGACTCCGGTGCTTTCATCGACGTTGCGATTAACCAACCCTGATTTATACAGCTCGTACGCCATAGACATTTTGCACCACAGAACGCTGGCGTCGTTACGGATGTTGCATCATAAAATAGATTCTATCATGCCGTCACCCCCACCTACTAAAATGATGTCGAACGACCAAGTGAAATCGAAATTGACGCAAGATTTTGAGAAGCAAAAAGGAGAGTTCTGGACGACACCAATGCCGAAAGAAACTTAGTATAACACGAATGATCTAGAAGAACACGTACGAAAACAAATAGCAAAAAGAAAGCACGCGTGGGCGAGCTTGCAGCGTTGATTCCTTTGTAATATTTAATAACAAACAATAACACAACCACATTAATAAATATACTAATACAATCTAAAGCATACTAATGCAGGAGTCGTCGTCGTCGTCGTCGTCGTCAAACCCGCTCCAAAGATTCAATCATCCGTTGCGCGCGTTCGTTTGTCAAACCGATTTCAGATTTCGTTTTCACGAACCTGTTCGCCCACGCATGTCCTTTACTCACCACTTCCTTATCGTCCACGATGACAAACTTGGGATACTTCTCCTCCCCAACAAATCTCGCGTCTAAATAACTCTTAATTTCCTGAATTCTATTCGTAGACACGTGTAAATCGTGATGCACGGAATCCGCCAAGTGAGGCTTTCCCTCCGTCCTTCCAACCACCTCTATTTCCAAACAATCGTGTCGCATAAAAATATATCCAATGTATTCTTCAAAGTGTCTCCAGTACGTCGTCAACACGACTTCCGCCCCCGTTGACGCGCATATCTCGTTCAAAATCTCAACTTTATCTCTCTCCACGATGAGTTGAGGTGCCGTTGCCGTTCGGTTTAAAACGCCATCCACGTCTAAAAAAATTATCGGTCGCTTTTCCATCTTCGTTAAACTTTCGCTGAAGGAAGAGGCGTTGAAATTTCTCGTTTTTATTGTTTCTGTTCTTCTTGTTGTTGTCGTTGTTGCGCGTCTTCTTTTATTGTTTCCGAGTACTAATGATGTCGGTGATGATGGTTGGTCAGACAGACACCGATGAGAGGAACTCATTCGTTTACGTTTACGTCGTCTGTGTGTGTGTGTGTGTGTGTTTATGAGGAATTTGCCCACAAACAATTCCCCTAAATCGCTAGAGAAAACGGCAAACACACAAACACGTGATGTTGTTCTTGTCGTCGTCGTTAAATGAGTGGTGGCGGAAGTGGTGGCGGTCAAAGAAAAAGAAAGGAACAGAGCGCAGAAAAGAAGCGGAAAAAAGGAATCCACTGAGCGTGATTGCGTATTATCTCGTCGTTTTGATAGGGTACCTGTTGGCTTTGGATTTCTTCAGCGACTTATTAGGTGATGACATTATTAAGAACAACAACATAAACATAAACAACAATCAAAAGAAGAGGAAGGAATTCGTAAAGCTTTTCTGGTTCACGCTGCACGCGATGTTTGGCATCCTCTCGCACTTGCTCGTGCTAAAGTCCGATCCAGGAATAGTCACGGAGAAGAATCACAAGGTGTGTTATAAAATGTTCCCGTTCGATGATTTACTCTACGAGGAAGGCAAATCCTGTCGAACGCTGAATATCGACATCCCGGCGAGGAGCAAGTGGGACGCGGTGACCAATCGAAGAGTGTGTAAGTTTGACCATTACTGCGCGGTGGTGAACCAATCGATTGGTTTGAGAAATTTGCGTTGGTTTCTGTTGTTCTTGATCGTGAACGGCGCGTTGTGCGCGCACGGAGGTCTCGTCTGTTGGAACAGGGTAATGATGCGGATACCAAAGCATTGGCACTCGGTGAAAGAAAAAGATTTTTTCGGTCTGTTTTTGCCAGCGTTGATGTATCATCACACGCGAAGTATGTTCTCGATGTTTGTTTTATTTTCGGTCGGGTTTGGCGTTTTGGGGTTTGCCTTGTACCACATCTACTTAGTCTCGATGAACGTGACGACGAACGAGACGTATAAATACGCGCACATGCGACGAGTGAATAAAAGGTTGCCCAAGAGCGAACGAGTGGACGTGGTAAACATTTGGAACCGCGGAATAGTTTTGAACGTGAAGGAAGTTTTATTCCCAATGCGCGTGTATTAGTTTTGATAGTTTTTAGACAGATTAGATTTATTAGGCGCGATAGATAGTTTTTATAAATTGCTGCGAAATTAGTAAAATAGCTTACAAACGCGCGTTGCTATTCTTTTCCATCAACCGTTCGTCGAAGAATTTCTTCACTTTCTCGCCTAACTCGTTCGATGGAAACACTTTCGGTATCACGTGCCCTTTTTCGTGTTCGACTAACACCGCCTTCCCGCCAAACTCTTTATGCATTAACTTTGTCAGCGCCGGGGGTATCGCCCGGTCTTGTTGGCCGACTACGTGCAAAGTCGGGATAGACGCACCTATTGTTTTCTCGATACTGTTACTATTACTATTATTACTACGCATTTGTTCCCTCAATTTCTCGTCCGCTCTGCTCGGCATGCCTGATATCAACACCGCGAATCGTAAACTCTTCATCCGCATCGCTTCCTCTTCTCCTTCCGGGATGTTTGCGGTATCGGACGAAGACCTTTTCAACATCTCCCCGATTAACGTCGCGCCTTGACTAAACCCTAACAACCCATCGATTCCTTCTCGCTGCACAATCTCGTCCACGAATTTCGCGGACTCTTCGATCCCTCTGTATTCCATCTTCCCGGTGTCCGCGTTTCGTTCCGCGTCGTACCACTGAAAACTGCCCATGTTTGGAAACGCTGATTTCACATCTTCCGGAGGTTCTCCCGTTGCTTTAAATATCCCGTTTATTGCGATAAATTCCGCGGAATCCTGTAAATGTTTATCCCACCCGCCCATGGCGAGTTGTAACTTCACGATATCCGCGGACGTTCGGAACGAGTGAAGACACAAAACTTTCAATTTCTTATTAGTGTTGTTATAAGAAGTCCCCGTCGTCGTCTGAATCGTCGGATTAGTATTATTACTCGTATTCTCACACGACGCGACGACGTCCGGTAAGCTCGACCAGGACGTTCTCGGTAACGAACGCATTACTTTCTAACTCTCTTTCTGTGTGTGTATAGTGTATATAAATAGAGTATAAAGTGAATAAAAAGGTGTCTAATCCGTCTTCGTTCTGATGTGATTTTTATGCGTTTTTCCCCTAAAAGTCATCAGACAGTCCTCTTCACTTTATATTCGCATACATGCTAAACTCGACGAATACGAGGAATACGAAGACTATCAGTAGTAAAAACAACGCATTAGCAGCTAAAGGAAGAAGCAAAGGTCTTTTCGCACTTTTCTTGACCGTTTCCTTGGTCTCGTCCGGGATATACTACGTCCACTGGGAGCAAAAAGACGAGAAAGAAAAGTTACGCGAAGGCGTTCGAAGGGACAAGATTCGATTGGAAAAGAAACTGTTAGAACAACAAAAACAACAAGAACAAGAAGAGAAGAAGTTAAAGAAGTAAACGAAGATGTCGTCGGTGAGACAACGAACAAGCGGTCCAAACGCTGCTGAGAGAAGGAAGGCGACGACGAATGACGACGAGAAAGAGTTCGTCATCCCTCGAGAAATACTCGAAGTTATTGAAAAAAATCGCACCAGAGATGTTCTTAAAATGACTGCGTTTTGTTTACTCCCAACCTCAATAATTATTTTCGCGAAAGGATTCGTGAACGAAGATATGAGTGGAGTGAGTGTATATAATATGGATCAAGGCGCGATGAAAATCTTACTTTTAGCTGCGTTCACGTCCGTGTTGGCGTACGCGACAACCGCGCGTTTAATGCCAATCGTCGCTCGACGCACGCTCGGGAAGCGAAACATGTTTGGTTTAGATATTAACAAAAAAGGAACGAAAATGGGCGAGATTGCTATTCCAGAGGCGTTGGGTTTAGCGAGTGGGTGTGCGGTGCTTGTGTCCTTGGTTATTGGGAGGACTTTACACACGGCGTTCATTTTGGACAACAGCGGAGAGAGCGAACACAATGCAGCGTTGGCGACGATTGGGTTCATGTTGTTTCTTGGATTCGTAGACGACGTGTTAGATTTGCCGTGGAGAGCGAAGATGATTTTACCCGGGTTTGCCGCGACGATGTTGGCGCAAAGTTACCAAGGATCGACGTCTATCGTCGTCCCTCGCATGTTTCGCGAAAATATGCGTTCGGTTTTAGGCGCGCTCGATTCGGTCCCTATTGTGCGGGATATCGTAACGATGAAAGTGGACATGAAGAGTGGATTGATGGACGTTGGGTACATTTATATCGCGTTTATCTGGTTGCTCGCAGTTTTTTTATCGAACGCGATTAACATCCACGCCGGTTTAAATGGATTAGAGTGCGGCCAATCGTTAGTCATCGCCGGCGGGATCATCGTTCTGAACGTTTGGAGTCTTTTGACAGATCCAACGTCGAATGTAGTCGTTGGACCGCACGTATTTTCGTTGTTGTTAATCGCGCCTTTCTTTGCCGCCACGGTGAGTTTGTTGGAGCAAAACTGGTACCCGAGCGCGGTGTTTGTGGGCGATTCGTACACGTACTTCGCCGGGATGACTTTAGCCGTGGCTGGCATTTTAGGCCACTTCTCCGAAACGTTGCTGTTGTTTTGTTTACCGCAAGTGGTGAATTTTTTGTACTCTATTCCGCAATTGTTTAAAGTTGTGCCGTGTCCTCGACACCGATTACCGAGGTTTGAGACGCAAACCGGTTTATTGAGTCCGTCCAAGGCGACGGAGACGCGATACAACATGAATCTGGTGACGTTGTTTTTACGCGTTTTCGGGAAAACGACGGAAAGGAAATTGTGTTTGCGTTTGTTAGCATTTCAAGTCGCGTGTGTAGTATTTACGTTCGCGGCGAGATACGTGTTCATCGCTTTCGTTCATTGGAAATAATTCTAATAACTATAATAACTACCATAATACTACTAGTAATATTTTTGCGACATCGTTGTTGCTACGCCGCAGTCGGTTCTTCGCGCAAATGAAAGAGCAAAAATAATACGCCGCTTCCTTACTCTCTTTCTCTATTTTTTACTCGGTAACGTTGCGGCTCTGATGTCGTGCAGCTCCTTCGCCAAAGATTCCGCGCGTAATTTTTCTTCCGCGCAGTTGTTGTTGTCTCCATCGCCACCACTTGTGACGTAAGTGCTCATAATCTCAATCCGCTCCTTTGGCATGACGAAGATCCCGCTTTTCGTCGTCTCCAGCTTTTGTAACTCGTCCAACACTTCAAATCCACTAATCAACTCCCCAAATTGGCAATACTGCCCGTCTAAATGCGGCGCGTCGCCTAATAAAATCGAAAACGACGTCGTCCCGCTGTCTGGATCGTTGAACCGTGCCATCGAAAGCGTCCCTTTCCTGTGTTTGATGGTTTGCCCGACGTGCTCGCCTCGTATTTTCTTCCTCGCGTGTTCGTTCTGCTCGAAAGTCAAACCAACTCTTCGACTCGTCGTGCAATCCGCGATTTGCGCGACAAAGTTTTTATCCACTCGAAACACGTGATTGGTGTCGTACAAGCCGAGTTTAAACGCTTTCAATACGTGGTCCGCCGTGTTTCTCGCTTCGTCTTTATAAAATCCGAGCTCTAAATTCCCGCGGGACAGTTGCATCGTGACTGTTTCTTTTCTCAGTTCTCTTTGAGGCGGTTTTGTTTCCATTTCGCCGACGACAAAAACAAAGACCGACGATGAAAACAAGAACGAAAAGAACGAGAAGAAGAAGTAGTAAAGCGTCAAAATCATCGTCGTGTGGTCGCACGCAAAGAGCAGCTTAAAGTGTGCTTAAAAATATACACGACAACACGACAACATCATCATCATCGTCATCATTTTGTGTGTGCAAAAGAGAGGTCCCAAGCAAGAAAAAAAAAGGCAAAAAGCAGAGATGTTTCGTTTTTTGGGGAGACGCCAAACGAAAAAAAAGAAGAAGCTTCCTTTTTGTTTGAGAGGAACGCTTCATTCGTAGAAAGAAAAATTACACACACGCACAACACACAAAAGCGTTTAATAATCTACTATATAAGTAAACAAAACGCACAACTTACGACTGCTTTTCTGCGGCTCTTTTTGCGCGATACGTTACGGTGTTCGCGCGAATCTGCGTTTTTGAGGCGTTTTATTCGTTCGCGATATATACTGCTCTGTACTGATTCTTCTTCTTCTTCTTGGAAGGCGCGCAATTTTGAGAAAAAGCAGCGGTGTCGTGTGACGGACAATTATTAGTAAAGAAGAGAAAAAAGAACGATGAGTTTTCGAGGCGATGGAGACGTCATGGTGGACGCGTTAATCAAAGCGTCCGAGGATCAAAAGTGCGCATCCGCGGCACCTTTACCCGGGGCGGGGAGAGATTTAGTGCCTTTTGACTTCGAGGCGCATAATCAAAACACAATGAGTAATTATAACAGTTCGACGCCTTTGTTAGTAGGAGTAGATCCGAGGCTGCGAGCGCACCAGGTGTGCGCGCCGCAAGTGCCGACGGGAGGGCACGCGGCGGCGGCGGCGAAACTCTCCAACTCGGCGCCGTTAGAAACGACCACGAATAACGGACACCACACGAAAGGAAACAACAACAACAACAACAGCAACAGCAACAAAGGAAAGAGCAACAAGAACAACAACAACAATAGCACCAGAAACGATTATAACGAGCCGAAATACGCAGGCGCGAGTTTCACAAACTCGCCCGATCCAGATGTCGTGCCGTTGCCGAGCTTTTTGAAAACGATACCGGGAGCCCAAGCGGCGATGGCGAGAAGAAATTCTTCGCAGAACTCGTTGTCGTCCTCGGCGGGGAGTTCTCCGCCGACGACGACGGCGAGCGCGAACGGCTTGATGCAGAATTTACTCTCCCGCTCGCCGCCTCCACAACAACATCAGCGGCCGCCGATGAGTGGCCAAGCTTTACTTGGAAGTTTGCTCGGTGGCGGCATGCCCACGCCGCCGCAACACCATCAACATCATGCACCGACACCGACAAAAAGCGTATTGAACGATCTGTTTGGCGGCGATAGAAATGGAGGGAACGGGGGAATACAACTCCAACCGTACATAGGACCAGACGGATCGCAACAATACCCCAACATTCCGGAACCTGCGAATCACGATTTTCAAATGATGATGGCAAAACTTTCCGGTTCGCATCGGTAATGGATAATTGAAGAAGAAATCACGCGAAGCGTAAAGTCAAAACGAGTTTTTTTAACCCGGCTCGATTTGAAGCCTTCGGTAGATGCTGCTGTACCAACATAGAGATTATTTTTAGGCAAACAGAAAGAGCTATACATTTGCGGTGTTGTTCTTTTTCTCTCTCTTCGAACGCCGCGCCGCCGCGAGATATATTATGTATAACGTATACAACAACGGAGAGAGAAAGAGATGAGGAACAATCAACCTATATAGCCAAACATTGGTTCGCGACGCGATTGACTCTGCGGCGTTTTTTTACAGTCGTACACAGTCATTGCAACCGTTTACGACCGCGACATCAATTCAAAAAAACACGTTTAATGACTTCTTCTTTCTTCGAGAAGAACGAAGACGAAGTAAACAACAACATAAAAAAACATACTACGCGCGCCCGGGGGCGCGCGTAGGAAGAAAGGGAGATGAATGCGCTTCTTACGGCGCTCTCATCACTCTCTCCTGGAACACATCAAGAACGCAGGTCGATTCCGTCGAATCTACGTATACTACGCAACGCACACACACACACACACGCATCAGACAGACAAAAGTTATACACTAGTTGTAATATTTTAACTAATAACACTCTTCTTTTGTGTAATTCTCTCTTAAACTCTTCTTAAACTCTCTCTGAGTCTTCTTTCCTTCACTTTTTACCTGGTACCTCAACAACACAAATAAAATGTCAACGACTCCTAAAGACTTCACGCACCTCTCCGCTGCATCCATCCAAACGATCGCGGAGGCGTTCGGTTTCGTTATTTCCGACGACGTCGCCAAAGCGTTCGCGCCAGACGTCGAGTATCGCTTGCGAGATATCATTCAAGAGGCGTTGAAATGTACGAAACGATCGAGACGAAATGTTTTAACCACAGAGGTATACTTCTTTACGTTTCTCTCTCTCACACACACACGCGCGTGTTTTTGTCGGTCCTCGAATATCTAGAGTGTTCAACTCTCGATGACGATGATGGTTATAATGCTTCCGTTCCAGAAACAAATACTCACACAAATTCCTTTCTCTCTTTCCAATTCAAATCTATTATTTCTCTCTTTTCTTTAAACAGGACATAAACGCAGCGTTACGCATACGAATGTGCGAACCATTATACGGCTTCCCATCGAACATGCCATCGCAAGAGTTCGTCAAAGTGAAAGGCACGAACGATGTTTTTTACACCTACGACGAAGAGTTGGACGTGAATAAACTCTTGTCCGAACCGTTACCACCGCCTTCGATCGCCATCAACGTCGTTCCGCACTGGTTAGCCATCGAAGGCGTGCAACCGTTGATTCCGGAAAATCCGAGCTTAGATTCGCAAATATATTATCAAGAGCGAGCGAAAGAAAGAGAGGAGACGTTGGCAAAAGCGAAAGCGAAGAAACCGACGGTAACTGGACCACCGCCGCTGCCGAGTGCCACGGAAGGAGGAGAGAAAGGAGGCGACGAAGCAGGGGAGAAGAAGGAGGGCGACGCGCAGCAACATTTGCAACAGCAGCAACAAAAAGAGCAAGGGAAATTCGCGCCAGTCGTGCAACACGTCTTATCGAGAGAATTGCAAGTGTACTTCGATAGAATTACGGCTTTGTTGAGAGGCGGTGGCGGCGCGAACGACGAAGAGCGAGGCTTGTTGAACGCGGCGATTGGAACTTTACAAACCGACGCCGGGTTGGCGAATTTGATTCCGTACTTTGCCAAGTTTATAAGCACGGAAGTTCAAACGAATCTAAGAAACTTGCGCAAACTTCTGGCGATGATGCGCGCGATCGAGGCGTTGGTGCAAAACCCAACCGCGAATTTAGAGTTGTACTTACACCAACTGATGCCTTCCGTGCTGACGTGCATCGTAGCGAAGCGATTATCAGAAAATCCGGAGAAGGATAATCACTGGCAGTTGCGAGTGTTGGCGTCGAAAACGGTCGCGGAAATTTGCGAGTGTTACGGTGAGGAGTACGCGACGCTACAACCTCGAGTGACGGCAACTTTACAGAAAGGTTTGAAGGCGACGCAATCGCCGTTACCGACTATTTTCGGCGCTTTAGTCGGTTTGAGTTCGTTAGGCCCGCGAGTGATTGAAACGGTCGTTTGCCCTGAACTCGATCGCATCGTCCAACGCGCGGAGGATATCCTTAGCAATACGGAAAAAAGTATCTTAGCCCTAGGAAATAAAAACGAGCAAAACTTAACCGAGGAGGAGAGAACGAGTCGAGAAGAGAAGATGTACGAACGCTCGTGCGCGGAGAAAGTATTAGAAGCCGTGGAGTTAGCGACGGACGTGTTGCACGAGAGAGAATTGGCCGACCAAAGAGAAGAGGCGAAACGAAGCGCGTTGCAGAACAGAGTCGAGAGAATGTTGGCACGAGTGCGAGAGGCGAAACGTGCCGAGGCGGAACAGGCGACGCGGAGACCATCTGCGGGTGCGTTGCCGCCGATCATCAAAGAGGCGTTGAAAGACGAGGCGAAAGAGACGACGAAAAGAATGATGGAGGCTGCGGTGAAAAAGGAAGAAGAAGAAGAAGAAAAAGAAGAAGATATACAAGAAGGAGAACCAGTGTTAGAGAAGGCGACGAAAGCGCGCGGTGCGAAATCTTCAACCGCGGCGGAGAAGAAGAAGAAAGAAGCGGAAGAAGATGAAAAGAAAGCCGAAGCTGAAGCCGAAGCCGCGGCGGCGGCTTCGAAGAAACGTAAAGCAAAGTCGAAATCGCCGACGCCGCCGCCGCCTAAAGCGGGTGGTCGATCGTCCAGAAGAGCCGTCTCGAAACCTCCGGAAGAGGAAGTGAAACCGCCGCCGGCGAAAAGATCTCGCAGAGGAGGTCGATGATAGTTGTATTTGAAAATAGTCACACTAGTACATGGAACATTCCACACAATAAAAGAACCAACCGCTTTTCCGACAAAATCATCTCTCATCTCTCATCAAGTACTAACGAAGAAGAAGAGAGAGAGATTTTAGTTCAAAGAAGATGAAGGTTTCGACATCGCTTATTAACGCTCCTTTCTTTGCCCCTTGGTTTGTGACGAGAAGCAATAATACTAGCATTCACGACCGAAGAAGCAAGACGAATGGAAAACGATTTTCGGGAACGAGGACACCCTTACTGAGACGAGCATTGAACGAAGAAGAAGAAGAAGATAACGACAGCATCTACGGCGTGGACGTGGAAGATTTGGTCGTCAAATACGCCACGAATAATACTTCCTCGTTTGAGGATGCAGAGAATAATGCCGCGTTGCGAAATGTCACGCTTAAAATCCCTCGCGGTGCGTTGTTCATGATTCTTGGACCGAACGGGTCTGGCAAGAGCACTTTATTGAGAACGTTGGCCGGATTGACGAATACGGAAGAAATTAAGAGCGGGTATGCACGAGTGACCGAACCGAGAGCGTTTGTGTTTCAAAATCCAGATCATCAGGTTATTATGCCCACGGTCGCGCACGATGTCGCGTTTGGTTTAAGACGGAAACAAACCACCAAGAGAGGAGGAACGTCGTCGTTTTCTCGGTTATCGAACGAAGAGATCGAAAAGAAAGTGAGAGAGACGTTGAAGATGGTGAACATGTTGAAGGTTGATTTAGACAACGAAGAGGACGATGAGAATGAAGACGTTGATGATAGCAATGAAAGGTACGAGAACGCGTTGAATAGACAAGTTTCCACCTTATCCGGAGGACAAAAACAAAGAGTCGCCATCGCCGGCGCGTTGGTCGAGGACCCAAAGACGTTGTTGTTAGATGAGTTGACGACTTTTTTGGACGAAGCCGATCAACGAAGCGTATTGAAAGCAGTCAAGAACGTTTTGAAAACGAGCAATGAAAAAGGAAAGGATGCAAAGGATAAAGTGACCGCGGTGTGGGTGACGCACAGATTGGAGGAGTTGAAGGAGGCGGATTTGGCGGCGTACATCGAGAACGGGCAGGTTGTTGCGTTCGGAGGGCCGGATGTTATTCAAAAGTGCATCGCGGAGAAGCAAGCGAACCGAAGACGAGAAGAGGCTAGAATAAGGCGTGGTAATATTAGCAGTTAGAGATGTAGTTCTTAGTTTTATAGAGTAGTAGCTTTATCATAGAGAAGTATTTATTCTGTCCAAAGAGTATCGTATCGTATCGTTTCGAAGAAATGAAAGTCTTCTTCATCTCAGTCGTCGTTGTCCTCCTCATCAATTTCCACCCGTCGTCGTTTCTCGAAAGATCCATCGCTTCTTTCTCCCTCTTCCTCTCTCTTCGCACGTCTCTCGTCGATGCACCGAAACTCCTCCACGCGAAAATTGCACTCCGTGAGATCCTTGAAAAAACTGTTGCCCGTATCGCGGCCGAATCCAACGGCTTTTAACTTCCGTTTGCCTTTTCTCGGCACGGCACTCATCCACGCCTCCAGTAATGAAGATGAAGACATTTTCTCCTCACAAGCGACAACGGGAGGAAGTTTCGCGACGATTTCCCACCTTTGATCTTGCTCGAGTTCTTCGTCTTCTTCGCACTGCAAAGACGACTCTGAGTCGTCTGAAGTCAAAAACTCGTCCTCTTTTTCTTCTTCTTCTTTGTCTTCTTCTTTTTCACATTCATCCTCAAAAGTTGGCGTTATCACGCTCTCTTCTCCCTCTTCTGCTCTTTTTTCAGCTTTGTACTCAATATTCTCGACGAGTATTGCGCACCAGCGCGTCTTCTTCTTCTTCTTCCTCTTCTGTGTATTTTTTCGCGTCGTCGAACTCAAAACGCACAACGAAACGACGAAGAGAAAAAACAAACTCTCTATGAGGAGTTTGTTCTTCTCGTTGCATGAAACGAAATCGAGGGAGGAACTTCGTCTTCCAACACGCGGTCTCGCGATTACCACGCCGCCTTTTCCGCCCTCAAAGCCGAAAGGATGAAGGGTTGATAAGAGCGCCTGGGACAAGAGTTTCGAGAGGAGGACAAAACCAGTAGAGTTGGTGTTCATTTTTTTGACGAAAAATGACAGTCGTGTTGTTGTTGTTTTAATGTGTTTCTCTTCATTTTTATCACACGCATCTAATGCCACTAATACAGGCGGTTTGACTCAACAAGTTCGCGTTGACCAACTCAGAACTCATGAGCGGATTGTGCCACTTCAACTCACCCAACGGTTTCATCAAAGCGTTCCTCCAGACTTTCGAGGCGAGGACGCGCAAAAGCGTACGCTCGGCTTCGGCGTTGTGTCGAGCGTCCCAACCTCGAAAATGGTCGTCTTTGAAATACTCTAAATCTTTCATGTCTTCTTTGTTCATGGTGCCGACGCCGATGCCGTAGACGTCGACGGATTCGCATTCGGTTAACGCTAAGACTAAACAGTATAAACCAGTCGTCGGGACGCCGTTTTCTTCGCCGACGCCTTCTTGTAAGGTGTAGAGTAACTCCTCGGCGAGTTTTTGTACGGAAGGTTTCATGTTTCTGATTTTCTTGTCTTTGGTGCGTTCGATGCACAAACCGCCTTGGGAGCGTTCAATGCACGGTTTCTCCGAGTCGCCGGTTTTCGCGTCTTTTCCCGGGACGTCGCCGACGACTAACACTCGTTCCGGTATGTTGCCGTTATCGGTGACCCATCGCCCGTGACTCGTACCGCCGCCGCCGCTAAAACTACTACTACTGCTGCTGCTTCTATACCCTCCGATTCCATCCATCTTCTTCTCCATATCCGATAACTCTTTCCTTAAACCTCTCCTCATCTTCTCTGGATTGACGCACATGGTGTGCGTGTTCGCCCCGACGTCCACTTCAAACATCTTCAAAGGCGCAAAATTCATGCGATAAATAGCTTGCGCGCGTTCAATCTCAACACCTAACTTGGCGTTGCGCATGGACGAGTCGTTCCCGATCACCGAACATTTTTTAAACTTACGATACTCTCTCGCTTCTACGTCGTGAATTAAAGTGTCCCGTAAAGTCTTCGGTATAATTCTCGGTCGCGCGAGCGTTCCCACGTCTTCGCCGTTGTTGTTGTTGTTGTTCATAAAATTATTCTCCCCAGAGTCGTCGTTATGTGTCAACTCGCTCAGACTTTGTCCAGAGCTGTGCATCAGATTCTTATTCTGTTCTCGTTCCATTTTATATTTCAACGTCCCAGACGCTCTCTCTTTCTCCATTTGCAATCGCAAGAACTCATCGTTGTTGTTGTTGTTGTTGTGTGAAGAAGCTCTTCCTCTTCCACCTCCAAAGACGTGATTAAACGACGACAAACTCGCAAGAATCGCGTCCGCATTCAAAACGTTTTTCCCGTGCGAGTGTAACTGTGATTCGTTTCTGATTGAACTTTGTTTCGGTACGAAC
>JACLAB010001277.1_pt1 | contig 37407 bp, 24 predicted proteins | sample 8027921 | NCBI WGS metagenome assembly JACLAB01 (sample SAMN15725117, study PRJNA655200) | protist metagenome | isolation source: fluorescence activated cell sorting (FACS) single amplified genomes of... | place: USA: West Boothbay Harbor, Gulf of Maine | collected 2000-07-19 | reverse complement strand
GAGATCATATTTCTTCCACTCGCTGAAGCAGAGCATATTTCTTCTACATGGTAATACCAGATTGTTCAATGAACTGACTATTGAACAACAAGATTTATTATGGACAAGTGCTATCAGTGGCCAGAGGGGTGATTTTTATTCTATCGCAGAATCTTTGAGATCCCAAGAAGATGGCTACATACGTCAAATTCCTTGTCGAATAGTTCAAAATCACAAAATTAGACAAGTATTACTTCTTGCAAAAGACAGTAGAGATAAAAGCATTCTTGGAGTATTGCAATCATTTCTAGGGAAAACAGACGAAGAGGAAGGATGTGATTTGAACCCAAAGAACATCAAGATACAAGGAATTCATATCCCGCTAGAGATGAGCATAGGCTCCCTATGGCGCTTATTCCATGCTCCTGATTTGTTCTTGTATATTACTCTGAGTGTATAGACTGAAAGATTCGATGCACTATTGAATCCTGAAGAAATCTGCTTTATTTTGACATAGGTAAATCCTTGAAATTTATGTTGTATAGACTATTCGTATTGTTGTAATTGTAAATAGTGCATACTTGATTTGATTTTTTTACCATGGTAACTTAGAACAAAAAACGGTACCTGTTTGTATGTGGAAGGTTTACAGAGGGCGTACGTGTGGGCAGGGATTAGTTTCTGGTTCATAGTGCGAACACCACAGAACACGCAGCGGGACGAGATAAACAACGAAAAACATATACATTCCAACCAAGATAAGATGGGCATGAGTCTTCCGCCCCATGCAAGCACGGCCCTACCCTGCACGTACTACTTCCATAGAGCGTTGAGACTCTGGTTCTGATCACTGTCTTTCTTCATGACTTTTTCTACAGCCATTTCAAAATCTTCTTGAGTGACATGAATACGACGCTCACGCAAGGCGAACATACCGGCTTCGGTACAGATGGCCTTACATTCTGCCCCAGAAGCGTTGTTCATCTTCTCGGCAACCTTCATCATATCGATGCCACGCAACAAATTCATGCGACGGCTATGAATACTAATAATATCCGCACGACTCTTTGCAGTAGGATTGGGGAATTCTATTTTACGATCGATGCGACCAGGGCGCAGCAAAGCAGGATCAAGGATGTCAATTCTATTTGTTGCCATAATCATCTTAATGCTCTGTGTTGCTTCGAAACCATCTAGCTGGGCTAGTAGCTCGAGCATAGTCCTCTGTACCTCACTGTCACCACCACCTTCAGTTCTAGTGGTACCAATACTATCAATCTCGTCCATGAAGATAATGGTAGGTGCGGCTTCTCTGGCCATGATGAAGAGCTCTCGCACCATGCGTGAACCTTCACCGATATATTTCTGTACAAGCTCCGATCCCGATACGCGGATGAATGTGCAATCAGTGTGATGCGCCACTGCACGAGCGAGAAGAGTTTTACCAGTGCCAGGAGGGCCATATAACTATCATTTTATGTAAAAAAGAATGGAATGGTTAGTATAAATGAAAGACAGGAGTTACAAGTAATCAATCATCAATTTCCCATAAATAAACTTACTAACACCCCCTTAGGTTGTGCCACACCTAGAGATTCAAACAATTCAGGGTGTTTGATAGGAAGCTCAATCACTTCTTTGATCTCCTGTATCTGTTTGTCAAGTCCACCAACCATGTCATACGTGGAATCAGGAACTTTTTCTAATTTCATCAATGACACCAAAGGATCAACATTTGTTGGTAGGATTTTATGCAATGTATATGAATCTGATTTAAGCGCCACACGGGTGTTTGGCGTGCATTTGTTGATATCTATGTCTTTATCCAAATCGACTACATATTTTCCCTCAGGACCAACCTTCACTAAAATTTTAGTTTTCCCCATAGGCTTCACCACCTCGCCGATATTTGAGCCAGGGTCGTGCAGTTGAACTAATTCCTCGCGCATCATACGCACTTTTGTATTGATTTCATTCCTCTGAGCCTTCAGACGCTCTAAATTCATTGCCTTGTCTCGATTAGAAATTTGAAGCTCCTCAATTTTGCTAACGTAGTAACTTTGGAGCCCATGCTCGTGCTGTGCCGATTCCATCATGTTCCTGTAACCGCGAAAACAATGAGGAAGCTTGTTTTTAGCGCGAAATTTCGCTGTAGTTCAATTTTCCTTCGAACAGCCTTTTGCTATTATTCGATATACTAAACGTTTTTAACTTAAGAAACGTGCGCGGTTGAGCATTACAAATCTCTTCTTAAAAGGTCGTTATCACACCAGTGAACCTCTCGGCGACGATGCCCAGAGAATCTGCCAATCCATTTCTAGTGTATCTGTCTTGTCATAACATCCACAGGCGCGAACTATTTGACTTCCGTTGTGATTATGCCCGCTAAATGCATAACCAGTACCAAAATGATATTGTACCAAAATGGAATTGTAGTACCCGCTAGGACACTACAAAGTCTGACATATGTATGGAACTTGCTCACTGCAAGTATTCTGGGCGCACTCCGTTGTTCTTCGCAGCCCTGGCAGTATTTTTAGATATTAAGAGCTCTATTGGTGTCCCGGTTTCAGTACTGTGCACATCCCGTGCACTTTAGCAGCCAGTGTACGATATAGGGGTATTGCTGGACATGGGCAGCAGTAGCAGCAATACCCCTTCTCCATGGGCGAGGGTTCCGAGTTGCTAGTATCGAGGCTGGTTTCGTGCATTTGGATCCACATGCGGCGCACATCTTGGATGTTTTGTGCTCATCGACGAGCAGGACGGTGAAACATCTTCGATGGAACAGATCCCTCATCAATTTCCTCTTAGTCGGTTCTTGATACTTCATGGTGCGGTTAGCTCCATAGTCACCTATGGCGATATTATCGTGAAGGAGTACAGCATCTCCGCGTCAGTCCTCTGTTTGCGTTTGAAGGACACGTGTCGCATAAACCTCCACATAATGTGTTGGTAAAGACCCTTGGATAAGTAGAAAATTGCATTTTTGCGGCATAGCCTGAAGCATCGTCTGTTCAAGAAGATAAAGAGGAGAGAATTATACGTGAAAATTGGTAATCAATGAAAAAAAGAGAAATCTCATACAAATATAACTGGGGTGAAAAAGTCAACAATGAAAAATGCACGGTAGATAAGAAATCATTGATGAAGGATGAATACACGTACCGGTCAAAATCCACATATTTAGAGTAGACTCCTTGCGCTTGGTATAGATCGCCTAGACCTGACTTGGCCGCAGCCAAGCTCTATTGTACCCCGTAGCCGTCAATGAAGAAGAATTTCTTCCGCATCTTTAGCCGTTTTCGGCAGTAGAACTCTTCGATGGAGCAGATCCTTCATCGATTTCCCCTCACTCGGATCCGCAGACGGCACACATTTTGGTTTTCGAACGTCTCTGATTTTGTGAGTACCTCCATCTTATTTGGCTCGCCTTATGTGTTCCTTTAATAGCGTGCAGTAAGTCTGACTTTCCCGGATTAATTGCGACCAAGTTTTTAGTTTGGATCTCTTGTTGAACGATGTCAAGAAGATGTCCTAGTAGTTGGTTCCATCGCATATCCGTGCCTGTTACGTATCTAAATTTTAAAAGGCTAGATTAGAATGATTGCGCAGTATCAGTATACGAAGAGAAAGAATTTTATAATACTTACATGTAGATTTCTTTTGCTTCGGCACGCTGTTTGCGATCTCGGGGCCTTTTGCTTCCAACTTGAGGATCTGGTGTGGGGTTGGGGCGAGGCATGGTAGCACTACAGACTACGCCATCTTCGTGGACTTCATGATGAAATTCAAGCCCTGTGAATTTGAAATTCTCAGATCTGAAAAAGTACTTCCACGCTTGAGCCTTGCGCATATCTACATCGTTGAAAGCTTCTGTTTTGAAAGAAGATACTGGCCATTACGATCTGTTTCTAAATTATAGCGTACTCCATATGGCTGGGGAGTGTTCATTGTTCTGTCCATCAGAAGTGGGATTAGAGCTTCTTCGTTGCACCTTGGATTCCAGAACTGCGACTAGGAAATGCGTTATAGATTTTGTATCCGCCTATCCTATCGACCTCCTTCATCATGAGGATCATGCAACATTAGAAGGCACTCATGTGCTTCTTGAAATCGTATGAAATAGGCTTTCCAAGATCCATATTTAATATTAGCCGCATCAGGAAACACTACTTGTCTATGCAATGCAAGCAAGATCTGATTGTCGATTTCAAATTCATCATTTGGTTGTGGAGGAATCAAAAACTTGGCCAACTTCTATTTCATTGTTCGGACGGTATTGGAAGTAGTCCCTTTCTCATTTCTTGAACCAGCGCCTTGATAAATCCGATCTATTTCGGCCTTTTCGCCCCTTATTGTCCCAACGTACAAAGAGACATACTTTTCACACAATGTGCTAGGACATTATTTGCGTATGACATTGCTATTTTATCAGCCTCCAACCACAAAATTCGCGAAATCTTAGTAATCGAGAGATCATCGATTTCGAGTGCTGGTATATGACGTTGATATTGATCATTGTAGAACTTGTTCAATAGGTACTCTACTCTGATCGCGAGTACTACCATATTGGGATTGTCCAATGGTCTGCATCACGTCCATGACAACGTTTTGACGGAGTAAGTCTTGGTTTGACGTATTCGATTCAAAAAATATACAGCAATAAGATGAGTTGCGTGTCTAACTAGGTTGCTGACTCGCACGACGGCATTGTTCACGACATCAATGTGACGAGGATCACAAAGAATGCTTCTAAGGCAACCAGAAATAGTCCTAAATATCGACTATAGCAATCCCGAGCGAAGTAGGGTTTAGCCACTCCTATGCATGCAAAATTAGTAGGCCTAATTTGAGTACTAGGATTAAATGTTTACAAACTGCAAATGAGCTGCATTTTATGTCACAGGAGTTGGACTAGTCGTTTTTGTGCGTGCAAGGATACTGCACGTTTTGTTAGCATGTTCAATCAACGCTCCGAAAGGAAATGTTTTCGAGAAATGTTTTGTCAATAGGACTTAGATAAGCTTGGGGAAGGTTGGCGGGCGATGATTGAAGTAGTGATAGCAGCGGTAAATACCCCCGGGATAACCGCAATTACATCCGGAATTGCTAGATAAGTTATACAATACAGATTAGTTGTATCACACATGTCGCGTCTTTTAGTAGATGTGCAGCAGGATAGTTCACAGATTGTAGATGCTTTTATTTCACAATACCAACGTGAGCTAACGCAACTTGTATTTTTAGGTAATGCAGGCAATAGAAACAATGTAAATCTCATAGTTGCCAACGAAATCACACACCAACTAACAGCAGAAGAGTACATTGACAAAGGCGAATATGAGAATGATTTGAAACATGTTATTTGAGACTCAATTATGTCAATGGAGCTCTGAATATCTAAAAAAACTACCAGGGCTGCGAAGAACAACGAGGTGCGTCCAGCATACTTGTAGCGAGCAAGTTCCATACATATGTCAGACTTTGTAGTGTCCTAGCGGGTACTACAATTCCATTTTGGTACCAGGTAATACATTGGCGGGCATAACCATAAGGGAAGTCACAATAGTTCGCGCCTGTGGATGTTATGACAAGACAGATGTATTGGTTATCGTCTCCTGGAGGTTTACTGGCGCGATGCAATGTATTAGAGGAGATTTTTTTTAGGAAATTTGTAATCTATACCTGAGAGATTTTAGCTATATCTGCATCATGGTGGACCCGCTAGATCTAAAAGATGATGAGATACTACTGTCTTCTCCCGCTATGTGGAAGAAAGGTCGCAAGAAGGGGATGTTAAACGTTATAAACCCTTGGGCCTGTCGCAGTATCTATTTGCTCCGCAGTGGAAAGCTTCGGTACTATGATGGGATCAAATTGCGCGGAGAGCTGATTCTTTTAGGAGGTGAATGTGTGAAGTGTGAACCGGAACAAACTGATGGCAGAAGTAACTCGTTTGAGGTATGCAATTCCTCCATCCCTGGATTTGTATCTCTATTTTTGATGGCGAAAGATGAGGAGGAGCGCACTCTTTGGATCAAGAGTATCAATTTATTAGCATCTGGCAATTGGGATAAGGAAAAAGAAAGAGAAGAAATCGAGGCTGCGCGAATGATGCCGTATCCATTATACGGCATCACTTCACCTATGCGAAAATTGCATAAAGATGGCATGGAAAGGAATAGAAAAGTGTGGAAAGATAACTTGCCTGTGGATATTCGCAGCTGTGTTGGTGCCCTAGAAATGCATTCCTATATTTTTGAAGAAAACAAAAACAATCAAGAAAGTACTCCAAAAACGAATCCAAGTGCAGCAAAACAGAGTAAAGTGGCTGGAGGGTTAAATTTGTTTGATACAAGTAGCACTGGGATGAACTTGACGAATATATTTTCATTTGGATCAAAAAGCAGCAACAACACTACTGTCAGCACTGTCAGTACGGATGGATTAACTTCTAACAGTACGAAGTCAACGCGTAGAACATCTGCATCTAGTGCTACAAGCAAACAAGGAGATTTGCGTAGTGGTTCTCCGGATAGCAGTTCTGGAGCTTCTTTAGATACTATTTTTATTTCTCCGCCTTTCGTAAGTAGTCCAGCGATGTCTACGTCTCCAGCACACAAAGGGACGACGTCTTCTGCGCTACATCTGCTGCAGTACAACAGGTCCATGCGACGGGATATCAATGCCACAGGGACGGATTGGCGCAATGAGGGGCGAAACTCAAGGGGAGGGGGGAAAAAGCTTAGTATAGGTCCTGCCAGAGAGATGGTATTGAAGAAAGCCTCCCACTCAAGAGTATTTTCGGAAGATTTTCCTGAGGTATTGAGCCAGACGGCACCAGATAATGAAAACAATATTTCGGAATTGAGTAAATGTAGGTGTGGTCGTTCTGAGGTCATGTTGGCTTGCGAAACGGGCGCTCTCTCGGATCTGGATCGTATGGAAGAAATTCTGCGAGAGGCGGAAGACCATTCTGAAAACGAATTACGGAGCATAATAGACGAGGAGGACAGTTTTGGAATGCGTCCAGCTCACTTGGCAGTGAGTCACGGCCATGTTGCGTACTTGGAATTACTCATGCGATATAAGGTGGACCTCCGTCCTCGTTTTTTCAAGAAGCTGAGATCTGGTAGTCAGGATTCATTGAGAACGAATAGTGTTGATAGTAGTATTACGAATGCTACTAATTTAACATCTGACACATCCCTCTCACCCCAACCTCCACACTCAGCGTTTCCTTCTGAATATGTTATGATGAGTGGTAGCGAAAGTCTGTTACACGCAAGTATTGCAATAGTAAATGATAAGATGCTGGCTTGTCTGGAACTGTTATTAGCTAGCTCTGCTATTTGTGACATTAACCATCCATGCATGCCATCCATGTGGACCCCTCTTCATAAAGCAGCATTCTATGGCAATGAAAATGCTGTTGCCGCTATTCTTAGATATGCCCCTCCCTATGAAATTTCCGAGGATAACGATTTATCTCGGACATATCTACAGGTCATGGCGAAAGATTGCCATAATCGCACAGCTCTACAGCTAGCGGCAGCTGGTGGACATATTGAGTGTGTCAAGTTATTGCTTCATTTTCATGACCACGAGGAAATTTTTGAATATTCCAGAAACGAAGATTTAGCAGAACTACATGGTGGGTGGACAGCATGGACTACATATCAATTGGCTTGTGCTAATGGGCATAGCGAATTATTAAAATTTCTGCTTGAAAATCTAACAGATTATATGAACAAGAAACACAAAGGAGATTCTTGGAAATACGACGACATGCTAGATTATTGGGACCCTTTTTACAACGTTGCACACTTTGCAGCTGTAGGAGGCAACGCAGAATGCTTGCAGCTGTGTAACAAGTTCTCAGCGTTGTATCGAGATTTCAGTGACACTAGATCTCAGTCATCAAAAAATATCAATGAAACTACTGTCATGCATGTGGCTGCCTCGCATGGAAACACGGAAGCTGTAACATATTTGCTGACTACCACAGGCAAAAGCGAGAGCAACGAAGAGAATTGTGACAACTTTCGTGAAATTCATAGAATCACAGTAGAAGAAATGCTGTCCAGCGTGAAATCAAAATTCCGGAGAACCCCCATGTTGGAAGCATGTTCAACGAAAAATGATGGTGGGATTGGTGTGCTAGACGTATTATTCCGTGCTGGAGCTTCTATCGGGGCAGAAGACGAAGAGGGGAATAATGCCCTGCATATTGCTGCAAGAAGAAACAATATAAAAACTGTGCGTGTACTAGTAGGTCGGTACGGGCTCGAAGGAACTCATAATCGCAATCGTCATAATCAGACGGCATTAGAGGTAGCCATGCTCAATGGAAATAATGAAATAGAACGCATCTTGATCCGGAATAAGGACTTTTACGGGAGGAAAAATAATGACGAAATCCCAGAATTAGACTTCACTGAACGACAATCATTTATGGTAGAGTAGCTATATAGGGTAGTGTTTTTTGTGATTAAAGTGTATTTATTTCCGTACAAACTGTGCATCTTATGAAATGGTACAATTCCCTAAATTATTTTTGATGTCACTCATGAATCCGCCGCCAGAGCCAGATGCCTCCCCAGAAGCAGTTCGTTGCTGCTTGTTTGCTTGACTTTTAAGGAACGAGCGAATATAGCCATATCCTTTACCGACTAAGCCTGGGCAGTGCTTGTGTGTGGTAATCGAGAAAATCTGACCATCAATCTGTCCAAAAGCGAGCTTCATTTTACCAGAAGAATCTCTAGTGTACCTTGTAAGCAAATACTGCCACCACATGTAGCACATCATTATATTTCGTGTAGGCATGATCAACTCAATGAGAATGAACTGTGGTATTGGTTATGTTTGGATACGGGTTATTATAAGTACGGTTATTATACTTTATGTTCATGCATTAAATATGATAACAGTGATACAGTGCCCTAAACAACACTCACTGACATACGTACGATTCCTTGCATTACCTCGCAGGTGGCGCCTAGCTTTCCAAGTTCTTCACTCATAAGATGAACGACTTGCGGAGTCTTCAATCCTTGCTCTACATTGTCAAGCATTAGCATTAGTTCGGCTTTAAATTTGATCAGATTGACTGATTTTATTTGTGGAATCACTTCGAGCATCCAGTTTACAATTGAGCTCACATTACTCACAGCTAGATGTAACACGATGGGCAGCATAGCAAGCAGATACGGACGATTTCCAAATAACAACGTTGATAGAAGCAGCAAGTGACTATCTTCTACAGTCATGACTTTAAAAGCATACGCCATACTCATCGTGGGTCGACCTATTGTGAAATACACCTCCATCAAGACTTTTACGATACTGATCAAAGCAAACACCGTGTACGCCATTGAATTCAGTGACGGCGGAATGTAGCTTCCAAGCACAGGAATCCAACGCAAGGGCAAGAAATGGACGACAAATGCAATCAAAGTATATGAAGTCAATTTACTATGAATGTCTCTAATTGTGCCTGTCACTGGTAGTATGACACTGACCAATTTATTACCACTTGCTGAAGCTTCTCTATCGCGTGCTTTCACAGCAGCGTCTAACTTGGATTTATAAGATGCCTTTTCAAGTGCTGGGGCTAAATTAGAAGCACGCTCGTATGCAGCTATGCTATCATCCCATTTCCTCAAGCAAAAGCAGCAGTCGCCTTTCCTCGCGTATCCTTTCACCCATTCTGAATCAAGTTCGATGCATTTTTGCGCATCCGACAATGCGTAGGGGTAGTTCAGGTTCAAGGAGTGTACAGCAGATCTATTAGAATACACCTTCTTCAGCCAGTCGCTCCCCATCGCACCTCCGTCAGAAATCGCTTTGGAATATTGAAATATGCCCTCGGAAAAATTCTTCTCTCTGTACGCTGCATCCCCAGCATCTTTCGCTACTTCAGCAACACTCATGCTAGAACTATAGGTATTAGGATATTCTCTGAAGAAAAGATAGACGACCAAACCCGGGCGATGGGGACATGTCAAATGGTTCATTATTACCGCACGTTTTTAGATATTTGTTGTCGCTCGCCATCCAAACCGTGTCTGCAAGAATTGAATTTTGAGACGGGTTAAACACCACTCGCTTCGCTCGTGGTCCCCCGACGCCTGAATTACGTCAAAGGTCTTGTCTAAAGCATTAGACTAAAACCTCGGGCTAGTGGGCAGGAAAGCGAAAGCAGGGAGCGGGTACGGTTGGAGTGGCAGACGACATTTGTGGCACTGAAGTTACAATTTCCCATTTCCCGATCAATTTAAGATGGCAGGAACCAAGAAGGCGGGAGCGACGAAGAAAACGCCTAGTAAAGCTAAAACAATGGTGAAGGCTAAGGCTAGTCCAGTTGCGAAGGCGAGCAAGGCCCCAGTAGCTAAGATCGAAGCGTGTGATAATGAGGCGAAGATTGAGCACTGCAAATCATGAGGCGTATTCAAGACCAGAGCAGGAAAGGCCGAGAAGGTATTGAAGGCTGCTGGTTACAAGGTTGTGATAAACGAAGACCGCCCGAGGAAGGGAGCCTTCGTAATCTCAATTGGATCTGACAAGATTATTGAGCTTCTCGATATGCCTCGTCCTTTCACAAAACTAAGGAATACAGATGTTGAGGAAGTTGTGAGTGGAAGAATTGCAAAAGTTGTAATTAATAGAAATTAGAAATGATGCGTAATGTTAGTAGAATTTCGAGAGAACAACGTTGGTGGAATGACAAATTACTCTATCGTAGTTTTGAAGAACCGAGGAATGTAAGTGCTTCAATATTCTATCTTATCTATATGAGTTAAATAACATCAATATTATTTTCTTGTATTTCTTACATTAAGATCAGACGAAAATGGCGACAAGACATTGAATGTTGTCTGCGTATTTGCTGCGGGGATATGTTTGCGTGATGCGTTATTCCTAGCTTCGAAGTTATGATATCCAAATGACTTGTCGTAAGATTCCCAAGGAATTGGTGCATTTGTCGGCGGACGAGGAGCTTCATTGGGATCACCAAACCAACGGTGTAGGTACTCATAAGCCATCAATGTTACACCAAATTGAGGGGATGAACGAATGACACGCATGAGTGCTCCTTTGTATAATGCGACAGCACCCTCTTGTGCAATAATTTGTCTGCCACAATCAAATATTCCTGAATAAGACGCTTCACCTTTTCTTGCTACCACTTGTAATCTTGTTTTGATCACATCAAACGGAGTTACCAAAGAAGCGGCAGGTATTCCAGCTATAGCTCCCGCAATAAGCAAGTGGTGCGGTTTTAATTCACCCTTTTCATCCCCATCAGATTCAGCAAGGTGCTTCTTACAAGCTGCATAAGATGGGAAGTAAATGCCACTGAAAGGAACGTCTCTCATGAGACAGGCTCCAGCACCACGGTATAATCCTGAAATACGCAATTCTCTGACAACATCCATCACAGTCTGTTCCTTAGGAAGCGCCTTACCAGCAGAAATTAGCATCGATCGCGTTTCTCCTTGAACCTGCAATCTGATTTTTGTGATTTCTAAAGGGTTTGTAAAAAGAACTTGACTCGCACCTGCACCGCAACCTGCAAGAATCTCTAATGGCAAATACATTCCGCCACTTCCATCTTTGTTTATTTTATCTTCATTCGTAAAGGCATCTCTTAATAAGTCATTCACGGTAAGTTTAATAGCCTTTTCAGGAGCTACACCCATAAGTTGAGGAACAATTCCTCTATATAATCCACTCGGCCCCTCTTTCTGAATGATCTGCTTAAAACAGTCAAAAGCGCCTGTGTAATGGGGCGCAACCGCATCTGTTACAGCGGCCTTGACGGCAGATCCACTTGGGGTTCTCTGATTTTGTAAACGAGTCTTTATCATATCGATTGGATATACTGCGGATGCACCAATACCACCGGCAATGGCACCCAAAGCGAAATGCTCAAGAAAATCACTCACGACTTTCTTTAACTTCATAAAAAAAGTTTTTTCATCATCATTGGTAGGAACTTCCATTTTTTTTGTGCCTTTTGACGAAACAGTACTACTAGGTTTTGGTGCGTATTCACTTCCAATAGCTTGTGACGATAGACCACCAAAAGATGTACCTGGAGGAGGAGCTAGTGTGATAAACCCTTCTCTACCATTGTAAGCAGATAGTTGAGTCATAGATTGATAAACTTGCTCCGATAATACCTCTACTATGTCTTGACGAGCAATTCTACCATCCTTGTTCAAATCAAAGAGATGAAATGCCGCATCAGCTTCAGGACGACTAAAAAGGGTATTGGCATGAACTTTACTCGCCATCTTGAAATCATCTTTTGTCAATACAACATAGCTTGGCCTTAACTTCTCAGGGTTCTCTATTTTTACACCTGGTGCTGCTAGCATTTCTTCCTGATACCGAACTATACGCTCTTTAGCTATTAATGCGGAATTGACGACACCAAGTATAGCCGGTAAATTCCAAACGATTCCTTGATAGGCAACGAAGTCAGAATATCCATACCTTCGACTGTTTTTTTCATTAAGAACCTGACCTAGTCGTACCTGTAATCCTTGAGGCATGTTACCACAATACGTATATAACAGTTGTAACATTTCTTGGCCTGAAATACAGTCATGTAAAAAAGGCGTGCCATCTTCGCCACTTTCTTCTCTGCGACGTTTATTGGCCTCTAACATCTTGAAAAATGCTTGTCGTCCTAATTCCATTTGTAAAGCGCAGAAAAAGGATGTAAAGGCGTCAATACGTAAACGGGTCTTTGAATCTGTCCCAAAGAACCTTTTCATCAGGTCACAATTCATATCAAATTTCGCGGATTTGCCAAAACTTTTTTCCCATCTTGCATTATCGAGCAGCCTTTTCACATCATCAATCGTTAGATACCCCTTCTTGTCCTTATCTGCCAATAGAAATGCGATATCGAAGTAAGGATCTGGGCGTGACATCATCAAGTTGAAGATCACAAAATCTTTAAAAGAAACGCAGTCTTCGGAAATTGTTTTATCGGAAATGGAAACATGATCGGAAGTTTCAGAAGCATCCGGTGACTCATCATTAGTAGCAGTATGCCCAATTAAAATATGAAAGAGAGCCTGCATTTGAGCGTACGCAGTAGGATCGTAAGAACCACTGCTACATGCACGAACTAAATCAGATGTGGTCATAAATTTCTCTACCGTTTCACCACTCTTTTTCAACGTTTTAGATGCATGTTTGTTGTATATATCACGAACAGCAGGAGAATCAATGACAACATTTAGAAATTTCTCTTGCGTTAAAACCCAGCATTTTGTTTTTGTCTTTGTCTTCACGGTGGCAGATCTTGCACGATCAAATAAAAAAGCACCAATTCCAAAATTTTCGCCTTTCGCAAGACTGAACATTCGACTCTTCTTTTCAGGAACTTGATAAGAGGAAACTCCACCAAAACTGAATTCACCGTGTCCAGATTTCTCCTCATCGAACACCTCCACAGCCCCTTCTGAAATAATGTAAAACGATTTCCCCGTATTTTCAGTCTGGTCCTGATCTTGGCGGAAAAAAACTTCGTTAGCCTCGAACTCACGGAGTTCGCAATTTTCTATGAACAGCTTGATATGCATCTCGTCCAAACAGGAAAGCATGCCCTGAGATTCGATGGACTTCTTCATGAGAGCATACTCCTCGCTCTCTGGGTCCTTGTTCGCCATGATCTCCGGTTTCCTTATGCGGTCTACTTTCTTTGTCTCTGCTAGGTTGCAGATCTCAGATTTAAGTATTTTTCATATTGCCGTATCGTGCAAAATTCTTGTGCTGAATCCGAAACGTGTGGTAGATAGATACCCCCCGGCGATAATCCCAAACGCATCCGCAGTCGCTGAATTAGAATTCAATTCGGAATTCGGATAAATTTTACGTCAAAAACGATATAAAGGGTTGAATTTATATTACGCGTAGAGTGTATTTAAAAATTTGGGCTCGATGGGACGACGAACGCAGTGCGTTGTTGAAATACTTATTTGCGGATAACGGTTGGAGTTGCAAGTATATAGGACGTTTCAGATTTGTCAGAAATAGGGTTGCGAAAGACTCTGATAGGAGACGAGGCAGTTCTAAATGGTTGAGAATGAGCCAAAGTGTTGCGAAGCTCCCATCTCTTGAGCACTTGCTCATGAAGGATTTTGAGGAAGTCTACGAGCCAAGTGAAGATACTTATTTGGTCTGCGATGCAATCGAGAAAGATCGCGCCTATTTCTGTGATGAAATGAAGCCTGAGCTGATTTTGGAGGTAGGCTCTGGCAGTGGATGTGTGATAACTTTCTTGGCACAGCTTCTCAAGGAAAATGAGATTAAATGCGAGTGTATTGCTACGGACATTAATCCTAAAGCAATCGACGTGAGTCGACGGACTGCGGAAGCCAATGGTGTGATTGTGGAGTGCGTCCATACAATAGATTTAATTACAGGGCTTGAAAGAAGGTTATATAAGCGAGTAGATGTTTTGATATTCAACCCTCCTTATGTTCCCACATCGGATGAAGAAGTATGGAATCCAAAGGAGCATTCAGTGTTTCCCATGTTCCCGGGAAATGAAGGTAAATTGAGAAGTAATCAAGAACAGGAACAAGAGCAAAACACGAATATGAAAGGCGCTCGACCTACTTTGGAAGGCACAGATCTAGATACACTCATCACCGCTACATGGGCCGGAGGAGAAAATGGCAGAATAGTTATCGATCGATTTTTACCATTGTTACCGAATCTTCTTACCCCCCTGACGATGACTACCCCGAATACATCAAGCAAGGAAAGTAAAGGTTCACCAGATAATGAGGATACAAAGAGAGTAAAAGGTGGAATCTGCTATTTAGTATTGGTGGAGGAAAACAAACCAGATGAGATAATAGATATCCTCCATTCCATGGGTTTAAAGGGAGAGATTTGTTTGCGCGGAAAAGCTCGAAATGAATACTTGCAAATTATGCTGATTCGATGGATAGATCGACCAGCTGATTCATGAGTATCGGAAAAGAAGAATTTAATTGTTGTTTATTCATGTCTCAAATATAAAAACACTGTATATTGATTGATTGTTTTACTCCAATAAAGCAACCCCAATCATGACACCAATACCGATAAAAAACGCTAATCCATCAAATATAACCTGTTTTTTTTTATTTATCAACCCAGATTTATTTTCATCTCGAGATGATAACGTGGAATTCAACAATCCGCAAGTGGCGATATACAAAAAACCCCCTGATGTGAAACTCATCAACAGGTCTCTAGTATCGGAATCTACTTGGCCACCTAGAACGCCAAATGCTGCTCCGGCGAAGGCGAATAAAGCTGTGACAAACTGGACATGGATCGCTTGTAATTTGGTCATTCCACTATTAATAAGGGTGACAAAATCCCCGATTTCATGCGGGACTTCATGAAACAACACAGACAGCGCTGTAGCTAATCCCAGTCTGTGATGACCATGGCTGTGGCAATGAACCCCCCCTCCCCCTCTTGCGCTGAACGCGGCTCCAATGGCTAAGCCATCTGTGAAATTGTGTAAAGAGTCTGCTGATAAATTGAGCCACCCACTAATTTCTAGGTTCTGAAGCATAGGTGATTCTGCCATTTCAGCTGGTGCCTTTTCAACTTTCCATTTTTTGCTGTATCTGGTCTTAGATTTACTAGTACGCGAATTCGAACTTGATCTTCGTCTACGGACAGTAGTCTTTGAACTCGAACCGCCTTTACTTTCGGCTCCTTCTTGATCTTCATTTGTCTGCTGCTCTTCTTTCTTTTCCTGCGACACACAATGAAAATGATTGTGAGAAAAGTAAACTCGCGCAATCTTTTCAGCCATCAAAAAGAGAAAGAACCCGAATAAGATAGCTGCACCAATGAGCAATTCTTTACTATGCGGGTGATTCGCGAATAACCCCCATACATTATCCAACATACCGGGTGTTGAAGAATTTATAACACGATATGCAACCTTTAACGGATTATTGCGAGTACAAGGACCATAGTGATGATCGTGATGACTATGATCATGGAAATTATCGTGGTGCCCCAATAAATGCGGAATGGTGTGCAAAAACACATCTCCCAGAAGACCCCCTGACGCAAACGATATCATAACCTGCTTCAGATGAATTCCTCGAATAGGGCCCGTCATATACCGCATCGGAATCGCAAATAGGAGCACATTTGGTAGCAACGAGATGCACAGAGTACTGGCAAAAGCTTTCAACCAAGGAGAATTTAATTCCATCTTAGAGCTAGTTACTATAGGTATCCATGATTGATTGAAGGTTCGATCGAGTTGGTTAGTGACCAAAGAGAAACAGATTGTTACATATTGCAGATAATGAAATTCAGGACAGAGAGTACGAGCAATCAACATTTGATAAGACCCAAAGAATGTGGATTACTGTTACGAGATAGTCAAAATTGAGCACCATGTGATGACTTGCTTCTAAAATGTGATTCGGAGACTATTTCGTCATAAAAATTCATCAAAACATCGTTTTAAGCATAAAGAGCAGACTAATATACCTACTTGCAAGCAGGACTAAGCGAAGTGGCTGACCTAACATACACTCCTTCGACTTGTCATAAATTTCCAAAAAAATGCCATCGATCACTTATTTCAGTTTGGTGAACCTAGGATATCCGATGAGTGCACGGTCTAGCACCAACATTCTCGACAACATTAGCATTCCCGTCAGACATGAGGCTAACTGGCTGTCAAACACGGAGGGGGAATATGTGGGCTTGAATCAGTATGTACTAGGAGTGAAGCCCTTGGGGTATGGAGCGCCAGGCACGAATACCGTGGTTTATAAAGCATCGATAAATAGCAGCAGCAATGGCGCGGCACCATTTTTCACTGATGCTCACAATAAAGGAGTAAATAAGCAATTTGCGATTAAGACTTTGAATCGGGGGAAGCTAAGCAAACAACAAGACGCAATAGGTTTTGATGAAGAGGCTGAGAGAGTTTTGTATATAAATGGATTGCAGCGCATTGAGCGTGAGGTAAATATTATGAAGATGCTACAGACTGCGTGCGTATCTAATGTGTCTGGTGACACGGAGGACACTGCCTCCACATTCACACGCAATGAGGGAGGAGCATTAACTGTATCAGATGGATCAGAGTACTTTTGTCAAATGGTTGAAGTCATTGATGATAATGAAGATGACACTATCTCTATCGTCATGGAATTTGCTGCTCATGGCCCTGTTATGAAATTTGACGTTATGAAATCACGTTTTAATTCATGTCCTGCTCTTCAACAATCATCAGGGTCGTTTGACTTAACCAGATCTATAGTGTATGGTGATCACGACACGGTCTTAAAATGCGATGGTATGGATAGAATGACGGTATTCACTTTATTTGGTCAACTGTCGAGTGCAGTTGCATTTTTGCATAGCAATGGAATTGCACATAGAGATATAAAACCGGAAAATATTCTCATCAATGGTGACTGTGAAGTGCGATTGGCAGATTTTGGCTCTGCAGAATTATTTGAAAATGCAACAGATTCAAAAGTGCAAGCTTCATGTTTAACAAGAGATTTAATTACCCATACTGCCGGTACTATGGCATTTTGGGCACCAGAGATGATCAGTGATTCAGTAGCAGGCGATTCTAATAATGAAAAATCTTCAAATACCGAATCATCATTAGGCAGCGTGAAATGCGACAGCAAAGAATACGTGGGATTTCCCTGTTTACCACGAGGAGACAGCAAAAGTTCCTTTGATCACAAAAATGTAGTACCTATGGCTCCACCATCGAAACCAAGGTTTTCCGCATTCGCTGGAGATATGTGGGCATGCGGTGTAACATTACACTGCATGCTATTCCAACAACCCCCTTTCAGTTTACTTGAGCCTGAAAAAGGAAGCCAACGGGACCCATTGGAGCTTTTTGAAGCGGTTTGCTCTTGCAGCCCAATACCAGTGCCGTTGGGAAAATATATTACGAAAGGGGCACTAGAGACAGGGGAGGATACATCTGAAACTGATATGGTCGAAATTCTGGATCACTACGAATGGAGTTTTGCTTTATTACGCGGACTCTTGGACAAGAATCCGAGTGGGAGGTTGAAATCATATCAAGTACTGGAAGCACTAAACGAAATTACAGTGTAATAATATAATTTTGAATATGTTGTACCACACAGTACAACATTATTTTTGATTTACATGCTCCATAAGCGTTACAAACATTATGTTTTACCTTTAGGCTTGAGCCGCTTCCCATCTTTCCATTTTTCATTCCAGTCCGGCGTATCTCTGTCATCACCGATGAATCTCCCCTTCTTATCTCTTGATCTCACACCTGATGGCGCATTATCTTCTTCCTTCTTAGCTTCTTCATCAGAGTCGGACCAGGGGGAAGAGTCAGAATCGCTGCTATCACTGCTACTGGAACTATTGTCATCATCCTCACCATCACTATTTTCAGCCCGCTGTTCCCTCTCCTGTTGCTTCTTCAATCTCCTATCCTGTCTATCACGACTACTGGTATCTTTGGTAGTTTTTCCAACAACCGAAGGGAGTCCTAGTGTATGTCTTAAATTTGCCAACTCCTTACCAGAAAGAGGGTTTAATAAAAAATCTTTTCGATATCTGTTTGTGCTGCTCGGTTGTTGAACTGTTGTGACATAGTCTTCGAGCATCTCTATTACCACCAGTGTGGTCTCGTCTATTGCATAAGGGTTACGGGACATGATGCCACGATTGCTACTAATAGCAACCTTTACAGGATGTCCATCCACAAGAAAGGCCTTCACTTTTTTCAGTTTGATGTTCAAATCATTCAGATCTATTCCTCCTTTAATATACATCTCTTTTAAGGATCTTGATTTCATTGCTGTTTTTCGTACCTTTGATTTTTGCCGCTGGTCCATAATTAGTTTGCCGAAATCTCCTAGTTTGCACACAGCAGGCTGGATGTTGTTATTCACTAATATAAGATCTAACTCCATTTCTTGCGCAAAGTCCAATGCATCCTGCTTCTTTAATATCCTCCATTTACTTTCACCACTTTCTGGGTCATCATAAACCACTCTCATTTCGCTCTCTTGGATATCAGCATTCTTTACAGGGTTCTTAGAAGAGCGCTTACCCTTAGATTGAGCCTGATTTCCCAAGTTACGCTGCTGGACACACATGCATAATGCATTTCTACGGATTGGAGTTGGGCCGTAGAAATCGTACTCTGGGCGCGCCAAGGGTGCTCCGAGTAGAGCCACCAGGGTATTCCCAAGTCGTTGAGATAATATTTTAGCCCTATGAACTAACATGGTATTGTTAAGGCTGAGAAATCGTGAAATCTGCCGTCAAAAAATGACGTGCTATACACAAGCTTTCGCAAAATCAGAATGGTCTATTGATATTGACTTCAGACTTGTTAGAAGATGAGCGGCTATGACCCGATTCTAGACGGTAATAGGCCATCTTCTGTTCGTACTGCGAGTGGGTTTAGTCAGAATCACTACGACGGGCAGCGGAATCATATGTATTCCATGGAAGGTCCTTCGAGGGAGGTTATAAGCCCTTTTAGGAGTCGTTCTACCGGTATGTGATAGTCGAAGTGTGTCACTATTTCAATTACAGTAGGAGGACCCTCTATAACATTATAAGTCATATTTTAGGATAACACAAACTAACGCCCAAGCGATTATCGATTACATAATCAACACACACTTTCATTGGTAATACAGGAAAACCGCCTCGCAGCTCTGTGATGAGTAGCCGTAGAAATACACCACAAAACGACATTTCTTCCATCTCCCATTCCACACCTGGGAAAAGAGTGAATTTTGCCGAGACTGGCAACTATAGCAACTACAGCAATTACAGCAACAATAGTAGAAGCAACCAAACTCCCTTTGCTCACCGATCTGATCGTTCTGCTAGGAGCACACATACCCCCATTTCACCCTCATCATCTTTTCATTCTGGGCGTGGGGGTGGGGGTGATGTTACTGGTAGGTTGAATTATGATAACGATATTAGTTTCAGCAATGGAAACACACCAAATTACCAAAAGAATAATTATAATGATAGTAGTGCTGCTGCTGGTGGAAGTGCCTCTGGCAAGATGTCCTTCAGCGGCGGCGAAGAAGAAATAATTGATATTGGTAACTCTGGTGGGATGAACCAGACTCTTCAAGATTTAGACAGATTGTATCGGTATTGGTGCATAGTAATTGGTATATTTGCAGACAATTTTCGCATGGATAAGATTCGAGATACTTTCGATAGGAATGCCGGTGTCGTTGTAGATGTGATGGAGAGTTCTGGCAATTGGGTTCTTGTTAAATTTAACTCACCTGAAGAAGCTAAGAAGGCAATGGCTGCTTATAATAACACTCTAATCTCTAATGGAACGATGCTTGCTGTTAACCAGCTAGACACAAATCAGGCCCAGAATATGAACCTCCAGCTTGATACAGATGGCAACTTTGTTGGGGGTGTAGGGGGTCTGCGAGATGGAAACTCATTACTGGGCAGTTCATACTCTCGTGCTAGTGCTGATGATATGCGTCTTATGCAGGCCAAGAGTGAAGGAGACATGCCTAATTTTAGACAGCGTAGTTCAGTGGACAAAAAAGCAACAGGAGATAATGCAGCAAGAGCACCCTCGATGGAAAGGATTAAAAGACACCCTTCTGGTCTCAAAGTCACATCTCGTGGTGGGGCTGTCGATCCTGCTTCCTATCTTGTACCCGTACAGAGAGAGAGCGTTTGTAATATGATCATGCAATTTTTCGGGTTCCAATGAGTGAAACTATGCTCAATTGATATGATAATTAATTATCAGAAATATGAGCAGGTTATACATTTCAATTCCAATTCTGAAAATCTAAAATATCCCTTCATTTCCCTGCCTGAACCTCTCTCTTTCCCTTTCCTTCGCCGCAGCATCAGCCTCATCTTCCATGTCTTTCATCATTTTAGAAGTTTTCGCTATCCGTTCTTTCAATTCTCTTTTGCCTGCCAACGTGATTTTTCTCGTAGCTTTGCTGCGTGAAGACTCCAGAGAAAAATCTTTAAGACGGAGATGCGTTGAAGATATATGCTTGTTATCCAACTTTTTCGCTCCTCTATGACGCTCCATTTTAATTGATACTCTTTGTCTATTGTCCGACATACTATATTCTGCCAGCAAACCTCTTTTCGCGTACATACTTTTTGTATCTGGCGTATATATATCTCTTACATTGAATATATCGTCATCACATAATTTGATATTCTTTTTATTAGCATGATCGATCAATTGATTTTTCTCTGTATTAAATTTCACGTCAATATCATTTCGATAAGCATCATTTGTATTTATTTTTCTTCTTCCCTCTAATTCACTTTCCATTGGCTTTGACTTTTTCTCATAATCCTTTGCACCACCGCTTCCCATAGTAGTCAATGTTTTCATGGGTATGAGTGGTTCCGTAATAGAACTAATCAACGCTTTTTTGTCAGGAGTCAAAGACTTCTTGGCTTGTTTCTCATCTTCATCGGAGGAACTGATACTATCATTTTCAAAAGAATTAGCTGCAGCGAAATAAGTATCTTCTTGTAAAGCCTTCATGAGTCTATCATACTCCCTTCGATTAATTATACCCTTTTTCATTTTCGTCATCAACTTCTTCTCCTCATTCCTGATTATAATCGGATCTGCAGTCGCTAAAGTAACTGGCAATCGGGACAAATTCAAGGCAGCTTTCTTCAAACGAATAATTGGTTTATTCTCTCTTTTCTTTGCTTTGCTAGCCAGCAGTTCTGTCGCTTCAAAGTCAGCCTTTGATGGCAATAGCGCAGTCTGGGGATAGAATCTTTCTGTGCCAGATCGGTGCTTCCATATCGCCGCTTCCAACACATCAGTCGTAGGAGAGGCATATGCAGCATCACGGGGATTGTTCGTTCGAAAAGAGTTTGATTCCGGCACTGTATATGCTTCTTTCTCATTGTCCCAACTCCATCTGTCAGTAGCATTCGTAGCTTCATTGCTTGATACTCCTTTGTCATAATCATTTACATGATTACTGATAAAACCGTCAGGATCAACATGTAAAGTTTTTTCTCGAGATCCCTTGAGATATTTCTTCTTCCTACTAGCTCTCCAATCCTCATTCACCTGTTCGCCGACGGGAGGAAACGCATAGATTTTCGACTCTCCTCTGTACTGGTGTAGAAAACCAGGCACGAAATCTCGTTTATTCTTTTTATTCATTTCATCCCAACTCAATGATGCTTCGGTATCATTCTTTTTATGCCAGTCGGGGTTATTCCAAATAGGATTTGGTATCTGAGAATTGCGATATTCCACCTCCATACTTTCATTCCATACTGAATGATCGTCTGCAGCGTCGGGATTTTTCGGGGTGTTTTTCGTTTTCCACTTTCTATTATGTGTAGTATAGTGATGGGCCGGGTTCTTTATTTTCTTCCCCAGATCCGGTTCATGAGTGTATGCATCTATCACCTCCTCCAAAATTGCTACGCGATCATCAGACTCCTTCATGTAATTTCTTTTTTCCCCTTTGATCATGCCAATCTGTTCTTTCAATTTTCTTCGCTTCATATTGAGGCCTTTCACTAATGACTCGTCGCCACCGCCATTGTCACCGTCTCCTTCATTCGCATGTTGTCTGTTGTAGAGAGCCATTAGTTGTGCCTCATGCTGCTCAGCTTTAGTGAGCTTCTTCTCCTTCTTGATCAACGATCGTTCTACTATCTCCCGTTCACTTTCTTTTTCTACCTCTGCCCTAATTTGTAAGTCCTTAAACATCTGTCTGGTTTCGGCCTCTTCAATCGTGTGTCCATTGAACAACATGTATGCGCTTCTATAAAGCTCTGAGTGTTCACTTTGTGTGTACTTCACAGGATGGTTGCTGTTCTGCCGCCGCATAGGGGAGAACATTTCCTTGATACGCTGAAATGTGGTAAAGTGGTCCTCCACAACATGCTCGTTTGCCTCTTTAACAGTTGCCTTCATAAGCGTCATCTCTACAACTTATTGTCCATTAAATTCCGGTTCTAGCATGAGAGATACTGTTCATACCCAAGATATACATAAAGGGTTTTGTTTACTTCTGAAATTCATCCTTATGACATCAGTAGCATTTTTCTAAAAAAATGTTTCACCTCTGTCCCCAAAATAGATTTTCAATGTTTCAGATATCCAGGCGTAAGACCTCTTTTTAGCCCAATCGTAGTCATTACTCTTTAAAAAATGGAGTTGGTTGATGTGTACAAGGGAGACGATGGTATTATGCGGCAATCAGCGAAAGAGAGGCTTGAGAATGATGAAAATGAGAAGCTTTTGACGAGGAAGAAGAAGCTATCTGCTTTGCGGCAGACAAGCAGAGGATTCTACGATCCTCCTGCTAAACCCAAAATATTTGAATCCAAGTTAGACTCCCCTATCATGTGCTGTATGACGTATGATCCAGTTCCTGATAAGCACGGGGTTAGCAGTGGGAAATCTGTTATTTTATCTGGTTGCAAAGATGGCTCTATAATAATTAGCGATTATGCTACCTTGGAAATGGTGAATACAATCCGTGTGCACGAGGATGCTGTGATGTGCTTAAAGGTTTACCAACCTCCGGGGCAAGCATTAATATGCGTAGTGAGTGGTAGCAAGGACAAGACAGTAAAGGTAACAATTATGCTGTCTGGGGAGGAGGTCGTGGATTTAACAGGACATTCTGGAGCAGTATGGGCAATAGATATGCTCCACCAGCACAATAAAGAACCTCTCGTTGTGAGTGGCAGTCTGGATGGTACTGTTGGAGTATGGTCTATTTTACATAAGAAGATGCTACGCAGCATCAAATCGAATGGTGGATCAGTATTGAGTGCGAAGATATTTGCTTCTTCAGCTACTCTTGAGTTCTTGAGACACAATTCATCAGAAGATAATTTTGAAAAAGAAAGAGAATTGATGATCTTCGGTGCTTGCGAGGATAGGGTGCTGCGCATGTGGTCATTACAAACTGGAAAGTTAATACGTAAATTTGAAGGTTTTCCGCAGCGCATCACTGATGTTACATTTCTCATTCCAGACGATTTTATTTTTTTTGAAGCTGAACAGCAGTTTACAGGACATGCTGGAGTCAGAGCAGGCCGTGCATTTCAAAAAAGACAGAAAGAACTGGAAAAGTATGCTGAAGAAAGAGACGAAATTGTGAAGACTTCAGTTTTCGGTATATTGTTTGTAGAAAATTTTGTACAATTTTGGTCAAGGATAGCAGGCATTGTTTCCGCAATATTGCTTTGTGGGGTGTGCCGAAACGCTATATATAGTTCCACGAATGAGAAACAGCACAGTCAAAATAAGGATGCGCTTTGGAAACAATTCGAGACAGTCGAGGACGGAGATTTAAGACTCACTAGAAAGGAAGCGATTGTCATCGCGTCATGTTTGGATGGAAAGGTGAGAATATATCTGGCCAAAAGCGGCTACTTGATTCGTACATTGTACGATCAAAGTCTGAGCGGTGATGACGTGAGATATCCAGCGTATTCCTTATCAGTATTTCAACCGCAACAAGTAAAGAAAATAGTTGAAACAAACGGCAATCAGCAAGAGAAACATGACATGGACATGCAAGCAAATCCACTTCATAGCAGTGGTTTACAAGGAATTGCAGATGGCGTATTAGATGGATTAAAGCAAGGTACCAACTTTCTGGGAGGAATTTTTGGGGATGGTAATAATACAGAGAAGGAAACTGCTGTGAACACGACGGAGCCTCGTGTGATTGCCACCTTTAAGGATGGCAGCGTGGTCTCTTGGTATATTAGTACAGGGAGTCAATTTAGCAAGAGAAAAATGGCATCATGTGCTATGCCTGGCATAACTGTATCATCTTCGCTCGATCCGATTAATGAAGTTATAAACGAAAACGATGCAGATAGACTCGCTCGACTGCATAATAAAAGAACACATGATAATAAATTTGATACAGGAGATTCTGTGGACGACTGCTATCCAGTCATAGTTACTGGTGGGGTTGATGGGGTGCTTCGAAAGCTTGTAGTAACATATGATTTTGAACAGTGTAAAGATGCGTACGAAAACGATAAGCTATATAAAGTGCCACGTGAACTCGCCGCACAAATTCCTCAAGAGTTTGCGAAATATCCGCGCATATATCTCCTTACTCAAGAATATGGAAGTATTGAATCTTACTTTGCTGGACAATCTTTTAAATTGTTTTTTATTGCCGTTTATGAAGGAAACAGCGAATTCATCAAAGTTTTCCTGCCGTATGCCAAATCTGGCCTCCTGCTGTCAAATAGAAGATCGATAATCCAAAAAGAGGTGCACCAGAATAAAGTAGCGAAAGCTGAATTTGATTCGAAATATTTGCTTGAGCGTTCTTCTTTTTCCTTTTATTATTCATATGTGCTAGCTCGTCCGTGGAAACTGTTCCAGTCTAGATTTGATTTTAAAGGATTGCTTGTTGACAAGAATGCATCGAGTAATGATTTAAACTCCTCTGTTACAATTCTAAGATTGGCAATTGATCGCCAAAATATAGCATCAATCCGTACTATTTTGGTAATGTGGATTGAAATTTTGGAGAAGAAGCCCGTTGATTTACTGGACCAAACAGCTGGGCCTGGGATGATGATAGATAAATACGATTTGATATGCTTGGCCGATAAATTCCCACTTGAATTTGAGTGGTTCATATGCAATATTAAAGCAGTACCTGTGAATGATATGTTACAAAAAAATTGTAATTTTACTATGGACAAATTTAGAAAAAGAGTAAACATGCATAGTCAAGGTAAATTAGAACAGGATATACTAATGTGGAAACGTGGAGATGAATCTGGCTTGCAAGAAGAATTGACTTGCTTTTATATACCGCTTATATCTCCAGCTAATTTAGAGTTCATAGAATGTCTCGTGAATGTTAGTGGGAAGCTTAGGAGTTTAAAAATATTCGATTCAGAATTTGGAAAGACTATTACCAGCTATGCATGGTCTTCTTTCGGAAGAAATCAACACATCGCCAATTTCGTGAATTATATCATTTCTTTGGCAATGTTTTTCATATTCTTGACCGTTGGTGTGAGAGCACCATACGGTATAGAAAATCATAGATCTGAAACATTTAATATAGCCATTACTTACGTAAATGTTTGGGTCATATGTTACTTCGTCTATTCATCATATTCAGATATTAGGAAAAGTATTCAAAAACAACAATATTCTAACAAAGGAGCATTACGTTTATTTGCAAATGGATGGGTAGGTCTAGAGCTGTTCACGATGATTACAAAAATCTATTTTGTTCTTGCTGCAGCTACTACACGCCACAGTCTAGGTGAGAATAGTATTCGAATTGGTCTGAGTATAACATCTTTGTCTTCTTATATCCGAGTGCTATATTTTTTTCGATCATTCGAATCCACCGGATTATTGGTGGCTTTACTTTTCGAAATTTTACGAGACATGGGGTTTTATTTAATTATTGTAGTTCTGATCATAACTGGATTTGGAGAGGCATTCTGGGTACTGCAGGGGAAGTTTCCTTTGAGAGAGGCAATAAATATTACTGATGACGATGGCGATGATGTTGTACCTAATCCAATCAGTGGTGAACCTCCAAATTATTTTGGCACATTAAGGTCATCCATTCTAGGAGTGTATGACATAGCATTTAATGGGTATGACCCATCAATTTTTGAAAATAAAAGCAATGCGCTATTGCAATTTTCTTTACTGCTTGCTGCACTTGTTTCATTTTTCGTCTCCGTGATAATCTTGAATTTATTGATTGCTTTTATATCTGATGTTTTTGGAACCATGATTAATCGTGGATCTGCTCAACTTCGTCTAATGCAAATGAAGACAATAACTGACAATGCTTGTTTTATATCACAAAGGTATAACAATCCAGAAAATATCTCTCTAAGAGACCCTAAATTCATCCATTTTGTGAGACGTAATAAAGACTTGGATTTCGAAGCCATACAAAATAAGTTAACAGGTGATGATGGGGATGGAAAGGTTTTGGGGCAAGTTAAAGAGGCGAATGAAAAAGCAATTTCAGTCATAAACGATCGAATCAAGCAACAACGAGAGCGATTAAATGAGTCTACTCTTCTACTCAAGAAGGTATCAGGAAGGTTTGATACTTTGGCTGGTATCGAGAAAAAGAAAAAAAGAAAATAGAAAGAAGCTGGCAAGACAGTAAGAGGAGCCGATAGAGAAAAACTAAATTTATATTTACTCTACCCATGTAAATGATTGTAAAAAAGAAAATTAAACTTATGGTGCAGGTTCAGTAGTTTCACCACCACTTGATCCCCCCATACCTGCCGGGGCTTTAAGATCCGTCTTCAATTTTTTAACAACTCCTCCTCGAACAACACATTTCCTCCCTTTAAAAGCTTCCATACATTCAGGCGATATTTTGCACACCTGTTTTTTCACAGCTCGCAGATCTAGTTCTCTAAGAGACTCCATTTCATAAAGGGTTGTGGGGACTTGCTTTAGGGCCGGGCATTTGTAGAATTTCAGCTCTTGCAAATTACGCAAATGCCCAGACGATGGAGGGAAATACGATAATTTCGCATTGTTTGATAGATAAAGCTCTTTCAAGGAAGTGCAGGAACCTATCTCTTCGGGAATTCCTTTTATCATATTCGATGCCAGACTCAATCTCTCAATACTACGCAAATTACCAATTTCTGGAGGAACAACAGATATTTTATTCTTATATAATTGCAGTTCCCGTAGCTTTCTCAAATTTGAAAAGATAGACGAGGGGAAATCCAAAAGCTTATTGTTTCCAAGATGAAGTAATTCTAGATCGTAACACATCGACAGAGACAGGGGAATGGCCTCCAATGCGTTGTTGCTTACGTCTAACTCTAACAACTTATCCATATTCCCTAGCTCGTCAGGCACCTTAGTCAATAAATTGCTTCCGAGGTATAACTTTTCCATCTTTTTCCATTTTTCAACAAATATATCTAAAAATTCTGTAATTTGGTTGTTCTTCACATTTAAATATGTTATTTCGGTCCACTTATCCGCTTCAGAAGGAAGCACCTTCAAAGCATTGTCTTGGAGGCTAACATACTTTATCTTTTCCCATTTACCAACAATACCGTACCCGAGGTCAGTAATCTGGTTGCCATCAAGATTCAGACTCTCCATATTTGACATAAATGCTGCCTCTTCAGGCAAATGCCCATTCAAAAAATTGTCTGCAATATTTACATGCGTTATATTATTCAATTGTGACAATAGAGAAAATATAGCTCCGATATCGAACAAGTTGTTCTTGCTTAAGTTTACGTCTGTCAGACATTGTAACTCAGGAATCACAAGACTGCAATCTGGCACTTCATTCATTCTCATTGACTGCAACTCAAGCTGTTTGAGCTGCTTCTTGGCAGCCTTGCGGATAATCGATGTAGACACATCGTTTAATATCGAAGCAATATTCGCGGCCTTCTCAAAAGCATCACCCAATCTTGGACAAAGCATCTTAGTACGGTCCTCAATCATGGCTGGTGTTGTATATTGGACAATTATCGGAGCCGCGGCCCCTTTCTTCCCTTTCTTCCCCTTTTTTCCTTTTTTCTTTGCCATCTTAAAGAGCTCTAGTCAGTCTCGATTATAGGATTTCCGGCTGTAACAGGTCATCCATTGCACGTCATAAAAACGTGCATTAGAACTAAACGAAGGCAAGATGATTTTCCAAAAAAAAACAGTCTTTTCTGATGCACGTTTATGGTACGTTTATGTTGGAATTCATTTTTTCTTACGCAAGCGTGCGGAAGATAGAGTAAAATACGTGCGATAGATGCAAATACATATCTGCACTTTAACTGCTATCTGCAAATAAGTATTCCAACCACGAACGCAGTTTGTCGTCTCTCCATTTCCAAATTTTAAAATAGATTCTATGATCAATATATTCATTGTATCGTTTCTGAGATATAACTTATCCGAATTGAATTACTAATTCAGCTATCGCGGATGCGGTTGGGATTAACGCCATGGGTATCTATCGCACGTTTAGGATTTGGCAATAATCCTCTATTTACCTAGTTGTGGGGCGAAGAGATAATTTGTGAGGTGAAAGGGTGGGGTTGGGTTGGGATCGTCAGAGCCTTGCAATACTCTGAAATATTGCGGCCACGAAAGATAAACATGAACTATGACAGTCGAAAGAGAGTATACGATATGGTTGAGTATGCGTCACTTATAAAATCATACCAGGCATATAATGTATGGAAGAAGTTTGGTCTTCGCAGTCGAATCGACTTCTTTGTTACGGTGTTTAACTTAATTTCCATGTTATGTTGGCTCGATCGTTTGTTTATATCTCGTTTAGGGTGGGAGGGGGAACAAGATGGAGAAGTCAACAGGCACTGGACTCGTGGACAGAAAAGTATTGGCATCAATTCAAAGAATTATCTGCGGTTCAGTGGCATGAGAGGGAGTAGTTCAATATTTTCTACCCTGAACTTTGGTCAATGTGTTTTGAATATGACAAATCCTATCGTAGGTTTTAAAGATTTTGATTATGTTTCTTTGTGTCATCCCGGTAGTGCGTATTACATATATCTAACTTTTGAGACTGAATTTCTAATAAGCTGCATATTTGTATTACTGTGGGTCATCATATTTTTAAGTTACATTGTCACGAAGTATTATGATATTAGAAATATTGATGACTATTACGGGGTTTATAATGTATTTTGTTTCATTAGCACAACTTTGTGCATGTATCTTAGCGTACTTGATTTTCATAAGCCAGGGATTGTTGGTGAAATAGAAAGGGGAACATTTACTGTCCTCTTGTTCACTGGATTTGTCATGTTTGATGGAAAGTCGATATCTCTCACCATCGCGCAATCTGTCATTGCGTTTACCATGTGGAGAATGAATTATTTGAGTGCGCATACGTTTTATGGTGCCTGGGCATGGAACTTACCTATTATTGTAGCTCTTTTGTTCATTATCTGTTGCCAGGATTACGATATGTACAGGCGTTACAGCAGACATCGAAGGTCGCCTACGTACGATGCTTCTACTTTGATTTTTTTAAGAAGACAGAAGCGCCAATTCTATAGAGTTAGTGAAAATTTGGAGAAAATTCAAAAACACGAACTCGTTGATGGTCAATATGACAGTACGATCGCAGAAAAAGTACTGTACAAACGCAAACAAATTTCAGGTCTAATATCGAAAGGAGAAAATAGTTCCAACACATTTCTACGAACGTCTAATATTGGAATTAACAACGGAATTCCTAGGGAAAAAATAAAGCATCAATGGAACCAACACTGGTCGTATCTTCAGGAATCAATATTCATATGCAGGTTATTATTTACTGGTGCATTTCCTTCTCAAAATGAGAATTTCACAGTCCGGAAATGGGATGCTATCAAGGAATTTAATCTAGAATCATTGTGCGCTAAATCTTTCGAATGTGTTGAGTGTATCTATGGTCGTGGCATTCCTTTATATGTTTGTAATGATGCGAATAATATCATGGGTGTTCATTTATTTGACAAAAATCCACAGCGTTTTCAAACTTTTATACAAAGCAACGAAGTCCTTATGAGCATGGTATTCTTTTTGTTCTTGTCACAAGATGCTAGAGCAAGCCAAAAACAATGTCTTCTTAGCATATCACTGGAGGCAAATGTACGTAAAGGTGGTTTAACGATTCACTTTACCAAAACTAGTAAAAATTTGCAAAAGCAAAATATCTTCACTAGAATTAAAGACAATTTAGATGCGAAATTCAAAGGCGGATATAATAAATATGTTGAATCAGAAAGGACCAACGCTTTTAATGCTAAATCTATGTACACCGATTCGTGGATTGCTGGTGTTATCGAATCTAATTTATTATTTGACGACAGTTCTGTTTTTCATGAATTTGTACCTGATTTGAAAGAAGTTGATAGTAGTTGCTCTATAAGTCGACTTATGGCGTATTTTGTAGCTTCTTCGTTTCAAAACTCAGATTTGATTGAATTCGATCAGCACAATTATACATTGAAAGATTTGTTAATCTCGAAAAAATCCGTGCATATTCCACTCAATGATCTGAAAATAAAGAAAGCACACCGAACTTTATCGAATTCCATGTCAGTACATGAAGATATGGGAATTTACAATGCTAAAATGAATCACAATCCGACCAATGGAGATGTCGATAATAATGATGATTTTGATGGTGACTATGATAAAGATGATAATATTGATATTGAATTAATTATCCGGCATTCTCTTAATGCACTTACAGGTCAAAAGGAAACAACAAAAGAATTTACAAATAGAGATACGAGATACGATGGTACAAATAACGATCGGTTTAACACATGGATATTGGCAGATACAACTCAAAGACTTTCTACTTTCGGACACAAAGGGCCAAAGTACGTATCAGAGGATTGTGATATTTGCAGTAATTTTACCATCACAAAAGAGAATTATATTCTGAATTACTTCAGAAGCGTTGGAATTCCTATTAAAGTTTGTCAGATCAGCGAGCTTACAAGCATATTTTTTATGAAAAGAAAAGTGAAAGAAATCGACGATACTGTCACACCAAGTATTGTAACATTTCGCACTGAGTATTTGCGCGATGACGATGGTTTAAGTAAAGTTACTTTACTCATACCCGATTGGACTATATACAACAAAAAAATTTCGAGGAGTCTAAACACAGAGATAAAATATGTGATGAATGCTCTGAATATTAATGAATCACAAATAATAGCATTGACCGAAAGCCTGAGTCAGACACCAGAAATGATATTTAAGGCTACAGATACAGTTGCCCATGCATCAATCACTACACCGAAACCGAATCCACAACAGCATTATTCAGAAGATGTTAAGGGTGAGAATATGGAAGACAATAATAAACACGAAGATAGTATATTAATTAGCCAATGTTTGTTCCGAAAAGCAAAAAGTACAGCATTTTTCGAATGCATATTGGCTAACTCGACGAATTTGCAAAATAACTTATTCTATAATAAGGAGTCGTTTCCTCCTCAACAAATATAATCCACTAAGAAGAAGAAGTACTTTTGCAATTAATATATTAGAATTCAAATAATTTGCTTTCAGCTTTTCAGCCTTCAAGGATTCATCCAAAACACCTGATATATACACTAAAATCCAGATACTCTTATTTTTATTTGAAAACGTTCGCTTATATGAAACGTGCATTGGAAGTCGTTTCTGAAATCTCAGAGATGTCGATTAGGTGCTTTTATCTTTGGTATTGATAGTGGCTATTGTCGAGTACGATAATTATCAACAAGATTCTGGTGTTGAAGCATGGGTAAAGCAGGAAAAGGGAAAGGAAAGGGGAAGGCTCCGGAGTTGAATCCGGAGGAGGCTGCAGCGCTACGACGAGAGCAGCAGATAACCATGAAAGCGGAATTACGCCGTAGAATGGAGGATGAAGCAAAAAATTCAAAGATCAACGGGTTGAAGATCCTAAAGTAAGTGCCGATTCTATCATCAGGCGTGTTTGTAATTAATTGTTCAGTTCCAGCTATCTTCGTAAAATCGCTTCGTTCATCCTCATTATTAACCAATCTGCGCATATCTTTTGCATTCATCATACGTTAATAGTCAATGGAGAAAGATTATGCGTTTATCTAAAACAGAGAGTCTGAAGAAAGATATCGAAATCATCTCACAAAATCATGAGAGAGATGTTGATCGAAAGGACGCTATTCTTCAAATGATTGATCGTGATTTAGAAGAAGCCGAAGAACAGTATCAAACTTCTTTACGAAGCAACCTTGTGAATATTGATGAATTTATAAAGCTTCATGACACTCGTTTGTACGCTCTAGAACGTGGTTTCCAAACGGAATTAGCAACTATGCAAAATGATTACAAGAAAGAAAATGCTTCTATTGTGTCCAAATTTAACCGAGAGAAAAAAGAATTGATAGCCATAATTGAAGCGGTCGAAGGGGAAGAGGAGGAGGCTGAAAATGAAGCGAGACATAAATTTGAGCAGCTTCGTGAGGAAGTTCGTAATCGTAATGGCGAGGATATTAATTTGCTGCGCATAGGTTTGGATGCGTCAATTGAAGAATTAGAACAACAATTTGAGACAGCACATTTAAATTACTTGCAGCAGACGGCGCAGCGCACCCATGATTTCAAGGAATTGACTCAGAATGATCAGCGATTAGATGATGAGATTTATAAGAGGCGAAAGGAAGTAGGCGGTTTGCAAGCCACCATTCAACAATGGAAAGCTAAGATTCGCACACTATTGCGTGATACAGAAGAAAGAAATAAATTGATGCTAGATGAGAAGTTATCCATTCAAAAGCATTACCAGCAGTTGAAGCATCGTATTCAAGTGTACAGAGGAAGTCAAAATCAACACCTGTTACAACTTACACAATCTGCCAATTCTTGTAAGGAGGCACTTAAAGGTAAACTTGATTTAGCGAAAAAAATTATGAATCTTGCTGAGTTATCCAGAAATTTAGAAACTACATACGAGCAAATTCTTCCATTCGCTCCTGCTGAGGTAGAGGGGCTAGAAGATACTACCATTCACGGTATGAAGGCCGGAGCTAATCAGGAGAATGATGAGATGAAATCATCGTACGACGAGTTAGGACAGAAGAGCACTGAAAAATTATCAGAAGAAGATGCTATTATGGAAGGAAAGAGCTTAAATAGCATGAAGACGGCACTTGAAAAGAAATTTGAAATTCCTCCTGCTCATCAAACATCAGTATGGTCGGAAAACAGTCGTCCAGTAGCACACTCTGATCGTCTTTCGAACTTTTATCGCAAATATAACCACGTTCTTATGGATACAATTGCCATAGAAAAGGAGAGGGGAAGACTAAGCAAGGAGAACGATCAGTTACAAGATTTGATCCAGCAATATATTTCTGGCACCAAGCTTGAGGAGTCTGCGCTTGATGAAGCCAATCCTCTGTTTGTGGTTAATGGACGAGCAAACTTAAACCACGTACCACCTGTGCGTCTCATCCAACCCACAGTACAAAGTGCGAATGCTATATCTAGTGCAACAGGGAAACAAATGGACGTTCCCAATATTAGATAAACGCGCTCAAGTTTCAGTACCTGTAATAATTCAATGTTCTTTTGTACATAAAACAGAATTGAATAATTTGATTAGTATTCTACGTCTTGTATTCCGCTGATGTGTATCAGGTTAATCTAATTTCATAAATTTGGCGCAGAAAGAGCTTTTTCCATGTGTGCACAAATCATAAAATGTTGCAAGATGAATTTTTCTTGGGTTCCTCATTCTTGGCGGGATTTTCTTTATCACTTTTATCACCTCCTTTACTATTGCCCCCCTTATGTTTCTGGCCGCTTTGTTTCCCTCCTTGCTTTGCGATCTCCACCTCTACGTCCCCTGAGTGGTCGATTGCGCCTGCACCAAACACCCCAGTTCCACCACCACCAGCCTTGGGATTCTTGGTTTTAATCTTCTTAATTAACGCGACGAAAGATTCCTTCACATTGTAATCTTCTTTAGCTGTCACTTCCATGAATGAACCTCCAAACTCTTCAGCTAGTCTCTGGCCCTCTGCTTTGCTCACTGCGCGATCATCTGCAAGATCTACCTTGTTGCCAACCACCATTATAGGGACTTTTTTGTCCCGGTGCACTCGAAGAATTTGCTGACGAATAGATCGTAATTCTTCGAACGTCTGATCATCTGTTATGCTGTAAACCAATAGGAACCCATCTCCTGTGTGCATAAATGTTTCACGAAGAGGAGTGTACGCATCCTGTCCGGCGGTGTCCAGGATCTCAACTTGAAGCGCTTTACCATTAATATCAACAGATGTTTGATAAGATTCTTCCACGGTAGGATCGTACTGTTATCCAAAAATATATGGATGTAAGTAATTTGAAATAAAATGATTATCTATAATCAGGTACAGGCAATGCATTAGCACATTGACAACCACCACAAAAACTAACCTTCTGAATCCATCTGCCTACGACAAAACGATTCGTTATGGCACTTTTACCTACACCGCCTAGTTTAACCGGAAGTTATTACATAAGCAAAAGAAAAAAGTTAGTACTCACGAGCCAAATCTATCTCAAGTGCAATATAAAAATGCTCAAAACTTACCAGAGCTCACTTACCTCTACCCATAACAATAATTTTAATCGACATATCTTCCCCGTCTCAAAGTTGTGAATTTTTGATTCGTATAGATTACAGTATCTTAAAAAAAATCCTTCTCCTCTGATTACAACTACATCGCGCCGGTGAACCTCCAGGAGACGATGCCAAAAAAATCTGGCAGTCGATTACCACTTCATCTGTCTCGTGATTACATCGACGGGTTTAAATATTTAACCTCCCTTATGATAACCCGCCAAATGCACATAACCTGGTACCAAAATGGTATTGTAGTACCCACTAAGACACTGCAAAAATCTGACTATACATATGGAACTTCTTCACTGCAAGTATGGTGGACGCACCTGGTTGTTCTTCGCAGCCCTGACAGCTTTTAAGATGTCCAGAGCTTCATTGACATCCCGGTTCCAGTACCGTACGCATCCCTGCACTTCAATAGGCCATGTACGATATAGGGATATTTGGATATTGCTGGACTTGGGTAACACTACCACCAGAAGCACACCAGAAGCACACCAGAAGCACCGCCACCAGCAGCAGCAACAACAGCCCTTCTCCACGGGTGAGGGTTCGGAGTTGCTAGTATTGAGGCTGGTTTCGTGCACTCTGATCCACAGGCCGCGCACATCTTTGATGTTTTGTGCTCATCGACAAGTGAGACGGTGTGCCCTCGACGGCAGAATAGACCCCTTGTCAATTTGCCCTTAGTTGACTCCCGGTACTTCATGGTTCGGTTAGCGCCATAGTCGCCTATATACTGTGTTGGTAAAGACCCTTGGATAAGTGGGAAATGGAATTTTTGCGGCATAGCCAAAAACATTGTCTGTTTGGGGAGATAAGGTAGAGATAATTCCGTGTATAAAATGATAATCAATGAGGAAAAGATATATCTCATACAAAATTAACTGGGGTGAAAAGTGCACGGTGGATAAGAAATCATGGATTCACATATACCGGTCAAAATCTATGGATTTAGAGTAGACTTCTTGCACTTAATATAGATCGGCTAGACCTGACTCGGCCGCTGTCATGCTCTGTCATATCCCATGGCCGTCAGTAATGAAGCTTTTCTTTCGCATTTTTAGACTTTTGCGGCGGTAGAACTTTGCGCGAGTTTCCGCCCTGCGCTGGCCCTGCGAGTAATGCCATTTTACCTGGTTCGCCTTACCCGAGGATTCGACTGCATAAAACAAGTCCGACTTTCCGGGGTCAATTGCGACGAATTTCTTAGTTTGGAGCTCTTCTTGGACGCTTTCAGGAAGACGTTCTGGTCATATCTTGATAAATTATGGCGTGCTCCATATGCATCGGAAACAATCATTGTTGAGTCCATCAGAAGTGGGGTTAGAGCTTACGTATCAACTTTCATTGCACTGGGGATTCCAGAACTGCGACTAGGAAATGCTTCGTAGATTTTGTATGTTCCTACCCTATCGACCTACTTCATCATGAGGATCATGCAACATAAGAAGGCATCCATGAGCGCTTTCAGGTTGTACGAAAGTGGCAGTCCAAGAACCATATTCTGTATCAGGAAACACTATTTGTCCATGCAATGCAAGCCTGGCCTCATTTCTGATTTCAAATTCATCATTTGGCTGTGGAGTAATCAAAAACTCCAACTTTTTCTTCCTCCATCGGACGATATAGGAGGCAGATCCTTTTTCATTTTTTAAAGCGGTGCCTAGATAGATCCAATCTATCTCGACCTTTTCGCCCCTTATTGCTCCAACGCACAAAAAGACATACTTTTCATAACGTGCTATTACATTATTCGCGTATGATACTGCTATTTTATCAGCCTCCAACCACAAAATTCGCGAAATCTTAGCAATCGAGAGATCATCGATTTCGAGTGCTGGTATAAGACGTTGATATTGATCATTGTAGAACTCTTTAATAGGTACTATACTCTGATCGCGAGTGCTACAATATTGGGATTGTCCAATGGTCTGCATCATGTCCATGACAAGTTTTGATTCAGACGGAGTAGGTCTTGGTTTGACTTATTCGAATCAAAAAGTATACAGCAATAAACTGAGTTACGTGTCTAATCAGGTCGCTGACTCGCACGGCGGCATTGTTCACGGCCTGGACGTGAAGAGGATCACGAAGAATGCTTCTTAGGCGACCAGAAATAGTCCTAAGCATCGACCATAACAATCGCGAACGAAGTAGGATTCAGCCACTCAGCCACTCCTAAGAGTGCAAAATCAACAGAACTGATTTCAGTGCTAGGATT
>JACLAB010007539.1_pt1 | contig 37473 bp, 28 predicted proteins | sample 8027921 | NCBI WGS metagenome assembly JACLAB01 (sample SAMN15725117, study PRJNA655200) | protist metagenome | isolation source: fluorescence activated cell sorting (FACS) single amplified genomes of... | place: USA: West Boothbay Harbor, Gulf of Maine | collected 2000-07-19 | reverse complement strand
AACGTTGGTATTGGAACAGTTTCACCTGGCGTAAGTTTAGATGTTGGCTCATTAACAGATGCTATAAGAGTTCCAAATGGTACAACAGCACAAAGACCAACAGCAGCTTTAGGTCAATTAAGATATAATACAACTACATCAGAATTTGAAGGATATGCAGCTGGTGCATGGGGCAAAATAGGCGGTGGCGGAGATTCATTCGGAACTATTGCTGTTTCAGGTCAATCAAATGTAGTTGCTGAACAAGAAAATGATACATTAACATTAGTTGGTACTAATGGTGTTGCAATAACAACCGATGCTTCAACAGATACAGTTACAATTGATGGCAGAACATCTTATTCTCCATTTACAACTGATTTATTTACAACAGCAAATAATTCAACCACTGATTTTGTACTAAGTGTTACTCCAAGTTCAGAGGATAACTTAATTGTTTTTGTCGAAGGTGTTTATCAGAATAAAAATTCATATTCATTAAGTAGTAATACATTAACACTTTCAGGTGCTCCAGGTTCTGGTGAAGAAGTTGTTGTTCATATTGTCAGTGATTTAATATCAGGTCAATCACTTGTAAGAAATAACTTTACTGGTGATAATAGTACAACAGACTTTACATTAACACTTGCACCAATGAATGAAAATAATACATTCGTTTATTTAGATGGTGTATATCAGGAAAAATCAGAATATAGTGTCAGTGGTACAACATTATCATTTACAGGTGCACCAGCAACAGGTGATTCAATTGAGGTTATTATACCAAAAACAACTGAATTACAACAACCAGCTGTAGGGTCAATTGATGATGCAACAATGTATGATACAACAGTATTAATACCACAAACAGTTACAGCAACAACTGTAGCATCTACAAGTGCAACAACAATTGCAACACATGCTGCAGCAACATATAGAACAATTAAATATTTAGTACAATGTACACAAGGTACAGATTACCATTCAACAGAAATTAATTTAATTCATGATGGTACAACTGTTTATATTACAGAATATGGAACATTATTTGATAATGCTTCATTAGGTACATTCGATGCAACAATTTCAAGTGGTAACATATTACTACAAATCACACCAGGAAGTGCAACAAGTATGGCAGTAAAAGTCATGTCAAGTGCAATTCCTGTATAAATAGATTATATCAACCTTGGAGAGTGAAAAGGTAAATGGCAGATAAAAATTTCATAGTTAAAAATGGTCTCGAAGTAGGAGGCCAAGAAGTCGTAAGTTCATCAGGCGTAGTTACATCTGCAGCACTTGGTGGACAAACACTCGCATCCACAGATTCTCCAACATTTAATAATTTAACATTAACCAATGATATTGCAGTTGGTGGTGATTTAAATTTAACTGGTGATTTAAATATTACTGGTGATGTCAACTCTCTTTCAGTCACAGACTTAGATGTCACAGACCAAACAATTACATTAGGTGCAGGCCAAGTTGAATCAGCATCTGGTGGTTCAGGTATTGTCGTCGGTGGTTCTGGTGCAAGTATTCTTTGGGATGAGACAAATTCTGAATGGGATTTTAATAAATCTGTAAATATAGTTACAACCTCAGGAAATGGTATCACCATAGATGCTACTCAAAACGCTAGCATAAGATTAGATTCAGATAATAATACTACTGGTCCTTTTATGATACGAGTTAATTCTGATGAATTTCATATAAAAAATCAATCTACTTCTGGCTTTGGTACAGGTGGGTCCTTTTTAAAATACACCGATGGTGGCTCTCTACAATTTTTGGGAGATGGCTTGGTCGTAACCTCTTCAGACTTTGTTTCAATTGGGCATACAGACCCAGACAACAGGCTGCATATACAAGGTAACGGAGTAACTGGTGGTATTTTTGTTGAGGATTCTAATAATTCTTCTGTATCACCAGTAATAAAAGTACAAGGAAATAGGTCAGATGGTAATGAATCAAAATCTTTTAGTGGTGGTTTAGCTTTATCAGCACTTCAAACCAATGCACTAGCTAATGATGGTAAGCATATAGGGACAATTTATTTTGGGACTAACCACACAGACGGCACTGCAGCAAATATAGCTTATTCAGCTTCTATATCAGCAGAATTATCTGGAGCCGCTAACTCAGCAACAGACATGCCTACCGATTTGGTTTTCTATACAGGCAGCACTGGTAGGGCTTTAGGAACTTCTAACCAAAATTATGGTGACGAGGCTTTAAGAATTACGGCGGGAGGTAACATTGGAATTGGAAACTCATCACCTCAAACTAAACTTTTTGTTGGTAGTGGTTCAGGCACAGAGGGAATAACTATTTATTCAGGAACGACTGGAGAAGGTCAATTAAGATTTGCGGATGGAACATCAGGTTCTTCATTATATCAAGGACGAATTGAATATAATCATTCAACAAATAAATTATTTTTAGGTGCTGGTGGAACAACTCCTGTATCAATTGATTCTTCAGGCAATGTTGGAATTGGAGTGACTAGTCCGGGTTCAAAGTTATCTATCAGTGACTCAGGAACAGGTATAGGCTTAACCAATGCTGCAAGTGGTAATTTCAATATAGGGCTTCTTGCGGGAACTGGTTCACCAAACGCTTATATCTATCAACGTGCCAACGCTCCGTTGCTATTCGGTACAAACAACGCAGAAAGAATGCGAGTTAGTAGCGATGGAGACATAAGAATAAACACAACAGGGCAGATGGGCAATGCAACACTTACTGTGAAAGCCTATACAAACACTAATACTGGTCTTATGTTACAAGAATATGATACTTCAAATGCTTATGGCTTATATACAGTAACTACTGATGATTCTTTTAGAATTACTAGATTTGTAAGTGGTAGTTATAGTGATAGATTAATAATTGATAGTAACGGCTCATTTGGAATAAACACATCAAGTCTTAGTACTGAAGCATCACTATTTATTGGAAAACAACCATCAGCAGGTAATCAAGAAGGTGGTCAGTTAGTTTTACAATCTTCAGTAAATGGCTCAAAAGCAATTCATATTGATAACTATAATAATGCTAGTGTAGATTATTGTAGATTCATGCGAGGTAGTGATACAGGTTCTGAAGCAGTATTAGGTGTTTGGGATATAACTAATACAAGATTTGGAATTGGAACAACTACACCTGCAACAGAGCTTCATGTAAAAGCATCAAGTGGTGACGCTGAGATAAGAATAGAAGCTGTTACTAATTCAGATGCCAGACTTAGATTTGGTGACGCAGCAGATAATGATGCAGGTTATATAGGTTATAACAGAAATTCAGGCTTTATGAATTTTAGTGCTTTGAATACTGCTGGTGAATCCATGAGAATTGATAGCTCTGGAAATGTAAATATAGGTGCTACAACCTTATTTAGTGGTAGTACAAAACTTGAAGTTCAATATGGTTTAACAGTCAAACATTCCACTACTATAGGTCAAGGTAGAAATATTTATATGGATGATAGTGCTGGAGCTTTAAAATTCTATAATGGATATAATGTAGCAAGTCTATCACAATCAGGAGCTTGGACTAATGCTTCTGACATTGCATACAAGGAAAACATTGTAGATACAGAACATGGATTAGATGTTGTTAAATTATTACAACCTAGAGACTACACACTAAAATCAGATAGTAGTTCACAAACAGGTTTTATAGCACAAGAATTAGAAACGCATTTACCACAATTTATAAATGGGGATGAAGGTGAAAAAGGAGTTAATTATGGTCAATTAACTGCTGTACTTACTAAAGCTATACAAGAACAACAAACAATAATAGACGATTTAAAATCTAGATTAGACGAGGCAGGATTATAATATGGCACTAACAAAAATACCAAGTAGTTTATTAGATACATCAGGAGGATTTGACCTTCAGGGTAATATTACGCTTGGTGATAACGAGCAAATACAATTAGGTGCTTCTGGTGATTTAGCTATTTATCATGATGGCTCTCATAGTTTTATTACTGATTCAGGAACAGGCAATTTAAGATTACAAGGAACTAATTTAGCTTTACAAAATGCAGCTGGTACGAAAAATTACTTTTTAGGTTCAGATGGCGGAGCTGTAACACTATATCATAACAATGATGCTAAAATAGCAACTTCTTCTACTGGTGCTACAGTTGATGGAACACTTACAGTCACTGGTGATTTAGATATTACTGGTAATGTTAATTCTTATAATGTCACAGATTTAGATGTCACAGACCAAACCATAACACTTGGAGCCGGACAAACAGAGGCAAATTCAGGTGGTAGTGGTATTATCATTGATGGTTCAAGTGCAAGTATACTTTGGGACGAAACTGGTAATAGATTTGACTTATCTAATGATTTAAAAATAGGTGCTGAAGATGGCGGCCAATTTTCTTTAGAAATTTCTGGTGGTTCAACAGGTACTGCAGAAGGTGGTGAATTAAGATTAAATACAGCAGCTGATTATGATGGAACATATAACCATTATAGATTAGATGTTTATGAAGATGATTTTAGAATAGGAAGAGCAGGAACAACAGACTTAACTATTAATTCCTCAGGCAACGTTGGAATTGGCACGAGTAGTCCAAACACTCTGCTAACTATGCAAGATGACTCTACTGTTGATGGTTCTTTATTAACTATCAAAAACCAGTATCGTGTTAGTACCACAACTGCTGATACTATGGGTGGTATAGCCTTTTCTGCATGGAGAGATGTTTCATCTAGTGCTTCATATTGTGCAGCTATTTATGCAAAAAACACAGGATATCCGGGTACTAGTGGTAATTTAATTTTTGCAACAAGAACAAATGGTAATGCAGACCCTTACGATGTAGCAGAGCGCATGAGGATAGACCCATCAGGCAACGTTGGAATTGGTGGTAGTCCTACAAATTATTCAGACCATAAAACTTTATCTTTATATGGTAATACTGGTACTGGTGCTGGGTTTATAGAATTTAATGATACTTCAGGTAATGCTGATGCTGTTATATTTTCAGATAATGGTAATTTATTTATTAATGCTGATTATGATAATACAACAGCAGATTCATCAATAAGATTTAGAGTTGATGGCTCTAGTGAGAAGATGCGTATTGATAGTTCAGGTGCCGTTGGCATAGGACAAGTTCCTGAAACAGCAAGATTTTCAGGACATGATATTTTACAAGTCGGCGGAAGAGCAACATTCTTAGGAAACGATACTGTTACATCTACAGGTCAAACAGCACTATTAGATAATCTTTATTATGACGCAAGTGGAAATTTCCAACACAGAGGAGATGCTCGTGGTGTTGCAATGCAGTTTGTTGAAGGTAAAGTAATTTTTTCAAATTCAAACCAAACTACAGGTACTCCAACAGTAACAACTCGCATGACTCTTGATAACTCAGGCAACTTGTTGGTGGGTAAGACTGCTACAGGGATTGCAACTGTTGGAGCAGAATTAAAACCAACTGGAGAATTATTAGCAACTGTTAGTGGTGATGCTTGTGCTTTCTTAAATAGAAAAACATCAGATGGTGATATTATTCAACTGCGTAAAGATAATACAACAGTTGGAAGTATTGCTGCTAAAGATGGAGATATGGCTCTTGGAACAGGAGATACTGGTTTAAGATTCATAGATGGCTCTGATGCAATAACTCCTCATAATGTTTCTACAAATGCAGGTAGAGATAATGCTATAGATTTTGGTACTTCAGGAGCTAGATTTAAAGACCTCTACCTTTCAGGCGGTGCTTATCTAGGCGGTACAGGTTCAGCAAACCATCTTGACGATTATGAAGAAGGTACTTGGACTCCAGCAGCAAGTGGAGCTACTTTAAGTACTGCTTCAGGTCTTTATACAAAAATTGGTAATCAAGTTACTGTTCATTATCATGTAGTTACTACTGGTGGACTACCAACAAGTACATCAGTAGTTAGAATACAAAATTTACCTTTTACAACAGGTAGTAGTTTTACTGGTGCTGCTCCTGTATATGCAAGGTATTATACTCCAAATGATTCTACACTAACCAGCATTTTAGCTGATGGCGATACTTTTATTAGATTAATCAATATAAATGAACAAAATTTTGATTATACAATTTGGGGTGAATTAGAAGCATCACATAATAACTCTGTTGATATAAGAGGAACAGCCACATACATAGTTTAATAACTAATATACCTAGTGGATTCTAGGTACGGACATAGGAGAAAAAATGATAACAAAAGAAACAGTCGAAGATAAAATAGAAATTGTTGGAGACTACAAAACTATACAAGTAAGAACAGCTACAGTCATCAAAGAAGATGGTGTAGAGCTTAGTAGGTCTTTTCACAGACACACAGTAGAATGTGTAAGCTCTGTACAAAATGATGACGACACTTGGACTCATACAGATACAGATGTATCAGGTGAAAGTTCTGAAGTACAAGGTATCGCTACAGCAGTATGGACAAATGCAATAAAAGAAGCTAAAAGAACAGCAAACGAAAACACAGGATTATAAATAGTTAAATGGCAACAAAAGTAAAATTAATAGCAGATGGAGTAATAACACCAGACCAAATTACTCTGACAACAGCAAGTACAGGAACTAATACAACTGCTCCTGCAACCACTGCTTTTGTTCAACAAGAAATTACAGGCTTAGTTGATAGTTCACCTGCTGCTTTAAATACTCTGAATGAGTTAGCTGCAGCCTTAGGTGACGATGCAAACTTTAGCACAACCGTTACCAATAGTATTGCACTTAAAGCTCCATTGGCAAGTCCAACATTTACTGGAACGGCTGAAATACCTAACCTAACAACTGGTGGTCAACAAGGAACAGATGGACAATTACTAACTTCAACAGGCTCAGGTATTGCTTGGGAAGATGCACCAGCTGGAGGACCAACATTCAAAACATTTGGTACAGACTCTATTATGGTTGGAGACGATGCTACAGGCACAATCGATGCAGCAAATTATAATACTGGATTAGGCGTAAATGTTTTTGGAAAATTAACAACAGGTGATGAAAATGTTGCAGTTGGTTATAATGCAGGAGGTACTGGAGCATCAGGAGACACAACAAATAGCAGAAATGTTGCAGTTGGTTCTCATGCACTTTATAAAATAACAAGTGGTAGTATAAATGTAGCAATCGGTAGACAAACAATGTATAACAATACTACTGGTACTGGTAATCTAGGTGTTGGTACTTATTCTTTATACACTAACACTACAGGTGCTTATAATATCGGTATAGGCACAAGTTCTCTTTTTGCAAATACAACAGCTAATTACAATACCGCAATAGGACATGATACTTTAAAAGCAAACACTACAGGTACTTATAATGTTGCTATCGGTTCTTATGCTTTAGATGCAAATACAACAGCAAGTAATAATACAGCAGTAGGTTATAAAGGTTTAACAGCAAACACTACAGGTTCTGAAAACACTGCAGTCGGTGCAAATGCTCTTGATGCTAATACTACTGGTAATGCTAATGTTGCAGTCGGACAAGGTGCTTTAGACTTCAACACCACAGGACTTCAAAATACAGCAGTTGGTCACGACTCTATGAGGCTTAATACAACTGGTCAAGAAAATGTAGCAGTTGGTAAAGGTGCTTTAAATGCTAATACGACAGCATCAAAAAATGTTGCAGTTGGTAGAAGTGCTTTAGTAGTAAACACTACAGGTGCTTCAAATGTCGCAGTGGGTTATGCATCTTTAGGAGCAAACATTACAGGAGCTCAAAATACAGCACTCGGTTATCAAGCTGGACTAGCTTCAACTAATGAAGGCAATACATTTATAGGTTATGACGCAGGAAAAACTACTACAGGGTATCAAAATACTTTAATTGGTGGACGAGCCGGTGAAAATGTTACATCTATTAGAGCTGTTTCACTTGGTTATCTTTCTATGCAAGAGAATGTTGGGAGTACGCAAGGCGATGTTGCTGTTGGATATTTAGCAATGCAATATAAAAATACTAGTGATGGTGGAAGTATAGCTATTGGCCAAATGGCTATGAGAGGAGTTAGCAATGATAAAGCAACAGGTCAGGATAATGTTGCAGTTGGTCGATATGCACTGCAAAATTATACATCAGCTGCAAATAATGTAGCTATAGGTAAGAATACTCTAAACGATACTACAACAGGTAGTGCCAATGTAGCAGTTGGGCATGAAGCACTATCGGCAAACACTACAGCTGCAAATAATACAGCAGTAGGTAGAAGTGCTTTATCAGCAAACACCACAGCATCTAACAATACAGCAGTTGGCTTTAACTCATTGACTGCATCTACTACAGGTGGTAGTAACACTGCACTAGGAAGTAATACTCTACCAAGCAACACAACTGGTAGTAATAATACAGCAATTGGTAGATATGCTATGCAGCTCAATACAACGGGTATTTATAATACAGCCGTTGGCTGGATAGCTCTTGGTGCTAATACCACAGGAAATTCAAACACAGCCGTAGGTATGTATTCTTTAAGAGCTAATACAGCTAGTGAAAACACAGCATTGGGCTATAAGGCTATGTATTTGAACACTTCAGGTACAGCTAACGTAGCAGTAGGAAGTTTTGCTCTTGATGCTAATACTTCAGGTTCTTACAATACAACTGTAGGAATGCTTTCTCTTACAGCAAACACTACAGGAGCAAATAACACAGCTGTAGGTAGTAGTGCTTTATTAAGTAACACTACAGGTTACGACAACGTAGCAGTAGGTAGAAATGCACTTGATGCTAATGTTGGTGGGCATAGTAATACAGCAGTTGGAGAAAGTTCTTTAACAAGCAATACTGAAGGCGATAGAAATATTGCTATTGGTCAAAATGCTATGGCAGTTAATACAACTGGTAGTGAAAATGTAGCTATAGGTCGTGGAGCTTTAGATGCTAATACAACATCTTCAAACAATGTTGCTGTTGGAGATTCAGCTCTAGGAGCAAATACGGCAGCGAATAATACTGCTGTCGGATGGTCAGCCTTAGCAGCAAACACTACAGGTACTCAAAACACTGTAGTAGGTTCAATAGCAGGTGATTCTATTACCACTGGTGGTAACAATACAATTATGGGATTCAATGCTGGTGGACAGTTTGATACAGGTTCAGGTAATACTTGTTTTGGTGCGGAAGCTGGTATGTCAATATCTGGTACTAATGGTCAAAACAATACTGCTGTTGGGATAAATGCTTTAAGAAGTAGCCACGCTTTCTTTTCTAGCACTGCTGTTGGTCAAAATTGTTTAACTGCAAGTACAGCTCATGGTTCAACAGCGTATGGTTCCAATACTTGTTCAGCTAATACTACTGGTGAGAATAACAATGGATTTGGTTACTTTACTTTAAACCAAGTAACAACAGGTAATAGTAATGTAGCTTTTGGTACTGTTGCTGGTAGATATATTACTACAGGTACAAAAAATTCTATGTTAGGCATTTCAGCAGGTGGTGCAATAACAACAGGTGCTAGTAATACTTCTATCGGTTATCAATCTTTAGATGCTTGTACTACAGGTTCTTATAACACAGCAGTTGGTGACCAAGCCTTAACAACATTAACTACTCAAAGTTACAATACAGCAATTGGTTATTCAGCTATGGGCAATACTACAACTGGACAACAAAATACTGCTGTAGGTTATCAATCATGTGTAGCACAAACTACAGCTCTATACAATACAGCTATAGGATTACAGTCAGGAAGAGATGTAACATCTGGTAGTGATAATGTTTTTGTAGGATATAGAGCAGGAGATGGTCCAAGTCCTAGTGGTAGCATTACAACACAAAGTAATAGAATTGTTATTGGTAACAATAGTAGTACACATGCTTATATAAGAGTTTCTTGGACAGTAACCTCAGATAAGAGAGATAAGGCAGATATTGAGCCATTAAAAATGGGATTAGACTTAGTCAATAAGTTGGAGCCTGTTACCTATAAGTGGGATATGAGGTCTGATTATGAAGATGGCAAGCCAGATGGAACACATAAAAAAGAAAAATTAAATGGTGGTTTATTAGCACAAGATGTTGAAAAACTTGAAAGAGAGTGTGGATATAAGATAGAAGATCACACTTCTATACTTACGGATAAAAATGCAGACGGTAATTATGGGTTACAATATGAAAAATTTGTACCCGTACTAATAAACGCAGTACAAGAATTATCTACAACAGTAGATGAATTAAAACAAGAAATAAAAAATTTAAAAGGAGAATAAAATGATAATAGAACCTATGACAGTATCAGACGTTTTAACAGCTGCAACAGATAGCGTAACACTTATTAATAGTATTAATACGGACGCTTCATCAGAAAGTTCAGTTGATGGAATGACACAAACTGAAATCAATGATGTAGTAGATAAAAATGTAAAACATTTGGAAACTATTTTAGCGTATGCACCTGTTGATGAAGATGACGATAGACCTGATGTAGCTGGTAGTGATGTGGATAAAACATCTTACACTACTGCAATTGCAACTGGTAAAGCATACATAACAGATAACAGTTAGGGTATAAATAGATAAATGGCATTAACAAAAATCACATCAGATGTTATAGAAACTGGAGCAATTACTAGCGATAAACTTGCATCTGGTGCAGTATCAGCATCAAGTTTAAGTAGTATTACCACTGATAATGTCAGTGAAGGTAGTACTAATACCTATTTTACAAATGCAAGAGCCAGAGGTTCTGTATCTGTTACTGGTGGTGGTTTAAGTTATGATTCAGGTACTGGAGTCATTCAAATTGGTTCCATACCAAATGCCAGTTTAACAAATAGTTCATTAACAGTTAATTCAAATTCTGTATCATTAGGAGGTTCAGTTACACTTGATACTGATGATATTGGAGAAGGTTCAACAAATTTATATTTCACAAATGCAAGAGCACAGGGAGCAATCTCTGGTGGTACAGGTGTTACTGTATCAAGTGGAACAATATCAATAGGACAAGATGTTGCCACTTCATCAACACCAACATTTGGTAATATTACAACCACAGGTTATATTGCAGGACCTGCTACATTTACAATTGACCCTGCCGCAGTAGGCGATAATACAGGAACAGTTGTCATTGCAGGTAATCTTCAGGTTGATGGTACAACAACCACAATTAATTCAACCACAATGGAAGTTGATGATTTAAATATTACTCTTGCGAGTGGTGCGGCAAATGCAGCAGCAGCAAATGGTGCTGGAATTACAGTTGACGGTGCAAGTGCTACTATTACATATGATGGAACAAATGATGAGTGGGACTTTAATAAAGATATTAATATTACAGGTACTATTACTTCTTCAGGAAATATAACAGGTACACTTGCTACAGCAGCTCAACCTAATATTACAAGTGTTGGTACACTTACAGGATTTAATGTTAATTCTACAGGCGCATCTACAATAACATCATCTACTGCTGTAAGCCTTCGTTTAAAATCAGTTGATGAAGGAACTGGTTTAGCTCCTATTTTAGATTTAATAAGAGACTCTGCATCTCCAGCAGCTAATGATAAGATAGGTCAAATAAGATTTAGGGGTGAAGATAGTGATTCTAATGTACAGGGTTACGCTACTATTGGTTGTACTATTATTGACCCTACAAACGGCTCAGAAGATAGTAGTTTACTTTTTAACACCATAATTGATGGCACATCAGCGGCAAGACTTAGCTTAAAACAAAATGAAGTAGTTATAAATGATGCAAGTATTGACTTAGACTTTAGAGTTGAATCAGATGGCAATGCTAATATGTTATTTGTTGATGGCGGTAATGACCGAGTTGGAATTGGAACTAGTAGTCCTTCTTCTGAACTTCATATAAAAGGTGCGAGTCCTGCTGGTATTTTTAATAGTCAGTTACTAGTAGATACAACAGATACCACAGGTGCAGAAAATACTGGTAGTAAAATTCTTTTTGGTTATCATGACGGTGTAAATAATAGAACTGGTCCATATATTTTTGGTGCTAATACAAGTGGACAATCAGGACACTATTCTGCTTACTTAGCTTTTGGTACTAGAGCAAATGGCTCTAATCCAGAAGAAAGAATGCGTATTGATGCATCAGGTAACGTTGGAATTGGAACTGATGATCCATCAAGCGGTATGCAAATTAAGGGAGATGGTAAATCTTTAAAAGTATCAAGTGCTGATTATGATATTGGATTTTTAGGTGCATTAGGAAGTGGTGGTACTTCAGTTGATAAAGGTTATTTTTATTTAAAAAATACAGGTACTACAAAAATACAATTACATTCAGATGGCGATTCATATTTTAATGGTGGCTCGGTTGGAATTGGAGAAACTAGTCCTAGAAAAGTACTTCATGTAAAAGGAAATGAGGCTGGTGCTCAGGTAGTTGAAATAGAACAGGATAATAATGCTGGTATTGCTGGTATGCATTTCAGTTTTAATGATAGTCAAGTTGCTCATTTAGGTATGGCTGGAGCTTCTTATACTAGTAATTCAGAATGGACTGATAAATTTTTTATAGGTACAATATCAGATAAAGCTGTTGTAATTTCTCAAAATGATACCGCAGCTATGACAATTGATACAGACCAAAATGTTATCATAGGTTCTGGACATAATTCCACAACTCCAAATCACGCTATTATAAAGGCAGCGGCCGCTTCTGGATTTAATAATACGGGAGGAGACTTACGACTTTATGGAGGTACATCAACAGGAGATAATGCTGGAGGGGAAATAGAATTTTATACAGGGGCTGCAGCTTCTTCAGGCACACAAGCAAATAACCCAACTGTAAGAATGACCATTGATTCATCAGGCAGAATTACTTTAAGTAATTCTGAAGGAATTAAGCTATCTGAAAAACTTAGTACTATGTATAGTGAAGATGGGGCACTTTCTTATTATGCTTCAAATAATGGTGTTTATTTAAATGGTCCTGGTGCTAATGGTTGGCTAAGATTAAATGCTTCAGGTGTATCTAATAATAGAACAGCTATTAATTTATTTGGAACAAATCAAGGTGATTTAATTCAATTTAGAGCTGGTAATAACGATGTCATGAATATGCTTAGTAGTGGTATGGTAGAGTTTAAAAAGCCGTCAAGTAGAATAGCATCATTTGGTTTATCAGATGCTAATGATAAGTATATTACATTTTATAATAATTCTGGTAATTTTGATGTAGGAACTCATACAAGCAATCGTCATTATTTATATGGTAATGGGGACATTCCTATATCAGTTTTTACTAATGCAGTAGAAAGAGTTACAATTGATGATAAAGGTATTAAGCAATATAATAGATTTGTTTCAGGTACCATATTACCAACTGCATTTGTTGGTTGTGATTCTTGGTATGATTTATCAGGCAGATATTCTACCGTAGTAACATCAGGAAATGATTTAACAAGTTGTACAGATGCAAGTGGAGAAAGTAGGGCGACTTTAATTAAAAATACAGTAGCTGTAGGTTCAAATCTTAATGCAACATTAGAACAATTTCCAAGTGGAATATACGGTTTTAGATTTGACCGAGCATCTTACATAACAGGAACTTCTCATACAAGCGGATATACTCCTCCAACAGGAACAAATGCAAGAACACTTTGGTGTATCATATATAATTTACAAGAGGTTACTGGTGAACCTATAAACCACTTTTTACATTATGGTACTAATACCACTAGCCAGGCTTTTGGTATTGTATTCACAACTTCAAGTAATGAATTCGGCCAACATACTTGGGCAGGCAGTGGACAAGAAGTTGATGCAGATACAGATATTGCAGGTGGATTTACAGATAACGGTACAACTCCAAGAGATGTATACGTATTATTTTCATCATATGATGGTGGAACTGGAGAAACTCGAGTATATCGAGGAGGTATGGAAGGAGTTTCCGCAATAGGAAGTATTAGCATTAATACAGGAAGTAACTATGCATTACATGTAGGCTCAAGAATTAATGCAAATAATAGTGATGAAAATTGTGATGCTGTAATTGGAGAGTTTGGAGCATTTAGTAGAAGATTAACAACAAAAGAAATGGACTTATTAGCTCATAGTTTATTATTAAGATGGTCATAGGAGATATTTAATGGCATTCACATTAAACAGAAGATTAGCACAATTAATAGATGGTAACGGTCAGTTAAATACTGGTAAAATACCGAATGACTATATTACAAGCGACCATGTTGCAGATAATACTATTACTTCTGCAATGTTGCATACCTCATTTACCGTATCAACAAGTAATTTAACTTCAATTGATACTGATGATGTATCAGAAGGAAGTTCAAATCTATATTATACAAATGCAAGAGCAAGAGGTGCTGTAAGTGCTACTGGGTCTCTAAGTTATAATTCTTCTACTGGGGCATTTTCATTTACACAAGGTGATACTGATACAGTATCTGAAGGCTCAACTAATTTATATTTCACAAATGCAAGAGTTGATACAGAAATTAATTCTTATTTATCTGGTGGAACTGGAGTTACATATTCATCAGGTGCTATTTCAATAGGACAAGATGTAGGAACATCTGCGACTCCAACATTTGGCAATATTACAACAACTGGATATATCGCAGGTCCTGCAACATTTACTATCGACCCGGCTGCAGTAGGAGACAATACTGGAACAGTCGTTATCGCTGGTAATTTACAAGTTGATGGTACTACTACAACTATTAATTCTACAACAGTTAATATAGACGATTTAAATATTCAATTAGCAACAGGAGCAGCCAATGCAGCTGCAGCAGATGGTGCAGGTATTACTGTTGATGGAGCATCAGCTACAATTACATATGATGGTACTAATGATAGATGGGACTTTAATAAATTTATCGAAATTGGTTCAGGATATGGCGGAACACCAAATACTGATTCTCAACTGATTTTAAATGATAGTGGAAATAATTATATTACTATAGGTTCAGGAGCTTCTTCTGAAGGTGGTATCTTATTTGCTGATAGTGGTGATAATGACGTTGGTGTTATATCCTATAATCATAGCACTGATATATTAAATGTTACTGCACCAAATGGTATACAATTTAATGACAAGTTACACATTGTTGCAAGCGACCCTGTAACAAACCAAACACTTATTGAATTTTTAAATACATCCGGGTATGGAATATATGCAAGAACAAATAGTATTGGTGCTAGAGGAAATACATTAGAATTTATTGCTTCTGATTATAATAATAATAGTGCACAAACACACGAGGTTTTAACCTTACGCCCTGAAGGCAATGTAAGTATTGGAACCACTAGCTCTAGTGGTAAATTGCATATTCAACCTGCAAATAGTGATACATTACAAACTGCTATTTTCACTCGACAAAATAATGCTGCAGGTACAGACGGTAATTCTTTCTCATTAAGAAATGATGCAGCAAATAACTTTGTTGAAATGAATTCTGGTGGAACAAATAACGGTGGTTTTAAATTTTATAGAGGTAATTTTTCTGCAGACCCTGCATTAACAATTGTTGGAGCAGGAGCAACAGGTGGTTATGTCGGTATCGGAACAGATAATCCTGCACTTAAGCTTCATGTATCGGACAGTGCGGCTGTAACCAGAGTATTAATAGATAATACATCTAACGCTACCGCCGGGTCTGGAATTTATCTAAGAACTTTAAATAGTGGCTCTATGGTAAGTAACGCAACAGTTAGAACAGGCAACAATGGAGACTTTTCAATTTGGACTGGTACTACTGGAGAAGGACAGCGTTTAACTATTGATGGCTCAGGTAACGTTGGAATTGGAACGACTGACCCTACTGGAAAATTTGAAGTTAATGGCGGAAGAATGGGTGTTATAAGTACTGATTCAAGTTGGGGACAGTTTAGAGTAGGTAATACAGGTGACGGCGAAGTAGGTATGGCTTTTGTTAATGGCGCTACAGAGTCTGATTTCTTAGCAGATACTAATCCAGCATGCGCATATAAAGTTATCCTTGGCATTAATCCCTATGGTGCTGGTACGAGAAACTTTGGTATAGGTAATGACACAATGGAGAATTACCATACTTTCTGGTCAGAAGCAGGGCACCAACTTCCAAGAGTAAATAATACTTTTGACTTAGGTTCTGGTGCGCAAAGTTTTAGAAATATACATACTGATAATATTGGTATTGGTAGAGGAGATGGGCCTCATAAAAAATTAGATGTAAGAAATAGTATAACTACAGCAGGTTCACATGTAGTTGCACACATTGGTGGTAATAATCATGCAGCTGGTTATGCTGTTGGATTAGGGTTTGACCCAGAAGGTTATGGTTACAGAAATAAAATAGCTATTTTTGCTGAAGGTACTGGCCTTGGTTATTCAAGAGGTAGATTACATTTTGCTTTAAGAGGCGGTGCTAACAGTGATGAAGCTGCTATAACTGATTCAAAAATGTGTATACTTGAGAATGGTAATATTGGTATAGGTTCTCAAATAGATGCTCCAGGCCAATTGCTCACTGTAGCTACTAGTACAAATTATGACCCACCAGGTTTAGGAAATTCTAATGCCACTTTTTCAGTTTTGAAAAAAGACAACGCAGCAGGTGGTAATTATGGTATAATAACAGGTATTTCTAATGATGGAAATGTCTGGTCACAAGTTCAAAGAGTAGATGGAACAGCAACTGGCTATAATTACTATTTACAGCCAAGTGGCGGTAGTGTTGGAATTGGTATACCACAAAATCATCCATATATACCAAATCTATTATATCCTTTACGTGTTGGAAAGACAAGAACTGGAACAGGAAATGTAACTGATTATCTTAGTAAAATTGCTATTGATGGACTAGGTTATGGTGGGTCAAATTATCAAATGGCAGCACTTGACTTTACTGGGGGAGATACCGCTGGTAAATCAGGAAATCTATATGGAAGAATTGGTTGTTCATCAATGGTTGGAACTAATAACCAAGAAGTTGGTTCATTAGAGTTTTATGCAGCAGCTCCAGGTTTTAGTCCAACAGGTACTACCCATGCAATGAAAATAACAGGGCAGGCTAATACAGCTTCAGCTGGGGGAGGTACCACGAGAAATGGAGTACTATTCACTTATCAAGGTTTAGCAATTGATAGGTCTTGGGCAGATTATCCATCTATTAATGTTATGAACTCAACTCCCTATAGTTCTACTACAAGTACTCAGTCCGAGTTAAGGATTCATGGAAATAATGTAAGTTCAGCTAGTTATCCTGCGGCAAACGGTTCAGACTTTTCATGTACTGTAAGAGCTGATGGTGGATATGTAACTGGTTCTGATAGAAGACGAAAAAGAAACATTACAACAATTGATAATGCATTAGATACAGTAAAACAATTAACAGGAAAAAGATTTCAAACTGTTAATAGAAGTGAAGAAGTTCAAGAACATGTTTCAAAAAATGGATATAAATTAGGATTTATTGCTCAAGAAGTAGAAGACATAATACCAGAGGCTGTTCAATATCACGCTGATGAAGATGATGGAACAGAAAATTGGAATAGTTCATATGCAATGGATTATGGTTCAGTTGTTGCATTATTAGTCAATGCAATCAAAGAACAAGATACAACAATACAAGATTTAAAAACGAGAATTGAAACTTTAGAAGGATAACTATTATAAATAGAATATAATAGGAATTAAATATGGCAAAACCAAATAGCAAACAAACATTTATCGATTATTGCCTAAGGTCACTTGGTGCACCAGTAATTGAAATTAATGTGGACGAAGACCAAATCGATGATAGAGTTGATGAAGCTTTACAGTTTTATCAAGCATATCATGATGATGCTATAGAAAAAGTATTTTTAAAGCATGCGGTGACTCAAACAGATATTACCAATGGTTATATTACAACAAGTGATTTAATCACAGATGTTGTGCGTATTTTACCATTAAGAGATGCGGTATCCTCAACAGATATGTTTGATATAAGATATCAAATTCATTTAAATGATATATACTCTCTTGGCTTTATGGGTAACCTTACAGAATATGTAATGGGACAACAATGGTTATCACTCTTAGATTTAGTTATTGATTCAGATGATAAACATGTAAATTTTGAAAAACATAAAAATCAATTACAAGTATTTATGGATTGGTCCGAAGAAGTAGAAGTAGGAGACCATTTAATTGTTGAATGTTATCGTATTATCGACCCAGATACATATACAGACATATACAATGATTACTTTCTTAAAAGATATTGCACAGCATTAATTAAAAAGCAATGGGGTCAAAATCTAATTAAATTTGAAGGTATGGTTATGCCTGGTGGAGTCACATTTAATGGTCGTCAGTTATATGATGATGCAGTACAAGAATTAGAACAATTAGTAGAAGAAGCACGATTGAATTGGGAAAAACCAATCGACTTTATGACAGGATAAAACATGCCGAGAAATGTATACTTTTCTCAGGCCGTTAAAAGTGAACAACACTTATACGAAGACCTGATAATCGAATCACTCAAAATATATGGGCAAGATGTCTATTATATTCCTCGTACTCTTGTCAATAGAGATAATGTTCTAAACGAGGACCCAGCATCAAAATTCGATGATGCATATCTTATTGAAGCATATATTGAAAATACCGAAGGCTTTGAGGGTGCTGGTGATTTATATTCCAAATTTGGATTAGAAATACGAGATGATGCAACATTTATAGTTTCGCGAAGACAGTGGGAAAAAATTATAGGTGTATATTCAGATAATTCAGTTGACCCAAGACCACAAGAAGGTGATGTAATTTTCCTACCAATGACCAATTCATTCTTTGAGATTTCATACGTTGAAGATGATACACCATTTTATCAGTTATCTAATATTCCTGTATATAGAATGCAGTGCACACTATTTGAATATAATGACGAAAACTTTGAAACAGGTGTCGGAGAAATTGATGCCAAGGCTGAACAAAGTGCATATCAATTATCTATGAATGTAGCTCCTACTGTAGCAGGTAATCATTTTGCTGTTGGGGAAATTATAAGACAAACACTTACTGCAGCAGTAGGAGACACACCAGCAGTTGTTGTATTTGGCGAGGTTGTGGATAGAACTAAATCAACTGATTTGGTCACACAATTATCAATCGCAAATATTGGTGTTACGGGTTCTTCTGATTATAAAAACTTTGTTGTAGATCCTACAAAGACATTAACAGGCGATGATACAGGTTATACTGCATCAATTACTATAATATATGATAGTATTGCAGATGCATCAAGTGGTAGAGTATTTTCTACCGATGAAGCTGCACAGAATATGGACTTTGAAATAGATGCAGATGGATTTATAGACTTTAGTGAGTCTAATCCATTTGGCGACCCATCGGAGACATACTAATGTTCGGGGGTCATTTTTATCACGCAACAATGCGTAAATCGGTAGCCGTATTTGGTACTCTGTTTAATAATTTAAGAGTTATTAGAAAGGCATCAGATGGTGGTGTTTTAAATCAAGTCAGAGTTCCTTTGGCCTATGGACCAAAACAAAAATTTCTTGCCCGTTTAGACCAGGAAACAGGCTTTGATGCTCCTATGGCAATTAAATTACCTAGAATGGCATTTGAAATTACAGGATTAACGATTGATTCCACACAAAAATTACAAAAGAGAAATAAAATTGTAGAAGCACATGGTTCCGATGTAGGTAAAAAGAAAACAATAAAACATCATACTTCATACGATATTGCAATGTCGTTATATATTATGGCAAAAAATCAAGATGATGGTTTGCAAATTGTTGAACAGATTTTACCTTATTTTTCTCCAGAATATAATGTTACAATAACACCAGTTGAGGGATTTGCGCATAAACAAGATGTTGCTGTTATCTTAAATGATGTTAATATTGACGACCAGTACGAAGGAGATTTTGTAGAGCGAAGAGTATTAATATATCAACTTGATTTTATAATGAAAATGAAGTTTTATGGTCCTACAGGTGACCAAGGTATTATTAGAGAAGTTAATGTTGATTTCCATGATACAGAAAATACAGCAGCCTTATTTGAGGAAATGGATTTTACTATAGGTTCGACAGATACGGAAAGCGATTATAATGTGACTACAACCATAACACAAGATGGTACTGAATAATGGATAAAAAAGAAAAAATGATGGCAAGTTTAGATAAAAATTTGCCAGAGGTAAAACAAAACAGACCTATAAAAATTGATAAAGATGTAAAAGATGATTATGATTTTTCTCGTAAAACATATAAAGATTTAATATATACCGGAACAAGGTCTATGGATGTCCTGGCCGAATTGGCTCGTGAATCAGAACACCCTAGAGCATTCGAGGTATTAGCTCAAACAATAAAGAACATAGGAGACACAACAGAAAAGTTGATGTCCTTACAAAAGCAGAAGAGAGACTTGACCCAAGAGGAAAGAGAAGAAGCAAAAACAGTGACGAATAATAATATGTTTGTAGGAAGCACAGCTGACTTACAAAGGTTATTATTAAATAAGGATAATGTAATAGATGCAGAGAGTCAAGAATAATGAGTTTGGTTACCTAGGTAATCCAAATGTCAAGCGAGATGGTGTCGAAACTTCTTTTACGAAGAAGGAGATTCTAGAGTATAAAAAGTGTATGGACAACCCATCATATTTTGCTCGTAAATATATAAAAATTATATCTCTTGATGAAGGTCTAGTTCCCTTTGATTTATATCCCTACCAAGAAAAAATGTTTAACCACTTTAACAGTAATAGGTTTAGTATTGTTTTAGCATGTAGACAAAGTGGTAAATCAATTTCATCGGTCGTATACCTTTTATGGTATGCCGTATTTTTCCCAGAAAAAACTATTGCAGTATTAGCTAATAAGGGTGCTGTTGCAAGAGAAATGTTGGCGCGTGTTACATTGGCCTTAGAAAATCTACCATTCTTTTTACAGCCAGGTTGTAAAGCATTAAACAAGGGTAGTATTGAATTTAGTAATAATTCAAAGATTATTGCATCTGCTACAAGTGGTAGTTCTATTAGGGGTTTATCCATTAATTTACTATTCCTTGATGAGTTTGCATTTGTTGAAAATGATGCACAATTTTATACATCAACATATCCTGTGGTATCTGCTGGTAAAGATACACAGATTATTATTACATCAACAGCAAATGGAATAGGTAATGTATATCACAAGTTATGGGAAGGAGCTTCACAAGGGACAAATGATTTTAAACCATTTCGAGTAGATTGGTGGGATGTTCCAGGCCGTGATGAAAAGTGGAAAAAAGAAACAGTAGGTAATACATCAGAGTTACAGTTTGAGCAAGAGTTTGGTAATACATTCCACGGTAGAGGTAATACTCTTATAGCGGCCAACTGTTTATTAGCTCAACAAAGTGTTGAACCAGAATTTTATAAGGAAAATACCTTTATATACAAACAACCAATTGATGACCATGAATATATAATGACAGTGGATGTTTCAAAGGGTAGAAATCAGGATTATAGTACATTTACCATAATCGATGTAACTGAAAGTGTTTTTGAACAAGTGGCTGTATTTAGAGATAATACCATATCGCCTTTATTATTACCAGATATCATTTATAAATATGCGAACACATATAATGAAGCCTATGTTGTTATAGAAAGTAACGACCAAGGTGGTGTAGTATGTAATGGTTTATATTATGATTTGGAATATGAAAACATGTTTGTAGAATCCACGGTAAAGGCTAATGCTTTAGGTGCAACAATGACTCGAAGAGTAAAAAGAGTTGGTTGTTCTAGTATAAAAGATTTAATTGAACAAAAAAAATTAACAATATATGATGCACAAACAATAGTCGAAATGAGTACTTTTGTGTCAAGAGGAAGTTCATACGAGGCTTCGGCATCCAACCACGATGATTTAATGATGAATTTAGTCTTATTTGCCTGGTTTACAACAACTGATGTATTCCAAAATTTAACCAATATTGATATGAAGAACATGTTATATAGGGAAAGATTACAAGCAATACAAGATGATATGTTACCATTTGGTCATATTGAAAGTGAGAACTATGAAAGTATAAATAGTACAAAGGACGAACAAGGAAATATTTGGTTCGAAGCAGAATGGAAAGGTTCACAGAATTTTTAACAGAGGCTCCAGTAGAAGAGCTAATTAAAATGCAAGATTTGCATATTGCCGTACTTGGTCTAGGAGACGAAGAGGGAACCTTTGCGGATTTAATACAAAAGACTGTTAAAAAACATGGTATGAAAAGTACCATGGTTGATGTGCAAGAAGCATATATTGCAACAAAGGATATTGAAATTGGAGAGGTTACCATTAATAATATAGATGGTAAGGACACAGAAGTTAAATTATCTATGGATAATTGTCTTATCTTTGTTCGAGCAGGAGCAATAAAATCACTTACTGCTCAGGCTCTGGTATCATCATTACAAACAATTGGCTTTTTTCTTGTAAATGATTTGGAGACAATGTTGGTTTGCGATAATAAAATGTCAAACATAATTGCATTAGAACGAAATAATATATCAGTACCAAGAACATCAATTATTAATAATGTTAAATCGATAGAGCAAGCACATAAGAACATTGGTGGTAAATTTCCTATTATTATAAAAACACTCAAAGGAACACAGGGTGTGGGTGTCTCAAGAGTGAGTGATATGGCTTCACTTGTTTCTGTTGCACAATCACTTTGGAAGTTTGAGGCTGATTTATTGATACAAGAGTATTTTAATTTAAAATCAGATGTTCGTACACTTCTAGTGAATGGTAAAATAGTGGCTAGTGCTGAAAGAGTTAAGGTAAATAAAAAAGATTTTAGAAATAATGTCCATTTAGGTGCAGAAACGTTACCTTATATATTATCACCAGAAGAAAAAGAACTAGTTATTAATTCCGCAAGAGCTGTTGGTGCAGCATATTGTGGCGTTGACCACTGTAAAGTTGGTAAAGATCTATATGTATTAGAAGTAAATGGTTCTCCTGGCATTCGTTCTCACTTTATGGGATATGATGATAACCAAGAACATACAAGTAAAATATCGGCTTCACATACACTAGATAAAATAATAAAATTATTTAGTCAAGAGCGACAACGAAGACCACAAATGCGACAAGAGGTTGGTTACATTGAAAGCATTATATTTGAGGGTATGGAAAGTAATCCTGTTAGAGCTAAATTTGATACAGGTAACTCTGCCTCGGCAAGTATGTTACATGTTGATAAAGTGAGTATCGAAGAGGATACAGCAATATGGGAGAAGCATGGTCATAAATTTGAAAGTGAAATCATTGGTATATCTGAGCCATCTCGTGGTATGGAACCCTTTGATAAAAGACCAGTGGTAGAACATGGTATTACATTTAATAATAAAAAATATATAATAGAAATAGGATTAACTGAAAAGGATACAGCTTCAGAAATGTTAGTAAACAGAAGACTTATGACTAAGTTAAGAGTTTCAGTTCATCCTAATAGATTATTTATGGTAAGTAATGTTGCTATACGCAACGATGATAACGATCACTAATAGGATATGTTATATTATAAATAATACCATTGACTATTCTTATTATGATACATATTAACTAACTCAATAACATAGAGGATAAAGCGATGGCATTTCAAGTATCACCCGGCGTCGAGGTCAAAGAGATCGAGGCTACTGGGGTAGTTCCTGCTGTTTCATCATCAATTGGTGGATTTGCTGGGGCATTTAATTGGGGTCCTGTTGATTCAATTCAATTAGTTAATTCTGAAAAAGAATTAGCTGAGAAATTTGGCTCACCCGACTCTAATACTGCAAAATACTTTCTCGTAGCTGCGTCATTTCTAAAATATGGAAACGCACTGAAAGTAGTTCGCACGGTTGGTTCTGGAGCTGATAATGCAACATCAGACGGAACCGGATTATTAATAAAAAACGAAGAGCATTATGAAAACAATTATGCTGGTGGTTCACAGTCCAGTTTAGGACCTTGGGCTGCTAAGTATGCAGGTGTTTTAGGTAATAGTATTCAAGTTGAGCTATGTTCAAATTCCACTGCATTTAGTGGTTGGACACATGCTGGTAACTTTGATGCTGCACCAAGCACATCAGAATATGCTACTGATTTAGGTTTCACTTCATCAAATGACGAGTTGCATATCGTCGTTGTTGATAAAAATGGAGCTATATCAGGTACTGCAGGCACAGTGTTAGAAACATTTGCTTTCTTATCACAGGCATCAGATGCTAAAAAGGGCGATGGTACAACTAACTTTTATAAAGAAGTAATTAACTCAAAATCAGAATATATCTGGTGGTTGGGTCATGAATCTTCTTTAACTCAAGCTGGTAATACTGTAGCAACTCAGAGTTCATTTACGACCTCTGATACTATATTAAATGATAGTAATGCTGCATTAAGTGGCGCGACTGATGCAAATACAGGCGTGGCAGCAGATGTAAATTCAGGTTTGGATTTATTTAACGATGCTGAAACAGTAGATGTAAATTTATTGTTCGGTGCACCAGACACTAATGGTGAAGTCACAGTGTCACAAAAACTTTGTGACATTGCTGCAGCAAGAAAAGATTGTATGGCATTTGTTTCACCAAATATTAATGACTCAGTTGGTTCTTCGGACCCAGACGGAGATGTTGTAGCATTTGTTACAGCACTCGGTAGAAGTACATCATACGCTGCTGTTGATTCAGGAGCTGTATATGTCTATGACAAATACAATGATGTATACCGATGGACTGGAGCTGCAGGTCATCAGGCCGGCCTTTGTGCCAATGCCGATAATGTGGCTGACGCATGGTTCTCACCAGCAGGTGTGAATAGAGGTCAGTTACTTGGTGTAACCAAATTAGCATATAACCCTAAGAAAGCAGAAAGAGACGCTTTATATAAATCAAGAATTAATCCATTAGTATCATTACCTGGACAAGGTACAATATTATTTGGTGATAAAACTTTATTAAGCAGACCTTCAGCATTCGATAGAATAAATGTACGTAGATTATTTATCGTATTAGAAAAAGCAATTAGTACTGCTGCAAAGGCACAACTATTTGAATTTAACGATGAATTCACAAGAGCACAGTTCAGAAATTTAGTTGAACCGTTCTTAAGAGACGTAAAAGGTAGGAGAGGACTTACAGATTTTTCAGTAATCTGTGATGAATCAAACAACACAAGTCAAGTAATTGATTCAAATAGCTTTGTTGCTGATATCTTTATCAAGCCTTCAAGGTCTATTAACTTCATTACATTGAATTTTGTAGCAACACGTTCCGGAGTTGAATTCTCCGAGATTTCAGGTTCATAGGAGGATTAGAAAATGGCAATATTAGGCGTAGATGATTTTAAATCAAAACTAGTAGGCGGTGGAGCTAGGTCCAACCTCTTTAAGGTAACTATGAACTATCCAGGATATGCACAAGGTGATGTGGAATTAACATCATTTATGTGTAAAACGGCTCAGATGCCTTCATCAGTAATTGCACCTATCCCTGTACTATTCAGAGGTAGACAATTACAAATAGCTGGTGACAGAACATTTGACCCTTGGACAATTACTGTTATCAATGATGTTGGTTTCGAAGTTCGAAATTCAATGGAACGTTGGATGAATGGAATCAATAATCATAATGAAAATACTGGACTTTCAAATCCAACAGATTACCAGGCAGATGCAATTGTAGAGCAATTGAATAAAGCTGGAGAAGTTACTAAGAGATATGACTTTAGAGGTCTATTTCCTACTAACATATCTGAGATTGAAGTCAGTTATGATTCTGAAAATACTATAGAAGAATTTACAGTTGAATTCCAGGTACAATACTGGGAATCTAACACTACTTCGTAGGTATTATAAATAATATTAGATGAGGGGATTTTATGTCCCCTCGGATAATATGAGGTGAAATATGGCAGAATTTTTTGGATTCGAAATAAACAGAAAAGGCAAAGGAAAAGAACCTTTAAGGCCTTCTTTTGTACCACGTACTGATGGAGATGATGGCGCTGGCGTTATAAAAGCTGGTGGACATTTTGGTGCGTATATTGATATGGATGGCGATAAAGCCAAATCTGATGTCGATTTAATAATGAAATATAGAGATATTTCCTCACAGCCCGAGTGTGATGCTGCAATTGAGGATATCGTAAATGAAGCGATTGTTGGAGACCATGATGAGGCTCCAATTAATTTAGTTTTAGATGAATTAGAAATATCAGATAAGATAAAAGAAACCATTAAACATGAGTTTGATACAATTCTTTCCATGATAGGGTTTAATTCATATTCACATGATATATTTAGAAAATGGTATGTTGATGGTAGGTTACCCTATCATATCATTATTAATAATGAGCAACCAAAGCAAGGGATTAAAGAATTAAGATATATAGACCCAGCAAAATTAAGAAAGGTTAAAGAAGTTGAAGAAAAGAATGACCCAAAGACTGGCGCTAAAATAATAAACAAGGTTGATGAATACTTTTTATATCAAGATAAATCCTTAAATGCTGCAGACCAAGGTGTTAAAATATATCCTGATGCTATAGCATATTGTACATCTGGTATGATGGACCCATCACGTAAAAAGATATTATCTTATTTACATAAGGCACTCAAACCAGTTAACCAATTAAGAATGATGGAAGACTCTGTTGTAATATACAGAATATCAAGAGCTCCAGAACGAAGAATATTTTATATTGATGTTGGTAACTTACCTAAAGGTAAGGCTGAGGAATACCTAAGAGGTATTATGAATCAATATAGAAATAAATTGGTTTATGATGCAAAAACTGGCGACATTAAAGATGATAGAAAACATATGTCAATGTTGGAGGACTTTTTCCTACCTCGTAGAGAAGGCGGAAGAGGAACTGAAATAACAACACTACCGGGTGGAGAAAACCTAGGTCAGATAGATGATATTATATATTTCCAAAAGAAACTATATAAGTCACTTAATGTACCAGTTAATAGATTAGAACAAGAGTCTCAGTTTAGTCTTGGAAGATCATCTGAAATTACAAGAGACGAAGTTAAGTTTAAGAAGTTTATTGATAGATTAAGAAAGAGATTCTCTGATTTATTTATGCAACTACTTAAAACACAACTCTTATTAAAGGGTGTGTGTACACAAGAGGATTGGAAAACATGGAAAGAAAGTATTGCCTTTGATTATATCGAAGATAACTACTTCTCTGAATTAAAACAATCTGAAATGATAAGAGAAAGATTTGATATGCTAGGTTCCTTGGACGAGCATATAGGTAGATTCATATCCAATGAATGGGTAAGAAAGAATGTACTTCGATTCAATGATGAAGAAATTGAAGCCATTCAAAAACAAATCGATGCGGAAGATAAGGACGGTGAAAATGATATGCCGGACCCAAATGACCCTAGATTTGATTAACTGAGGTATAAAATCTTATAAATATAACAATGAAGGCGAGGAAAATATAATGTCAGTAGAAAATGTAATTAAAAATTTAAAAGACGGCGATAATGTAAATGCAAATAAAGAGTTTAACTCTATTATGGCCGATAAAATTACAGCTGCTTTAGATGCAAAGAAAATAGAATTAGCATCTACTATGGCTGATAGAAAAAAAGAAGAAGAATAAATGCATACATTTGTTGAACTAAGAGAGAAGCTCAAATTGGCTTCTGGCGAGAAGAAGGTTAACTCTTCTAAAGCTGGTAAGCGAAAGAATGTTGAGGTTGTTATTACCAAAAAGGGTAGTAAATTTGGAGTTTATGTTGATAATGAATTACTTGATAGTAACTACAAAAACGAAAAAGAGGCTCAAAAGGCAGCAGATGATATGATAAAACTGTTAGGAATATAACATGAAGTTAATAACAGAATACGTAGAACAAGAATTGGATGTAATATGTGAGGCCAAAAAGAATGGAGAAAAAAGTTACTTCATCGAAGGCGTCTTTATGCAATCCAATAAAAAGAATAGAAACGGTAGAATATACGAAAAGAAAACTATGGAGAAAGCCCTAGAAAAGTATGTTACCGAACAAGTTAAAACAGGGAGAGCTGTTGGAGAGTTAAATCATCCAGAAGGACCAACAGTAAACCTTGATAAAGTTTCGCACAAGATCACAGACTTGCATTGGCAAGGAAATGATGTTGTGGGTAAGGCATCAATACTTAAAACGCCAATGGGAAAAATAGTCGAAGGACTACTCGATGGCGGTGTTAAGCTTGGTGTGTCAAGTCGTGGTATGGGAAGTCTTGTACAAAAGAATGGTGTCAGTTACGTGGGGGATGACTTTATGTTATCCACTATAGATATAGTCCAGGACCCTTCAGCTCCAAGTGCATTTGTAAATGGAGTTATGGAAGGTGTTGACTGGGTATGGGATAATGGCATTATTAAAGCACAAGATATTGAAGGAATTGAGACTGAGATTAAAGAAGCAAAAATTGGACACCTCCCAGAGGTAGAGATTAGAGCCTTTAAAAATTTCCTCTCTAAATTAAATCTAAAATCATAGGAGAAAACTATGTCAGACGACACTATAAACAACGTTGCTGAAGAGGTAGTTGAAACTGTTGAAGATGAGCAAGTAAACGAGCTCGTAGAAAATGAAGAAATTTTAGACGAGGAAGTTGAAAGCATTGAAGAAGGCAAGCATGAGGACGAGGAAGAAGAGCACGAACCTAAAAAGGAAACTGTTTCTGTTCCAAAAACCAAAGCAGGCGTAATTCAAGCAGCAGTCGAAATGCTTAAGAAAGCAAGAAAAGAGGACGCGCAAAAAATGTTCTCAAAGATGGCTCTAGGTAGTGATGAAGATGAATCAGTCAAATCAGCTGACGATGCAGTTAAATCTGTATCAAAGGTTGCAGACCCAAAAGCTAAAGCGAAAGTAGAAGCTATTGATTTTGACGAAGATTTGGAAAACATCATTAAAGAAGAGGCAACTCTTTCTGATGGGTTCCGTGATAAAGCTCAAGCAATCTTCGAAGCAGTGTTAACATCTAAGTTAACATCTGAAATCGACAGATTAGAAGCTGAATATGCGCAAAATCTAGAAGAAGAAGTTTCAGAAGTCCAAGAATCTCTAGTAGAGAAGGTAGATTCATACCTTAACTATGTAGTAGAGGGTTGGATGAAAGAAAATGAAGTTGCAGTTACTAACGGTCTTAGGACTGAAATTGCTGAAGACTTTATGACTTCACTACAATCAGTGTTCAAAGAACACTACATCGAAGTACCAGAAGGTAAGGTTGACCTTGTTGATGAACTCAACGAATCAGTAACTGAACTTGAAAATACTTTAAATAAAACCACAGAAGATAATATCAAATTACATGAAGCTGTTCAAAACTTTGAAAAGCAAGAAGTAGTAAGAGAACAATCTTCAGGGCTTGCACAAACTGAAGCTGAAAAATTAGCATCTTTAGTGGAAGATATTGAATTCGATAACAAAGAATCTTTCGAAATGAAAGTGAAAACTGTTAAAGAATCATACTTCACAAAAGAAGTTACTGAATCAGTTGATGAGGTTGATAGTTTATTAGGTGAAGATAATGTTTCTGAAGAAGGAACTATATCTGAGTCAATGAACAGATACACACAAGCTATAACTCACTTTAAAAAATAAGGGAAATAAAAAATGTTTAACGCAGACGCAAAACTAATGGAAAAATGGGGTCCGGTTCTCGATCACGAGTCCGCTCCAGAAATTTCCGACAGATACAAGAAAGCTGTAACAGCTAGATTGTTAGAAAACCAAGAGGTTGCCCTACAAGAAGAAAGAGCTCAAGCACAAGGAAATTTCATTTCTGAAGCTGCAGCACCTAACAATATTGGTTCAGGTTCAGCACCGAATAACATCGGTACTTTTGACCCAGTATTAATTTCTTTAGTTCGTAGAGCTATGCCTAACTTAATTGCTTATGATATCGCTGGTGTTCAACCAATGAGTGGTCCTACAGGACTTATCTTCGCAATGAAATCAAAATATGCATCACAGAGTGGTACAGAAGCTTTATTCAATGAAGCTGATACAGACTTCTCTGGAACAGGTACTCATCAAGCAGACCCAACCGGTCTTTCTGGAGTAACTGATGCAGACACTGACGCAACTATTGCTGACGAAGCTGACACAGTCTCAACATTCGGTTCTGGTTTATCCACAGCCGCTGCTGAGAGATTAGGTGTTGGTGAAACAGGTGATGGAGCTTACGGCGAAATGGCTTTCACTATTGAGAAATCAACAGTAACAGCTAAATCAAGAGCTCTTAAAGCTGAATACACAATGGAACTAGCGCAAGACCTTAAAGCAATCCACGGATTGGATGCTGAAGGCGAACTTGCAAACATCTTATCTGCTGAAATCTTAGCTGAAATCAATAGAGAAGTTGTTAGAACAGTTCTTAAAACTGCTAAAATTGGTGCATTACAAACATCTACTGCTGTAAGTGGTATATTTGATGTAAACACTGATTCAGACGGAAGATGGATGGTTGAGAGATTCAAAGGCTTAATCATGCAGATTGAAAGAGAATGTAATGTTATCGCTAAAGAAACAAGAAGAGGAAAAGGTAATTTCGTTATCTGTTCTTCAGATGTAGCTTCAGCATTAGCAGCTGCAGGTCTTTTAGACTATACTCCTGCTTTAAGTGCAAACTTAAATGTTGATGACACAGGTAATACTTTTGCTGGTGTTCTTAACGGAAGAGTAAAGGTTTATATTGACCCATATTCAACTGTTGACTTCGTTTGTGTTGGTTACAGAGGTACTAACCCATACGACGCTGGTTTATTCTACTGTCCTTACGTTCCTTTAACTATGGTTAAAGCCGTTGGAGAGAATGACTTCCAGCCAAGAATAGGATTCAAAACAAGATACGGAATGGTTGCAAACCCTTACGTGGCTCTTGACAGTGTTGGTTCAGATAGATCTAACCAGTATTTCAGAATCTTCAGAGTTGACGACATTATGGTGTAAACCTAATTAGTTAAATCTAATTCTTTAAAGGGACTTTTCGGAGTCCCTTTTTTTGTGTTAGTGTTTTAGCGTGTATAAATAACTATATGGCAACATTAACTACAAATAAAAACTTTCTTAGCCCTGTAGGGTTTCAATTAAAGGTAAACCACACATTATATCCTAATTTGGAATATTTTGTTGTTTCGGCTGCTTTACCATCAATTAGTTTAAGTGCGTCTGAAATGCCATACCGTGGTGTTAATTTATCCTTTACTGGAGATAGGTTGACTTTTGATGATTTAGCAATTAGAGCAAACATTACTGAAAACATGGAGAATTATGTTGAAACTTTTGATTGGATGCACAATCTAATTCAAAATAAAGGTGCAGAAGAATTAAAGGTCGATGCTACTTTATTAATACTTTCATCACATAATAATGTAACAAAGGAAATTAAGTTTTCTGGTATTTTTCCAACAAGTCTAAGTGCTGTAGAGTTTGATGCTCAAGCTGATAGTGTTGAGTATGCACAAATGGATGTTACTTTCCAATATACAAATTTTGAATTTATAACCTAAACAGGTTTACTTTTACACAGAAATGTGTTATAATATATAATATGAATAATTTAGAAGCTATAATTGAAATGTGGAAAAAGGATAGTGTTATCGACGAGATGGAACTCGGAGAGGCCTCTAGGAAATCTGCAAAGTTACACTCCAAATACTTAGAACTATATAGTGTTAATAAACTAAAGTTAAGAAAACTTGAATTAGATTTTAAAGTACTATTACGCGATAAGTTTAATCACTATGGTGGTAAATTATCACAAGCTGAATTAGATACTAAAGGTTGGGATTATGACCCATTAAATGGTCTAACTGTATTAAAAGGTGATATGGATAAATACTATGATGCAGACCCAGTCATACAAGAACATCAAGCAAAAATTCACTATACACAAGAAATGGTTGACACATTAAAAGAGATTATGGATAATATTAAGTGGAGACATCAGTCAATTAAAAATGCTATTGAGTGGCATAAATTTACTTCAGGTATGTAATGGAATCACTTATTGTTTCAAAGGTAAATGAAACCTTCCTACTCATTGAATGCGAACCCTCAGTTGAAAGAGAACTATCAGAGCATTTCTGCTTCTTTGTTCCTGGTTATAAGTTTATGCCTGCATATCGTAATAGAATGTGGGATGGCAAAATTAGATTATTTGACCAAAGAAAAAAGACACTATACACAGGTTTATACAAATACCTAAAAGAGTTCTGCGAACCTCGTAATTACCATGTTATTATAGACGATAAAAATGGTAACCCAGACTTAAAACAACAAATAGATACAAAATATATAACCGATGGCTTATCACTTACAGCTGGTGGTAATCCCATTACACCTAGAGATTATCAGATAGAAGCTTTGGACCATGCTTTATCTAATCGTAAAAGCCTATTATTATCTCCTACTGCTTCAGGTAAATCACTTATTATATACATGGCGATAAGGTCCTTCCTGGATTCCAATGATTCTAATGTTCTCTTAATAGTACCAACAACATCTTTAGTAGAACAAATGTATTCAGATTTTGGCGACTACTCACAAACAGATGAATGGAATCATGAAGATGAATGCCACAGAATTTATTCAGGTAGAGAAAAATATAACATAAATAAAAGAGTTATTATTACAACATGGCAATCAATATATAAAGAAAAATTAGATTGGTTCCAAGATTATGGTATGGTAATAGGAGATGAAGCTCATCAATTTAAGGCTAAATCACTTACAGCGATATTAGAAAAATGTGTTAATGCAGAACTTCGTATAGGAACTACAGGAACATTAGATGGAACTCAAACACACCAATTGGTACTAGAAGGTTTATTTGGTCCTGTTTATAAGGTAACTACTTCAAAAGAATTAATGGATAGAGGTTCATTAAGTCAATTAGATATATCTGTATTGATTTTAAAATACAATGATGATTTATGTAAAGCACATATTAAGAATAGTTATGCACAAGAGCTCGATTTTATTGTAGGTTATGATGCTAGAAATCAATTTATCGCGAACTTGGCTAGAGACCAAAAGGGTAATACACTAGTACTTTTTAACTATGTAGAAAAGCATGGTAAACCATTACACAGATTATTACAAAGTAAAATAGATAAGGATAGAAAACTATTTTATGTATCAGGAGAAACAGATGTCGACACAAGAGAATCGGTCCGTGAAATTACTGAAAAAGAAAAGAACGCCATTATTGTTGCTTCCATTGGAACTTTTAGCACTGGTATTAACATTCGGAACTTACATAATATTATCTTTGCTTCTCCATCTAAGTCGCAAATTAGGGTACTTCAAAGTATCGGAAGAGGATTAAGAAAATCAGAAGATGGTAGAGAAACAAAGTTATACGATATTGCCGATGATTTACATTGGAAAGCTAAGAAGAACTATACCCTTCAGCATGCCGCTGAAAGAATTAAAATATATTCCAAAGAAAAATTTAAATACAAACTATACGATATAAATATATAATATGGATAACTTAAATATAAGACAATTTAAACTTATTAATGGTGAAGATGTTATTGGTGTTCTAAATGTAAAGAATGATAATAACTATATAATAGAGCGACCAGTCATATTACTACCTAACCTATTAGGAAATATGCAATTTGCTCATTGGTTCCCATTATCGTCACAAAAGGTATTTAAGCTATATAAAAACCGTGTAGTACATCATGTTCCTATTGATGAATACCTACATAAAACATATATTGATTTCGTCCTAAATGCAAAGAGACCAGAATATAAACTTCAGACCATGAATGAAGCAGTAAAAGATATGGTTACTAGAGAGAGGGAATTGATAGAAGAAGACTACCTGGATATACCGGAACCCAAGGAAACAATACATTAGTTTAGTATACCTCTGGCCCCTGCCAATACTATATTATTATATCACAAAACTGGGCAAAAGTAAACACGCAGGTTAAAACTTTTTATGTTTACAAATGAATGAAAGTATGATATAATATAACATTATGGAGAAAAAATAAAATGTCAGCTAAAGCAAAAGCAAAACCACACTACGTTAACAATAGAGACTTTTCGGAAGCCGTTATGAACTATGCAGTTAGAGCACAAGCAGCCAAAGCAAAAGATAAAAAACTACCTATAGTAGATGATTATATAGCCAAATGTTTTATAAGAATCGCAGAAGGTTTATCACATCGACCAAACTTTGTACGATATACTTATAGAGAAGAAATGGTTATGGATGCTGTAGAGAATTGTCTTAGGGCAATAGGTAATTATAATATTGAAGCTTCTACAAGGACAGGAAAACCTAACGCGTTTTCTTATTTCACACAGATATGCTATTTTGCATTTATCCGTAGGATTACCAAGGAGAAGAAACAACAGGACATTAAATTTAAATTCATAGAAAAAATGGGTATTGAGGACTTTGTTGCAATGGGTATGGATGATGCAGGTGCAGAACAAACTATGAATTATGTAGACACACTTCGACAAAGAATTAGTACTGTAAGGCAAAAGGATACAGCAATAAAAGAGTTTGCCAAAAAGGAAAAGAAAGCTAAAAAACTGGAGTTATTCATGTCATGAAACATTTAAGCGAAAAACAAAGAAGAAGTAATATTAAGTTAATGAAGAGCAGAACAGCTCATAACTTAAAAAGAAAAGCCAAAAGAAAGGTATTAAACCTACAAGAACAAAAGGTCAAAATTGCGGCCAGAAGGATAGGTAAATTACAAAGAAGAATGGTAAAAGAACAAATGAGGGCAGTCCGTGAAAGTAGCAATTCTTAATGATACGCATTGTGGCGTAAGAAATTCGTCAGATATATTTTTAAAATATAATGAAAGATTTTATGGAGAGATATTTTTTCCGTATTTAAAGGAACATAATATCAAAAACATATTGCACTTAGGTGATTATTATGAACATCGTAAGTTCGTAAACTTTAAAGCACTTAATGCAAACAGAAAACACTTTTTAGAACCATTAAGAGATGCTGGTATTACTATGGATATCATTCCAGGTAATCATGATGTATACTTTAAAAATACAAATGAATTATGTTCTCTTAAAGAACTATTAGGTTACTTTACCTCTAATGTTAATATCGTTATGAAGCCAACAGTGCTGAATTATGACGGATTAGATATTGCTGTAGTACCATGGATTAATAATAGTAACTATAATGAATATATGGACTTTATCGCTAAATGTAAAGCTCCTATACTTGGTGCTCATTTGGAATTAAAAGGCTTTGAAATGATGGCTGGAATTCCAAACCCACACGGTATGGACCACGCAGATACTTTTTCAAGGTTCGAAATGGTTCTATCTGGTCATTTTCATACTAAATCAAGTAGAGAAAATGTACACTATCTAGGTTCGCAAATGGAATTTACCTGGGCCGATGTTGATGACCCAAAATATTTCCATGTATTGGATACTGAAACAAGAGAGATTACACCAGTACGAAATCCAATTACTATGTTTAAAAAGGTAATATATGATGATGCTAAAACTGATTACAGCAAGGTAGATGTTAAACAATTTGAACATAAATTTATAAAACTAATTGTTATAAATAAAAATGACTTATATATGTTCGACCAATTTGTGGATAGACTACAAAGTATCGAAACTTATGAACTAAAGATTGCAGAATCTTTTGAAGAGTATCTGGGAGAAAGCGTCGATGACGAGAAAATATCCCTTGAAGATACTACGACCCTTCTAGATTCATATGTCGATGCAGTGGAAACTGACCTGGACAAAGACCATATAAAAATTGAGTTAAGAAAACTCTATACGGAGGCACAGAACCTAGAAGTAGTATGATACATTTTAAATCATGTAAGTGGGAAAATTTCCTTTCCACTGGTAGCGACCCTATCACGATTCAATTAGATAGGACCCCATCAACACTCATCGTAGGCCAAAATGGAGCTGGTAAATCAACTTTACTAGATGCTCTATCGTTTGGGCTCTTTGGAAAACCACACCGTGACATTGGTAAAATGCAATTGGTTAACTCTATTAATAATAAGAGAACCCTTGTTGAAGTTGAATTCACTGTAGGTGACCAAGACTTTAAAATCGTTCGTGGTATTAAACCTAACAGATTTGAGATATGGCAGAATGGTAATATGACCAATCAAGCATCTAATATGCGTGATTACCAAAAATACCTTGAAACTAATATTTTAAAACTAAATCACAAATCATTCCATCAGGTTGTCGTATTAGGGAGTAGTTCCTTTATACCATTTATGCAGTTACCAGCTTGGTCAAGAAGAGCAGTGATAGAAGATTTATTGGATATTAATATATTCTCTAAAATGAATACACTACTGAAAGAGCGTAATTCAGTAATTAGAGACCAGTTAACTGATATTAACCATCAGATTGATTTACTTAATACTAAAATTGATTCACAGACTAAATATATTAATAATCTAGAAGCTCTAAATCATGATCAGATAGAAGGTAAAAGAGAATCCATTGAAACACATAAAAAGGATATAGACGAGATATTTGTAGAGTCAAAAGAGTTAGGTAAAAATCTATCTGTACTTATTACCGAAGAAGAAAAGAACCACAAACATCACATAGAGAAAATGACTGAGGTTAAATCTCTTGATAAAGGTTTAAATGATAAAATCAAAACGCTTGTCGGAGACGCTAGGTTCTATGAGGATAATGATAATTGTCCAACTTGTGAACAAGAGATAACTGAGGAAATTAAAAATGATAAAATATCTAAAATTAAAGTTACAGCTGCTGATGTTCAAGAAGAAATGCAAGGACTTAGAAAAGAGATTAGAACAACTGAGCAAGAAGGCAAAACTATCGCAAACCATCTTAACGAACTCAGACAACGACAGCATAAAATAAATTCAAACAACGATAAAATTGCTCTATTACAAAAAGAAATAGACAAAGTCCAAAAAGAGATTAATACACTTACCTCACAGTCCGGTGATTCTGGCCAAGCCAAAAAAGAATTATCCACTATGAGAAGAGGTAAGCAAAAATCAACTGAAAACAAATTAAGGTATGTTGAGGAAAGAACTTATAATGAAGTAATAGGAGAAATGTTAAAAGATACTGGTATTAAAACCAAAGTCATTAAACAATATTTACCTGTTATGAATAAGTTAATTAATCAATACCTACAGATTTTGGATTTCTTTGTAGCATTTCACTTAGATGAAAACTTCAATGAAACCATTAGGTCACGTCATCGTGATTCATTTAACTATGCCTCATTTAGTGAAGGCGAAAAACAAAGAATCGATTTATCGTTGTTGTTTACTTGGAGGCAAATAGCCAAACTCAAGAATAGCGCAGCAACCAATCTGCTGATACTCGATGAAACCTTTGATAGTTCTTTGGACCACGATGGCATCGAAAATTTAACCAAAATTCTAACCACACTAGAAGATGGTACTAATGTCTTTATT
>JACLAB010016204.1_pt1 | contig 37519 bp, 30 predicted proteins | sample 8027921 | NCBI WGS metagenome assembly JACLAB01 (sample SAMN15725117, study PRJNA655200) | protist metagenome | isolation source: fluorescence activated cell sorting (FACS) single amplified genomes of... | place: USA: West Boothbay Harbor, Gulf of Maine | collected 2000-07-19 | reverse complement strand
AGTGTTTGACGTCAAAACATGTCGCTCGCGGTGGTGTCGTCGGCGCCGCGCGGTCGCATCGCGCCGTTCAGTGACCGGGGCGTACGGCGAAGACGCGACGCGTATTCCGCGCATCGTACTCGCGGTCACGTCGTGCGCACGTCGTCATCACAGGACGTCACGGAACCAGTGGCGGCGGCGCCGGCGCGCTGGACGGAAGAGGAAAAGCGACAAAAACAGCGCGAGCACCGCAAACGAAATCGCCAACGCAACGCACAGGCGGTGAATGATAAAGTAGAAGGATTGATTGCAGATTTTAGGGCGCTGAATCCGCTTGATGCGCCAGAAGGAGAGCAGTGGGAGGATATATATCGCACGTCGCCGGAAGCGATGGATGTGGCGTGGGAGACGCTACCGCCGAAGGTGGATCCTTTCGGAACGAATAAGAAGGGAGGCGAATCGAGAGGAATGCGAAAAAGAAACCAAGTCATGACTTTCTTGGCTCATCTACGTGAGTTTTTAGATGAAGAAAGTGAAGAATCGAAATGCATTGTTGATTTTGGTTGCGGTACGGGAAACGTATTGATGACATGCGCAGCGATGTTTCCAAAACATAATTTTATTGGCGTAGATTTGAACAAGACGTCGGTGCAGATATTGCAAAAACGTATCGTTGAATCTGGATTGACGAACGTTAGTGCTCGCGTTGGGCTGATTGAGGAATGCAAAGAGATGGGCGCTGACATCGCGCTCGCGTTGCACGTCTGCGGTGAAGCTACGGATTTCGTGATGAATCAAGCCATTGAGCATCGTATTCCATTCATTATAGCTCCGTGTTGCGTGGGAAAACTTCAAGAAGGCGGCATGCGTAGTCTCAATCGTATGCGAAACGACTTGATACAGCTTGAGAAGCAAGACATCGATCGTCCGCGGTCGACGTTGATGAAAAGCGCAGGTTTTGATTTCGAAACATATATGAGCGCCGCCACGCTCGCTGACTGGTCCGGACACCAAGGCGTCGATCCAACTGACCCAGATGAACTTCTTGGAATGCTCCCTCGTAAGGCGAAATCGAGTATTGAAGCCGACCGTGCTGAATACGCTAGAGAGAAAAATTACGACGTACGTCTTTTCAAAATGAGATCTCAGAGCGGTATTCGCGACGACGTCATCGTCGGTGTTCCTCTCTAAATGCGCGCGAGTTGTATATTTTTAGCAAGTAGTATTTAGAACGTGAATTGAAAACTATATTTAGAAACTAAGTAACTTCTGCTACGCTAGCTATCGTCTACTAAGACGCTCCTCAACAACGGAGAGTCGCTAAACCATTCGCCAAACTCACGGGCCAGCGATGGAGGAAAATGCGCGCGGAACGCGTTTGCGTCCCATTCATCACCATCGTCGCTCGGGTCACATATCACCTGTATCGCATCAAACCCATCATACAAGGATGGAATTCGAATCGCCGCTGCGTGCAAATACAGTCGACGCGGTGCTTCAAGCTCGGAAGCGGCGCCGCCAGATGAATAAATATCGTCCCCCAACAGCGCCGCACCGAGTGATTTCGCGGCTACGCGCAGCTGATGCGTCTTCCCCGTGAGTGGTTTGAATATAAACATCCGTCTCGGCGCACCATTCGCGCCTTGCGCACCAAAAGACACAAATTTTGTCACGGTGCTCGCCTTGGTCGTCGCCCTCGTCAGCATCCACGCTTTGTTACGCGACCGCGTCATATCACCTTCAACCGTTCCCATCTTCTTTTTCGGCTTCTTCGCCGACACCCCAACGTAATACTTGACAATTTTTCGCTCTTCAAACGCCTTTGACAGCGCGCTCGCCGCATCCTTGCTCTTGGCGAGGATTAAAATACCACTCGTTTGTTTGTCCAAACGATGCACCCCAAACACGTCGCCGTCGATGCCTTCCAGCGCCCTCGACGCGCGCAACGTCGCCACCACCCCTGGCTCGAACTCGCTGTGAAACGACGTGTTCGGGTACTTATTTATGATCACCACGTGTGCGTTCTCGAATAGCACGCGTGGTGCGAGCGCTGACGCCGCTTCGTCGTTCTTGTCAGCCGCGTCATCGTCGTCGTCGCGCGACGACATCGCGGTGACGCGACCAGGACGACGACCACGGCGTCGCACGCGCGGCACCCATCGATGTCGGCGCACCGCCACCAGCACCGGCGTCGTCGTCAACGTCGTCGTCGTCGTCGTCGTCATCGACCGCGACGCAGCAGCGCACAGTGACGCCACATCACCGCGCGCACGCCCCGCGTCGCCACACGCATGGCGTCGCAATGCGGCGCCATCAAACGCCTGAAACACTTCCCCGGCATCGTCGTCGACGGGTTCAACTATCAAAGCCCCGACGTGCGGGCGTACGTGCTGACGCACTACCACGCCGACCACTACTGTGGGCTGTCGTCATCGTTTAACAAGATATACTTGCAAGCGAAAGATGACGACGGTGAGGGGGATGACGGAGAAGACACACCGAACACGACGTCGGTGTCGTCATCGTCTCACGCACCGTTGATTTATTGCACCACGATCACCGCGAGATTACTCGTGCACGTGTTGGGCGTGAACGCGCGTTGGGTGCGCGGGGTTGAGCTCGGCGTCGCGGCGCGCGTGTTGGATGACGTAGAAGTGACGTTTATCGACGCCAATCACTGCCCAGGGGCGGCGATTGTGTTTATGAGACGATTAGATACGTCGGCGACGCTGTTGCATACTGGAGATTTTCGAGCGGCGAGATGCGTGAGGGAGGATGAAACGTTGAAGAGACTTACGCGAGAGGCGTGCGTGGATGGGTGCGTGGATGAATTAATGTTAGATACGACGTATTGCGACAATAAATGGACGTTTCCAGATCAAGCGGTGGTACTGGATAAAATGCGAACGATTGCTGCGCGTGAGAGTACGCGCGAACCTCGGACATTGTTTTTGTGTGGGTCGTATTCGATTGGAAAAGAGCGCGCGATTCGAGCGGTGTGTCAAGGCGCGGGGAGTCGGGCGAGCGTTACCCAGCGTAGGAAAAGATCGTTAGTGTTGAGTGATTGGTGGAGTGATGATTTGTTCGTGGGTGAAGAAGATGATCCACTAGGGGCGGCGGAGTGCAAAGTGCGCGTCGTGGGTCTAGGTCGTGGTTCAAACCATCGAGGGATGATGGAGATTTTGAAAAACGAGGCACCGCGATGGAACGCCGTCGTCGCCTTTGCCCCGACTGGATGGAGCTGGACGAAGAAAATGGAAACCGATGAAGGTTTCGATGTAAACCCGTGGGTTGAAAATGATGGACGCACGCGCACGTATTCTGTGCCGTATTCTGAGCACTCGAGCTACACCGAACTACGGGAGTTTGTCAAGTTTTTAAAGCCCAAGAAAATTACGCCAACGGTGAACGCGGCGACTCGCAAAGAGCGAGATAAACTCGTAAACAAGCATTTCTTGGACTTGGTGGATTTAAAACAGGATTCGAGTAAATTGGATTTTTATTTCAAGAACAAGGCAAGTGCGGCGCCGTCGAAGAATCCAAAGGAAAATTCCAACGATGTCATCGTCATCGAAAGCGAAAACGAAGACGACGACGCCGAAGTCAAGGTTGAGGCTGAAGTTTTGTCAGCGCTGAATGGCGACGTTGAAACCGTGCGACGGCAGCGCGAATTGTGGAAACGCTTTCAAATGCAAAATCAAAATAGCACGCGAAAGGCACCCAAAGGCCTGGAGCCTCTTGAGCCTTTTCCACTGGAGTGCATCGCCGTCGTGCGAAGCGGAGAGTACACGCAATTTCGGTCGCGGGCACACGTTGAGCAGCGTTTGGAGGAACTCGGCGCCACGGTGATGTCTCGCGTGACGTCCAACGTCACGCACATAATTGTTCCAGGCAAAGGCGAGCTTGCAAACGAAGCAAATAGATTGAATGCTTTGCGTCAGCAAGATGAATATCGAGACCATCCCTCCGCGCTGCGGGTAACCGAAGGATGGGTGATGAGACACGTGCGGGCGCGCGCCAATAACGTCGCCCCAGAACACTCAGAGATGCAGCTCAAAGCGTTCGAAGAGAAGAAAAAATTAGAAAAAGCTGCTCGACTCGCCGCCGCCAAACGTAAGCGCGAAGAGAAGAAAATGAATGATGTAAAATACCGCAGCGTAAAATAATCAAACTTCAGATTACGACACTCGTCCGTCTTTTAGGAAGCATGGCCAATACAGAGGTCGCCAGTACATCAACGTCGTCGAAGGATGACGATTGTGTTTGGATTGAACTCGACCACTTGCTCGCACGCGCACGTGATCAAGGCTGGGCGGTTGACGTCGACAAAGAGTGTACTCTGGAGCGCGTACTCGGTAAAGGTTCAGGTGGTGAAGCGCGACTCGCACGATGGCGAGGAGCACTGTGCGTGGTGAAATTAGTCAAGCCTATCGATGCGCTCGCGCGGATGGCTTTCATACGCGAATGTAGCATCATGGCGCGCTTACGCCACCCAAACGTGCTGAGTTTTTATGGCTTTGGCGTGGACGCCGAGGAGAAAAAGTGCGCCATCGTGTGCGAATACGCAAATGGCGGCACACTGAAGGCGTGGTTGTATGGAGGCAAGCGACAACCACTACGCGCGCGCTTGGAGGTTGCATTAGGCATCGCGCGTGGGATGGACTACTTATCCAGTCGAAACGTGCTGCATCGTGACTTGAAACCGAGCAACGTTTTCATGAAGGGTGACTTGCCTGTGATTGCCGACTTTGGTTTGGCGCGGTTTTTCGCGGCTGATGGTGAAGAACTTACTGGAGAGACTGGGACGTATATTTACATGGCACCTGAAGTCATCAAGAGTCAACATTATGATTCTAGAGCCGATGTGTATTCGTTTGGCGTATTGTTATGCGAGTTGGTGACAAGCACGGAGCCTTTTCAGCCGCACAACTCCACGGGAATCCAAATAGCTACGGCAGTAGCAGACAAGGGTTTTCGGCCGAAAATATCTGACGACGTGCACGCCGGAATGCGTGCAATCATAGAGATGTGTTGGCAGCAAGATGCCAATAGTCGCCCGCACTTTGCGCAAGTCCTGGAATCACTTGAACACATGGTACCGGATATTGTACGCGAGGAGGAGGCAAAATTAGCCGCACAGAGGGAATCCCCTTCATTTCAAACAAAAGCGTTGAACAATCTGTCTTCGACTTTTGCAGATTGGTCGAATAAGATTTCGGAGCTGGCGAAGCCAAGTTAACAACAATTTTCAGTTTGTTTCGCCTAGAAAAACATCCTAGCGTGAGACTGGCGCGCGAAAGAGCGCACGCCGCTCGCATGACTTCTTGTATTAAAACACTCATAGTTGCATTGTTCAGTTTGTATTTATCATTACGTGGTGTGTACTGCGAAGACGTTAACATTGCGAGACCGCGAGACGAGACGACGTCTCGAGAGAGAGAATCGGTGTTCCTTCAATCGCGAATTGTGGGCGGTGTAACTCCAGACTACAGCTTATACCCGTTCGCCGTGGCTATTTTTGTAGTTTCTTCGAATAATGGGCAAGAGTATGAATACTTTCGCTGCGGCGGTACGCTGATTTCGGCAACAAACGTGTTGTCGGCTGCCCACTGTTTTTTCTCCACAGCGGGCACCTCAAACATAGGCGCGTATTCGTCCGTTAGAGTACGTATTGGCGCTAATGCAAACATCAACAGCGGGACTGTATTTTCTGTGAAACAAATATCCGGGCATCCGTCATTTGACGGCGATACCATGATCAACGACGTTTCCGTTCTTTCGTTGAATGTTGCGGTGAACGTCGCTTTGTTTACACCAGTACGCTTAGCTTGGGATCCCCTGGGATATGTCGTCGGCGACGATGCTAAAGTGATTGGATTTGGAACAACAGGCTCGGGTATGCTTTCGAGCACGCTGCTCGAAGGCACGGTTCCCTTGGTTTCGTACGAAAGTTGTACATCAGCTGAATCGTACCCATATACACCCGGACAAATGAATGTGCTCGATTCAAATTTGTGCGCAGGCCTCAGCGAGGGTGGCGTCGATGCATGCCAGGGTGATAGCGGTGGACCATTACTTCAAAATAATAAACAAATTGGTATTGTCAGCTGGGGAGAAGGGTGCGCTCTCAAAGCAAAGTACGGCGTTTATCAACGTATTGATGCGGTGCATGGTTTCATTGCGTTGGCGGCTCCAGACGTGTACACGTTTTCTCCCGTGCCGCCTGGAGTTCCAGTACCACCGCCACCGGTGTCACCGCCACCGGTGTCACCGCCGCCTTTTTTCCCCGCGTTTACGTTTTTCGCATGGCTATCAGGATAACGTGTCAATGAAGTACGAGATGAATTTTAATGCTACATAAATTTTGTTTTATAAACAAGTCTACTACACCCCGGTTACTTTGCCCTGAATAGAGTCTTCGGTAGGGAGTTCTTCGAAAAGTTTCATCCAGTTCGGAACGCCCGCGCCAGACTTCCAAATTGTACCATTCTTTGCGACGCTAAAGAAGACGTCTCGCACCGTCGGATCGAAACCTGAAGATTCAATTTGATTGATAATCCAACGTCTCCAGGCTGATTCATCCACAGGGGCTAACTTCAACTTTTTATCACCTCCTAATAACATTGCCGCCGCGCTCGCGCTCAACTCGGTCGTCTTGCTAGTGCGCGCCTTGCGACGACGCTGTCCAAATGGCAAATCATCCTCTGCCGACGCTTCTTCATTCATGTTGACTGTCAGAACCACAATCTTGTTGTCTTTGAGCTTGTCCTTGAAACGCTCCAAGCTTTCCAGCGTCTCTAAAATGTGTCCGTCGCTCCCAGCAACGATGAAAACACGGTATGAACCACGCAAGCGAGAGAATAAGACATTCTTGGAGCTGTCGCCGAGCGTTACGCCCAAACGACCCAACTCTTCTTCGCGCTCAACCTTTTGAATCACTTGCTTACGCAAGGCCAGTTCATTCTTAAGTAACAATCCAAACACCACCAAGCCGACAACATTGATACCTAAATTCGTCACGGTCTCTTGCATGTCTGGCGCGTCCTCGCCACCCTGCAACGCCTTGATGAGACGCGTTCCGATGATGAACAACCCGAGCCCAGCGCCGCTCGCCAAACCTCCAAACAAATACAGTTTCAAAAACCTGAACGGCTCTTGCGCTTCAGCTCGCAAATTCACCATTGTCGAGGCTCCTCGTCCACCTTTCACCGCAGCCGCAACTTCATTATACTGCGTCGATGTACGAAACGCGTCCAAATCTGGGTCGTTCATCAGCACTTTAAACTTCAAATTATACTCATTCACCGCCGCGATCAAGTCATCCCGCGCCTCATCGTACATGTTTAGTTTAATGTATCCACACGCACGATTATAACTCGCCGCCCGTGCCTCATCTTCATTCGGTGACTGCCCCAATGCTTGCGTAAACGCCGACGTCGCCTCGTCAAACTTCTTCTGCTCAAACAACGCCAGTCCAGCGTTCACCGCCGCCGCCGCATTCGCATAACGTTCACCACCACCATTCGTCGTCGACGACGAAGACGACGATTGTGTCGCGTGTGTCACCACAATTCGTCTATCGTCCACCACAGTGCCACCGACGCGTCGCGCGACTAAAGATTGACAACGATGATGTTGTCGATGGTGACGTCGTGCGTGATGCTGCGGTCTCGCCGTCTTCACGACCGCCGTCGCCGTCGTTGCCGTCGCACGACGCGCCATGGATGAAGACAACATGATACTATGCGCGATTGCAACGTGTATCTACGCCGTCGGTCGACGTCGTCGCGTTATGAAGCGTCGGTGCGCGCGCGCGAAATGGATAGCTTATTGCGTATACCCTAGGCGTCCTGCTCCACAAAACTTCGCATCGGCATTCTGCGCCTCGACCGTCGACGTCGGGTGAGCGAGAGAGCGTATGCTAGGCGCCAATGCGTGCGTGAATATATGTTTGTCGCGTTGCGCACGAAATTCGGGGCACACGACGGGGTACGGGCGCACGCGGCGAGATGATGGTGGTGCGAGGCGTGCCGTGCGCCGCAGCACTCGAGGGACTTTAGGCCGTGTGTGCGCGTCGGAAGGGGAGGCAGAGGCGAGTTCGCGAGCGTGGATGCGTGCAAAACACGCGTTACGACGTCGGCGTTCAGAGCAAGATGAGGATGTGTATGCTGAGGCGTTGCTAGGGGCGGCTATGGAAGGCGATGGAGTTGACGGCGGCGACGACGACGCGACAACTTCGACGTCGCATGCGACGCATGCATTGGATGTTTTGGCGTTTAAGCGATTGAGCGCGATGATGAATACGTATGAGAATAATGTCGAGACGTACGGGATCGCAAGGCAAATCGTGGTGATCACAGCAGGTGGAGACACACGCGCTTTTCGGCTTCCATTTCCCATCGGTACGGCGATTTTTGAGTGCGCCGACGCGGAAGTACACACCAAAGTTGCCGCCGCTTTGAAAGCTGTAGGCGCGAAACCATCTCGTGGGTGTTCGCATCGCCGTATACCAGTGGATGTTACGCGTGAAGACGTGAATTACGGCGATTTAGAAGATCGATTGGAGCGCTCGGGCTACCAACCAGACGTGCGCTCGATTTGGATTGTTCAAGACGTTCACGCGTGGTCACACGCGCGTTTATCGTCATTTTCAGCAGAATCTGCCGATCTCATGACAATTGGAAGCGATATCATCTTAGACGCGAGCGGGATGGCATGTACGGATGATATCGCACGTCGTGAGTTTGCGGCAAACGGCGTGCTCGCGGAATCGATTCGCATTCCGCCCGACGACGGTCGAGAACCCATTCGCCTATTTTTAGGTTTCAAGCAACGTGTGTCCGCGAAAGAGGTTCAGTATTATCGCGAACAAATCATCGCTGCCGAGGACGAGGCTGACGAGGACGGATTCGAAGATTAGCAACCATTCATTTATTAATGTATTAACCAATACCAAGCAAGCGCACTCACTGCGGAGGCCTCACTTTAAGACATGTCGCGCGGCGTGGAACTGGTCCGCGTCGAACCCGAAGAGCGCGTGTTCGATCGCGAACGCGTGCTCGGTCGCGATACAACGAGTGTTTTTCCATCTCTAGCCAACGCGAATGACGACGACGACGGCACGCACGCTCCGAGCACGAGCGGGGCTCCGCCAAAGTTGGTCTCCAAGTTTGTCACCGAAAGCGAACTTCACGAGCTGCGACAGCGAGGTATTGACGAGGCGGCGAAAGATGCGCACAACGCTTCGTACAAGCCGCTTTATCAAGTTCTCGCCGAGGCCAAAGAGCGCAAAGAGCTCGAGTTTGCGGACCAGTGGACGGAGATGAAAATCGGTAAAAACCGGCCTCTCGACGCTGAAGAGTTTGAGTTTTTAAGCAAAGTCGAAGACGAGCAACGAGAGATTGAATTAAAGCGTAAACGAGAAGAGATGAGTGAATTAGAAGTATTTAGAAAGACCCAGCAAGCGAGCGAAGGCGTGAGGATGTCGGATGAAGGTAAAACTGCACCGGAACCAGCTCCGGCGTGCGTCGTGGCGAGACGTGCCAAGCCAAAAGTCGCAATTAAGCCAAAAGCGCCAGAACCCACGCCAGAGGTGGTTGATGACGACGATAAAGCTAACAGTGACGCTGGCGGCGGCCTCGGGGGCTTACTTGGCGATTATGGCTCCGACAGTGACGATTAAAACACGCGCACCTGTTTTTGTTTGTTATGAATCCTAGCAATATCTTTCACCCCAGAACATTCCACGCCGAGTGGTGTGTGTCGCTGACCCCGTCGACGACCTCGAAATTTAAGCACATATCATGACAGCACCTTTACACGCGTTTGCGACCGCAGGGATGGGGTGTGCGATGAATACCATGACGCGAGAGACGCGTGGCGCGAGGGCATCTTCTCGGGCGAGAATCACACCTTTATCATCCTCGCACGCGGTGTCTCGCGCACGAAACGCAAACGGAACGTTCGACATGAATGTGTCCGTTGTATTCGAGCGCATACCATGCATCGCATCGCGCGCTCGAGGACGGTACGACCCATTGCATGCGTTCGTCGGACAAAGCTCAACGACGAGGTTGGCGCGTGAGGTGAACGCAGTGCGCAATGTCGCGATGTGTGCGGCCAGATGTGCACAATGCGGAGCGACGCACGCACCTGATCACGACCGTCAATCTGGTGATGCGCTTCGCCGGCGAACGGCGCGAGCAGTCCGTATTGGTATTATTGGGGCGACGACGTGCGCTGGACGCGCTCGAGCGTTATCTGGAAATGGCGACGGGAATAACGGAGGGTTTAGTGGTGGTGGTGGCGATGGAGGTGACGGTTCATCAGGTGGAGGTAAAGGCAGACTTTCTCGCGAAGCCTTAGGTGGTGATACTGGAGTGTTGGAAGAAGTTGTTATGTTGGACGTGCACGGGATGCATTGCGGCGGTTGCGCTGCAAGCGTGCGAAAGATTTTAGAAGGTGATGACGACGTACGAAGTGCAACTGTGAATTTGGCGAATGAATCTGCAGTCGTTAGAATTAATTTGGCAATGGAAAGTTTAGGGGGCGGAGAGTTCGAAAGTTCTGTGACAGCTGCGGCAAAAAATGTGGGGACAAAGCTGGCGGAGCTCGTCACCGCAGCTGGATTCCCAACCTCCCTTCGTGAGGCCAGTGGTGTGGCCGTGGCAGGAGTGAGCGGAGCTGAAGCAGCAAAGACCAAGAGAGAAGAACGCTTGAAACGCATTCGAGAAAGTACACAGCGTGTCATCGTGGCATGGGCCCTTGCAAGCGCATGTTTGCTGGGGCATATTTCGCACTTTTTCCACGCCAGTGCGCCGTGGCTTCACGTATTGCATAGTAATCCAGTGCATATTACGCTCTCGTTATTCGCTATGGCTGGACCAGGGCGCCAGATTTTAGTCGATGGCTGGCAAAGTTTGCGACGCGGCGGTCCGAACATGAACACGCTCGTTTCCCTCGGCGCTTTGGCGTCCTTTGGAATGAGCACCGCCGCGATGATGATGCCGGCGTTGGGTTGGCCTACTTTCTTCGAAGAGCCCGTGATGTTACTAGCGTTTGTGCTTCTCGGTCGAGCGGTCGAAGAACGTGCGAAACTTCGCGCCACGAGTGATATGTCCGCACTACTGAATTTAGTGCCAGAAACGGCTCGACTGTTGTCGTCATCACAGCCGTCTGCTGATGGAACTTCGCCATATTTCCGCACTGTTCCTACGTCCGTCATCGAACCGAAAGATAGAATAATCGTCATGCCTGGTGATCGGATTCCAGTCGACGGTGTCGTACTCTCTGGGTGCAGTACCGTGGACGAGGCAGCCATTACTGGTGAGCCTATTCCTCGACCCAAAGAGGCTGGAGACCAAGTCGCGGCGGGTACAGTCAACTGCGATGGTGTACTCACCATCGAAGTAGTTTCATCGGGTGGTGAAACTCAAGTAGCTGGTATTGTACGAATGGTAGAGTCTGCGCAGCAACGCGAGGCGCCGGTGCAAAGACTTGCGGATGAGGTATCTGGCAAATTTGTTTATGGCGTCATGGGAGCGAGTGCAGCGACTTTTGTATTTTGGAGTACGGTCGGAACAAAATTGTTTCCATCCGTACTTGCGAGTGCGGCTTCGGCAGGAAGCGCACCTTTACTGATTGCGCTACAAATGACTGCGTCAGTTCTTGTTGTCGCTTGTCCATGCGCGCTTGGCTTGGCAACGCCAACTGCTGTACTCGTCGGCACAGCACTGGGCGCACGCCACGGTTTATTGATTCGAGGCGGCGATATTTTAGAAAAAGCAAACACGTTGGACACCGTAGTTTTCGATAAGACTGGCACATTAACGATTGGCAAGCCTGTTCTGCAAGAGACGCGCACGACTGGAGGCTTTAGTGACATTGAGCTCATCGCGCTGGCTGGGGCTGTTGAGCGAAACTGCCGTCATCCTTTGGCGTTGGCTATCACGGAAGCCGCTATGAAAGCGGAAATTCCCAACTATAATGTTCAAGATGGTACATTCAAACAGGAGCCTGGCGCCGGTGCGAGTGCAACTGTGAATAAAAAGGTTGTTTCTGTGGGTACAAAAGCCTTTGTTTCGGCTCAGGGTGGCGATTCGAGCGTGCCGAAAGAGCTCATGAGCACTGAGAACAACCCGGGACGCACCCCGGTGTACGTGGGCATTGACGGCAAAATTGTCGGTGTATTAGAAATGCAAGACGAGATCAGAAGCGACGCCGCGGAAACCATCCGCCGACTGCACGCTCAAAACATTCAAACTGTTATGATTTCTGGCGACAGGCTTGAGACTGCTCAGGCGGTTGGCAAACTCATCGGCATCGAAGAGAAATTCATCTATGGCGGCGTTCGACCCGAAGGTAAAGCAGAGCTAGTAAAAGACCTTCAAAAGTCTGGCAAACGCGTCGCGATGGTGGGAGATGGTATTAACGACGCTGCAGCGTTAGCGCAAGCTGATATTGGCATCGCCATGGCTGGTGGCGTCGGCGCCGCGAGTGAGGTTGCTTCGATTGTTCTTCTCGGGGACAGACTCCCGCAAGTGGTCGATGCTATTGATCTAAGCAAGGCTACGTTCAATAAAATTAAACAAAACCTTGGTTGGGCGTTCGGTTACAACTTGATTGGTATCCCAATAGCCGCGGGTGCGTTGTTGCCGGCGTACGGCATCGCGCTCACGCCCTCTGTGGCTGGAGCCATCATGGGTTTTTCTTCACTGGGTGTGATGGGTAATTCCTTGCTTCTCAAACTCAAAGGACGTGAACTTTCCAAGCCGCCTGAAGAAGAGAACAAAGCATAACTAGCATGTGAACTTGATTTTTAATTAAAAAATATTCTTGTAGCGACGCGACCTATTGCTTTTTAGAGAAGAATTCCTTACCGCGGTCTTCAATCTCCTTCAAATATTCCGCCTGCACGCGTTGAGCGTACGAGCCATTAGGCAAGTTGAGCACCACACCCTCCATTCTTCGCTGAAGATCCTTGGCAAATGCAGTTTCACCGTAGCCCTCGTTGGTGATGTCGATGAGGTGCATCGTCCAATCCTCTGCGTTTGAGCGAATAACCTTATCGAGCGGGCTAGAGTTCTCGTCCAACTCGCGTGCGGCGTAAAGTTGCAAAAGACGTTGCAAGATGTGCACCATGCCGTCGAGTTTGTTCTCGTCAGACTTACGAATCCACGCATACAAGGTGTTCAACGTGCGTTCATCCACCGTCGTCTTTTCCAACGCCTTCTTCATGCGCTCCAGAGCGTCTTGCTTGAGCGGGACGTCAAATTCCCCACTTGTTGGGTCTGCCGCAGCTCCAACAATATTTTGCAACGCCGCAGACGACTCTTGAATCGTAGACTCTGTCTTTTGCACCATGGTTTCCACCAACTTCATCGTCTTAGAAGCCAACTCCATGACTGCCGTCTTCGCCTCCGTCGTCGTTGCCGCATCCGATCTCGACGCAAATCGCATCCACATCTTTTGATCAAAGCTCAACACGTTCTCCGCTACTATTTTCGTCAGCTCTTCATCCGTCTTGGCCGCCGCCATGAGGTCAATGAGCGCATCCATGGCGGCCACTTCGCTCACCGCATCTTTCGAAGCCGCGCGCGCGCGTGTCCCCATCCTCGTCGTCGTCGGTCGGCGGCTCGCGCTCGTCGACGGCGCTTTCACCGCTCTGTGCGTCGCCATCATCATCGTCGTCGTCATCATCGTCGTCGTCGTCATCGTCGTCGTCGTCCGCGTCGTCGAGTATGGCGCACGCACCACATCCACGCCGCCGCTTTATCCACTTCGTCGACACCGCACTGCGTCAGCCTGTGCACCGCACTGCGCACCGCATTGCGTCGGTGGAGGTATTTATTCGCGACGCCAACGGTAGAGGCGACGGTAGAGGCGACGCATCGATCGATCGATTCGCCATCCATCGTCACTCGGCGCTCGACGACGACGACGGCGACGACGACGACGACGACGGAGGTCGATTCACTTCGTCAGAAAGCGTCGAGGCTTTGACGTGGCACTGCGCGAGTGTCGGGGCGAACAACGCGCGCCATGACGAGCACTACGAAGGGCGCGAGCGAGGATCAGATATGGTCGTCCCTGCGCGCTGGAGCGCAAGCGTTGGTGGATAAGGAACCGCTCATGGGGGGATTTATTTACGCCACGATATTGAACCAACCGAGCTTTGAACGCGCGTTGGGGTTCTTGCTCGCGTCCAAGCTCGCGAGCGCGACGATTATGGCGGGACAATGGAATGATTTAATCATGGATGCGATAAATGAAACGAATGGTGGTGGGAATGGGAAAGATGAATGCAAAGGTCCAGGCACTGGATCGATCGCGGCGGCGGCGAGACGAGACTTAGAGGCGATTGTTGAACGCGACCCGGCGTGCCCGTCGTTTACGCACGCGTTTTGCTTCTTCAAAGGATTCCAAGGTTTACAAGCGCAGCGCGTGTCGCATTGGCTGTGGGGACATGGGAGGAAAATTTTAGCGTGTAAAATTCAGAGTTTGATATCAGAAGTGTACGGGATGGATCTACATCCGGCGGCTCGATTTGGTCGAGGAATCATGATTGACCATGGCCACGGCGTCGTCGTTGGCGAAACGGCAGTAGTAGATGACGATTGCACACTTTTGCATGGCGTCACGTTAGGAGGAACGGGTAAAGTTAGAGGGGATAGACATCCGAAGCTCGGTAAGCGCGTGGTTGTTGGATCATACGCCTCGATTTTAGGCAATATTCACATTGGACACGATTCCAAAATTGGCTCTGGTGCAACGTTGATGCACGATTTACCACCGTGGACCACAGTCGTCGGACATAAAGGACGTGTTGTGACGAAGAAGAAAATTAACTCAAAACTCTGAGTTGTTCCTATAGTTATTCTAGACTAGTTTCTATTTGTAAATTACAAGTACTATTTTTCCTCATTGAATCTATAGTTGTGAATCTCCCACGCCAAACTGCCGGCGGGTTTTCTAACCGCTCCTTCGAGCCAAAATGCCGCTTTCTCGCCAACTTTCGGCGCGGTGACTCCTGTTTCGACAGCATGCGTACCATTTTCGAGTGTCTGCCATGCGTCTACTTTTTTCATGAGTAACTTTGGTGCGTCACTAGAGGCGCCGAGCGCCCGCCTTATGCGCATTTGCACTACAGCGGCAATCTTTGTTGCATTCAGCGCTCTCTCTAAAGAACCCTTCAAAGAAGATGTTTCTCGATAGGGTAACTTCGGGAGAATCGGTGCCCATTGAGGGACTTGTCCCATCCAAACAACAGAAAATAAATGCACAAGTCTATCGACGAGTGATTCGCCAGCATCTGATTCGGCAGCAATTGCTTCTTCAGACGCGTCGATCACAGATTTACCCGTAAACGAATCAAGAACTGTGAAAATGAGCTGCGAAAATTTTTCTGATGCGGGTACAGACATGAAAATGTACCCAATCAATGGCATAATCGTCGACAGACGCAACCAAAAATGCATGAGAGTGTGCGAAACGTTTGTTTTGGCCGCAGCGAGTTCGGCAAGCTGGGCGAAATCAGCATCAATGATCTCTTCAGCCAAGGCTTTCTTGCCTTGAGGAATGCCATGAAGAAGACAAAGTTGAAATTCCCCAATGCTTCGCGCAATAACCCATCGTTCGTTCGCGGTAGATTGCTGCCAAATTGAGCTGCAAAAAATGTTTTCAGCGGTCTTCAAATTTTTCACGCCAAGAACATCCTTGCTGACATGAGAGAGCACGGATTTCGCGACGTCAACATTTAATTCACATAGCATTTCGGCCATCACTGGAGTTTGGCTCGGTTTTGAGGCTATAACCATCATGATGACCCGACAGAGCGTCTTTTGCGCTCTTCCAGATTCTAATTCTGCGTATAGCGTTCCCAGCTCTGCAAGTTTCGACAGCATTATAGCCGGTTTGACTGAATAAAACACATCAAAAATCTTTTGCTCGGTATCACTTTGTAAATCAGTCGTTAGCAGCGACGGCTGCTGTGGAGATGCCGACTCAAGCGCGCTTGTACTTTTGACAATCCGTAAGACATCCTCTGCAGATTTCATAAGTTGCTTAATGATTAACATGAGCTTCTTCTCAACGTCGACTCCCGAACTTTCATAGTGTGCTAAAATTTGGGCAAAGAAATCGCGATAGCTTTCGACAAGTACTGGAGAAGAGCTTGTTCCTTGATTTTCTACTATACCATTTGCGATGACAAAATCAACAAGCTGTTGAAGCGCCAAGACTTTGCTTCGGATCATCTCGACTACGAGGCTGGACATGAGTGAACTTTGCATCCTTTTCTCATCAACTACGACTGAATTTCTTTTTATCCAGCTCAAGATCTCAGGAATCAATGACGTCGATGATGCCGTGACTTCACCAAGCGCAACACATGCGGCTTTTTGCCGCCCACCCACATCCGAGGCGGACAAATCCATCGCCCAATCACACGTCACCTCTACGACCGAGTTCTTCGCTAAATCCCCAGAAATGTTCGTTTTTACAAATTCAGCCATCTTCTCTCGACCTTGAACTTCATCCAAACCAATCAACTCGTGCAAAACGCTGATGAGCTTGAAGAGATGGATTGAAATGGCTTTTGGATCAGATGACTTCTTAAGTAAAGCGATCCTTTGAGTCGTTTGGTCTATCGCATTAGATAAACGCGACGAAAATCTGATTCTCTTTTTCTTTGCGTATGCTCGTTGTAACTCTTCAAGGACATCAACACCTTGACCGCGCGGCGCAGCGACAAACGCATCATCGTTCACCGTCACGACTGCTCCAATCACATCACTCGCGCTCTTGACTAACTGACTATCGACAATTTCTTCATTCAAAACTTCTTTCAGGCACCAATATATGTTATGCACGAATGTGATGGCATTGGCGTTACTCCCTGCTGCTTCGGGAACTAGTGCACGCAAAACAGACATGAGCGTACGCAACACATCGCTCGCCTTTGACTCGCTTCGTTTAGAATACTTCTTATGCTCTGTGAAATATCGCATAAAGTACCCAAAATACGCCTTGTGATCGATTAAATCTTGCTCAATTGAATAATTGCCCAATCCAAGAACGTAATGGAGCTCACTTTGAGTCTCAGCGGGCGCCAACGTGATGTTTTCATCACGTAAAAGTTCACGCACCTGAGAAATCAAATCCTCTGTCCACAGCCGTCTACATGCATCTACATCTCGTCGACACTGCGACAAATAATTGATCTTCACAAACCACATCGCGCGGTGCGTTGGCACAGTATACTCATACAGTGACTCGAATAGCTTACGCTTACGAACGCCGTGCGGCGCTCGCCGCTCCAAACTACTCAACGCGTCGTCGCTTGCCAACGCGCTAAAAAATCCTCTAACATCCTCCGCACTCACGTGCACGAGCTCTGGTGCACCCCATGACGTGGTTTCTTTCTCACTTAACGCGTGATTGTATTCCTCATCCTCTCTCACACCCGTCGTCGGCATTCGTCTCGCTCGTTTGACGCCTTCAAACGCTCGTCGTCGGAGCTCTTGCAAAGCCTCCGAATTCTTCGTCATCCGTATCATCTCTGCTAATTCTCGCGGTAGATACATCATTCGTTTCTTATGTCTCTCATCACCGTCGTCATCGGTGCTTTGCCTCGCCGCGTTCGCCTTGATATTCGCCGTCAACATCCCAGCGTGCCATCCGTGACGAATCGATGCGCGGTCCAACACCTCGCTCGCGTACAGTTCGACGTCAAAGTCGCTGTGGGAGGCATTGGCGGGCACGATCCCAGGTCGAATAGGCTCGCCAATGTTAATCACCGGTCGCGCGCTGTGTGACATCGCGCGTGCCACGCCGCGCGCGCGCTGGTGTGAGAACTCGCGAGCGCTGTGACGACGACAGGTGAACAAAAAAACGCCTCCAGAGAGACGACAGAACGCGACACGTTAGGCGCGCGATGAAGGGCGGTGCGGTGAAATTGATCGCAGTGAGCGTGATTAGTGTGTTAGGCGCGATCGCGGTCGCCGTTAAAGGACGACGAGGAGGAGGAAAACGCGACAACGACGAGGTGGCTGGTAAAAAAGATGTTGACGATCGTAAAAGTGCGTTTGTGGCAAACGATGGTGAGGTGATGCCGATTGCTGGCGCCGAACAAGGACCGTTGCGTGGATTGAAATACGCCATTAAGGATATTTTTGATGTGAAATCGCGCGTGACCGGGTTTGGGTCACCAGCGTGGGCGAAAACACACCGCGCAGCAAAACGCACGGCGGACGTCGTGGACGCGTTGACTCGCGCGGGAGCGAGCGCGGTGGGGATTACGCATATGGATGAATTAGCTTACGCAATTAATGGGGAGAATGTGCATTATGGTACACCTGAAAATCCCCGCACCCCGGCGCTCGTTCCAGGCGGATCATCTTCGGGGTCCGCGGTGGCGTGCGCGGGGACCTTGCGCGGGTGCGATTTCGCACTCGGTTCGGATACTGGCGGTTCAGTGCGCGTGCCGGCGTCGTATTGTGGGGTGTATGGAATACGTACGAGCCATGATTACGTGTCAAAGAAAGGCATGCTCGCTTTAGCACCAAGTTTTGACACCGTTGGCTGGTTTGCACGATCGATTGATGTACTGCAACGAGTTGGAGACGTGCTGTTGCCCGAGCCAGATTCAAACGCACCGACAACGCCCAGTCGGTATTTTTTACTCGAGGATGCGCTCACGGAGAAAAGAACATCACCGCATGCGCAATGTGCAGCGGTTGCTGCACTTTCTGCAATCAATGATTGCGCACCCGGGAAGTTACAACGCATGAACCTCACCGACCATTTAGTCGTCAGTTGCCCGACGTTTCGTTCCCTAGTCGCCGGCAGAAAAGACGCTGGTTTAGAATGCATGCGCGAGATGGTGCGAGTGCTCATGGGTGCTGAAATTTGGGCCAACTTAGGTGCTTGGTACGAGAAAGAGCAGCCTGAAGTCAGCTCAGCGATCAAGGCGCGCATGGAAGCTGCATCAAAATTCACGGAGGACGAAGTCGCGCGCTTCAAGCAAATTCGAGGAGAGATACGAGAAGAAGTCGATAGCATTTTAGACGGCGGTGTGATATTTGTTCTCCCTACAACGCCAGGCATTGCACCTAATTGTGGTCAGAGTGACAGCGCGACGGAATCTTGGCGGCAAAAGTGCTTTGAGCTACTCTGCATTGCAACGTTGTGTGGTTTACCGCAAGTTTCGATTCCTCTCGATGCCCATGAAAGCGCTGGCGCACAAGGGATTTCCCTCATTGGAGGCTTTCAAATGGATAAAATGGTGATGACAGCTGCGCGCGAACTCGTATCAAACATGAAGGAGGCCTATCCCGACATTTTGGAAGCCGAAATTCTTCGTTTGAATCCCCCGGCAGTACCGGGCGAGGTCGAGAAAACCAAAGGCAACGACGCGTTCAAGAAGGCTGATTACCTAGGCGCGGTCGAGTATTACTCCATCGCTATCGCGAAGAACCCAAAGAGCGCAGTTTACATTGCAAATAGAGCCATGGCCCACCTTAAGATAGGAAACTACGAATTAGCCGAGGCAGACTGCTCAAAGGCTATCCAGCTAGATGGCACGTACGTCAAGGCGTTTCTCCGCCGTGGAGCCGCACGCGCCGTGGCGGGCAACTACCTCGAGTCTTTGATGGATTACGAAGATGCGCTCCGATTAGAACCAAACAACGCCGACGCCAAGCGCGAGGTGTATCGAATGAAACGAATCATAGGAATGGCCGATCCGGGCATCGATGAGTCTCTTGCATAGAAATGGAATGGAAAGCAAAACTTGCAATTTAATTAATACTATTCTTCGCACGAACCGAAAATGTTTTACTCGCTAGTTCTGAGAGCCAGTCGGCGTGAATCGACGAAACATCTCGTGCATACATTTTATTCGTCCTAACTAATTCATTGAAGAGAATCTGCGAGTCAAAAACATCGTGTGAGTGGAAATTAATTAATTAATGAAATAATAATTCGTACCACTTCTGGAGGCGACTGAAAGAGCACTGAACTTGGATGTATCGTAAGCTTCTGACCAGTAGTATATACTTTGAACGACCCGTCCATGTCTCTCCGAGCGGCATTCATGAAAAAACCTGAAACGAGTGACCGCAAGACAGCTTCAAACTTATCTCCACACGATGTTAGTTTAATTCCCTCAGAAATCGCAGCCCGAGTTAATTGATCATTGATTTTGACCGCTTTCGCCATCGCTCGATAATTAATTTGATGCTCGCGACACCATTCCCGACTACGCTTCATGCTACGTGCTTTGAACTCTTGAAAGATTCGTAAAAGCGTCAAATGGTCTCCCTCCTAGTTTAATCGGTAAAAATAATTAATTGAATTAATTCCCTTATCACTCACCTTTCGCACTAATTTGTGCCTTGCAACGTTTTTCTGCCCGTTTGGTTCGCGGGTAAACTGGAAGACTGTGTCTGTGGAAAGCATGGATAAAACCGCGATCGTTTCTTCGGCACACTTCTCAGTTTCAGCCGCAATTATGCACCTCGCTGCTGTCGGTTCCAATGGAAATCTCGCCATACGCTTTCCGACTTCATTTAATTTCCCATCATCGTCTAAAGCACCAAGGGAATATAATAATTCCAATGATCGCAATAATGACTCTTGTGGAGGCGGATCTATGAATGGAAACGATAGAATATCGTCAACTTGCATCGCCTGTGAAAAAATAATTAATTCAGAAATTAATTTGACGAGTGAAAAGTAAGAGCACAAAACGCATTGAAATAGAACGTACCTTTAACTGCAGAACCACTCCACTCAAATTTGTTCGTAATAACTCTGGTTTAATGAATTTCGGCAGACTTGGCATGACTTCTTCGGTGTACAGTCGAAAACATTTCCCCGGTGCTTCCCGTCCAGCACGACCAGCGCGTTGCATGGCTTGGCTTTGTGCTATTGGAGCCACCATCAACTCATCCACACCGCTTCGCGGATGATAGGTACGGCTTTTAGTGAGGCCAGAATCCACGACGTAACGAATGCCGTTGATTGTTAATGAAGTTTCTGCAATGTTAGTCGCGAGGACAACCTTGCGCGTGCCTGGAGGAGTTTCTTCAAACACCTTCATTTGCTCCTCTGGGGGTAACGCCGCGAACAACAAAACGACATTCAACTTTGGCAGATTTGGTGGCAACTTAGCAGCTCGATCTTTAAGCATTTTCCCTAGCGCCTCTATTTCCTCTTGCCCGGTGAGAAAAACCAAAATGTCTCCTGGAGTTTCCTCGGCGTTGATTTGCAAACATGTCCACATCGCCGCGTCTACGTAGTCTTCCTCCGGCTCCTCGGTGTAGAACATGTCCACCGGAAATGTTCGCCCGTGTGAGTAAACTACAGGAGCGTTGTCAAAGAACTTGCTAAAGCTCGATGCTTCGAGCGTCGCGGACATGACTACGACACGAAGAGGAGGCAAATTGAGACTCGAGTCGCGGCGTGTCTGTTGCACAATTTTGATTGTACCGAGTAGGAAATCCGTCTGAAGCGTGCGTTCGTGCGCTTCATCGATCATGATGACGCCATACTTTGCGAGCGTTGGATCTACCACAGCTTCTCTGAGTAACATACCATCTGTGAGAAACTTTATGCGTGTCTCGGGGCTCGAAACGTCTTCGAAACGGATGGCGTATCCGACGAGCGTACCGTGCTCTGTACCGGTCTCATCCGCCACGCGATGTGAAACGGAAATTGCAGCCACTCTTCTCGGCTGCGTCACACCAATCATCAAGCCATTGGACAACGTAAAGTCCTCATAAATGTATTGAGGAATCTGTGTCGTTTTCCCACTTCCGGTTTCGCCGATGATGATGATGGTCTCCGCCTTTCTAATTTCTTCCATCAAACGAGACTTTGCAGCGTAAATCGGCAAAGACTTCTTAACACGTTCAATTTCTCGTCGTTTTTCTCCTACACTAAGCGTCATCGTCGTCGATGCGTTGCCACTCCGGCGGTCTTGACGCTCGCCGCCGCCTCGGCCGTCGCCACCAGCCTCCGCGTCAAACCTCTCACTCGTCATCGCACGCGCACGCAGAATCAACCTTGCTTTGTTATCTTTTCAATCACGTCCGTGGTGTTCTTAATCGCCGTCTTCTTATCGCTCAAGAAATACACGTCTCCTTTACGTTCGTACACCTGCTCTGACACGCACGGACGAGGACGTTCGGTTAGTTTGCCCGCCTCGATGGTTGTCGAGGACGAGGACGAGCGTGGTGACGACGACGTACCGCGCGCGTTGATTTACACGACTTTAACTCCCCCAAGGCGACGTGTTTTTCACGTAACGTAATCTCGCGCGCGTCCGACATCGTGTGCGGCGCCGTCCAACGCTCGTGCTCCACCACAGCCAAAAAAGCAGCGGCACGGCGGCAGCAGCAGCAGCGGCAGCGGCAGCCCTGGGGCCGCACACCATGGCGCTCTTGCGACGATGTGCGCGAGAGATTGCGCGACGATGTGATGAACACTATCAAGGCACGATGACGATGACGATGCGTGCGATCACGACGTACACGGCGTCGTCATCCGCGTCGGCGTCGTCATCCGCGTCGCAGGTGGAGGACGAGGACAACTCGACCAAGCTTCGAGCGCTTCCGCGGGTCGAGGGACGCGCGGAGCGAGTGAAATTACGAAAACAAGGGCGCGTGCCAGGGGTGATATTCGCCCCAGGTCAAGAAGACAAGCGGCTCGTGTCGGTGTGTCAGAAGGAAATCAGCGCCGCGGTGCGCAAACATTCTTTAGCGGGCGTGCAGTGCACTGTGTTCAACCTCGAGGTTCAAGCGCAAGACGAGGACGGGAACGCGGAAGGGGAAAAGTTAAACGTACGAGTGCTGCCAAAACAAGTATTTATGCATGCCACGGATCGTTCTGTAGAAAATGTGTGCTTCTTAGCCGTTGAACCAGAGACAAAGGTGCGAGTAAAAGTTCCGGTGATCACGCAAGGCGAAGACGTGTGCCCGGGCGCGAAGAAGGGTGGTTTTGTGCAATTACTGCGGAAGGACATCATGGTGACGGCGAGAAGCGACCAAATTCCCAAAAACTTTCTCATGGATGTTTCAACGCTTGATGTGGGGAAAGTTATTAAAATTGCCGATTTACAGGTACCGGAAGGCGTGCAAATTACCGAAGCGAAAATGGACTTGCCCATGATTCGCATCGGCGGGAAGACTCGTTCAGCTTAGACTTTGTACATTCAAACACTAGAAAAGTTAAGATCGCAAAGACTATAATATTTTGCACTCGCTCGCGTCAAATCCAAGTGCGTATACGCGCCAGAGAGAGTCGATGTAGAACGAAGCGCGAGAGTGATTTCGATTTCGCGCACATCAAGACGTCAATGAAGGCAGTGTACTGTATTTTATGCGTTGTATTTCAGAGCTAACCTCCTAGGTGCATCGCACATTAATGATTTCCAATCTCTAGAACGTCGGCACGGAGACGCGGCCGGCAATGCGATCAAGATCACGTTGGCCGGACGGCGTGATGCCGCGACCGCCCTTCGCATCCTTCGCGACGACGCCAATGGCCTCAAGCTGCTTGAGCACCGCACGGGCAACCGAGCCGGAGCCAATTTGGTGGTGGTGACGGCGAGTACCGCGGTTACCAGCGCCGCAGTAAGACTTACGGATCGCACCCACACCCATGTTGCCGTTCACGTAAAGCTTGCGCGCCACAGACGCCGCGCGAATGTAGAACCAATCGGGGTCATACGGCGCGAGCTCCTTGTACGTAGCCGTCTTCACGGTTTCGGTCCACATCGGCACTTCCATCTATTACAGGAGAAAAACAAAACATCGTAGGTCAGTGCGGTGCTCTCGTACGAGCGGATAACGTCGAGAACGGCGAGCGAGAAAACCAACAAGGCGAGCCGACCGCTGCGTCTTCAGGCGAGCCACGCGCGAGGTAGGTTCAAAAGCACATCCACCGCCCGAGTCCGTCCGTGTAGGACATCGCGCGCGATAGAAGCCGTAAATGCATGAATGACAACGAGTCTCAAGACATTCTCGGTTTCGAATCGCGCGCGTGACGTCGAGCGACGAACAACGTTGAACCCGATCGAACCCGCATCGCGGATGGCTAGCCCTAGGACCGCCGCATGGGTGAACACGTGCGGGCGTTTTGAACATCCACGGACGGCGAACGACGACGGATGTGACGACGACATGAAAGTATTCATTCTCATGCATATCATTCGACTCCGTGACAGGCGTTCGCGCGATCGTGATCGATGTTCTCTTCCGACGCCAACGCGCGCGCTCACCACCGGCGATCTCGCCCTCGATGCGCACGCGACAACACGTACCTTGCCAGTGGAGCGGAAGTATTGCGCCAACGCGACGACAAACTCTTGCGCGGGGACGTCCTTCACGGTACGAGGGGCGTTAGTGGTGGCCATGGTATCTACTCCTCAGGCGTCACTGAAAGACGGAACTCGTCACGCGGGCGCCGATCTTCACCACGGTGTGTCCACCAAAATGTTTGGGTGTTTTCCCTGTGCGTACCCATTTCTAGGGCTTTGAGGTTGATTTCTCTGTTCACGATTGGTCGATGAGTCCCTGAAAATCGAAAAAAAACACCACTCGGGAGATTGCCAAGCCGCGCGCGACGCGCTCGAGAACGCGCGCGTCGACGTCGTGTGACGCCTTTTCGAGCACGCGAACGTAGTCTAGAGCGTCGGAAACAATGGCGAAGTCTACGAACCACACCGCGCACAACCAATCGTACAAGAACCACCGTAACGGTACGTAGATTGCACGCGTGATTCGTCACGAGACGCGCTCGAGGGTGCGCCGCACGCGGGTTGGGATTGCACGCGTTATCACATCTTACGACGACGATACGCGGATGATGACTTCACGAATGCGCGCAACCGAACGTTTGAATGTCATAATGCGCGATTGTCCCCCGATATCCACAATCGAGACGTCGCGTACGCGACGATGGACGTTGATTGAGTGCACCAACCAGTGGGTGACCCAAAAGCTCAAAACCGCGCGCTAACCAAACCTCTTGTTCGTTTCCACAGGCATCAAGAAGCCGAAACGCGTCGGTAAGCCGTCCACCAAGGGGGTATGTATGCTTATCTCGCGCGTCATTTCCATCGCTCGTGCGCTAGATGAATTGAAATCTGCGTCCAACGCGCGTTGAGCCCCGATCGCGGCGCGCGGCGCGCGCGCTTTGTCCCGGTGTCTCATCTCTTTCGTGAACGTTTTACTGACCTCGCATGTTTTTTATCAATCGCAGATGGACAAGAAGTTCCTTCGTAACCAAAAGTGGGCCAAGAAGCACAACAAGGTTGCGGGCAAGGCGTAAGGCGTCGAGGAGTTTGATTGGCTTAGTACACACGTGCTCGTTGGGATGATTCCATTGTAGTAACATTTCTCTCGAGTCTATACCACGCCCGTCGTCGTCGCTCGCGTGCATCGTGACGATGCATTCCTTAATCGTATTCTACGCGTGTTACATCAATCACATTCGTCCTCGTCGGCGAGTACACCCTCTGTTTTGAGCCTTCCAAGGCGCGCGCGCTAAGACCTAAGCCGGGCCTGGCTGTTCGAACGCGCCACGCAAACTCAAAACGTCAACAGGTGGAGGGGATCGAGCGAGCGAGCGAGCGAAACGACGCGTGATGGGTGATGGTGTGCGCGCTGAACGACAGACGCCACCGCGCGACGTAGGACGATTTCACGCATTTCCCTTTGTCGACTCGCATGGAATCCGTACCAAACTTCTTCGGCGGCAACGACGCGGGCGCGGGCGCCAACGGTGGTGGTGGCTTTGGCTTGGCGGGTGAAACCGTGCTCGCGGCGGTGAACTGTGGACGATTGAATCGAGATGGAACGACGATGAAAGCCGATCAGAGAAAAGGACAATTACGAGTGATTCAAGCGTCGATGGATGACATGCTCAAGCAAGTGCAGTGGGGCGTGCGAGACCCATCTACGCCGTTTGAGCCCGAGGATGACTTCATCATCATCCCGGATGAAGCTGTGTTGAAACCGATGAAACAACCTGGATGCTTTGTGTTGACGTTCTTGGAAGAACGTGACCGAGATATGTTCTTCTGGTTTCAAGAACCCAAGGATGCAAACCGCGATGAATTGCTGAACAAGTTTAACCGACAGATCAATAACGACTTGAACGCGATGTTTGGTGGAGCAGAGCCATCGCAGGCGACTGGAATGGCGACTGCGAACGACGACGATGCGCAGATGGCTGATGCACCAGTAGCGACGTCGACTGGTATGACTTCCGAGACTCCTGCTCCAGTTACGACGTCGATGCCTCCGCCGGCGAGCGTGCTGGTGCCGTCGCCAGTGGAACCAACGCCTGCGCCTTCGGCAATGGTTGCCGCCACGCCCGCTGCACCGGTCAAGATATCGGATGATATGCGAACGCCCGCTCACGAAGCCAATTTTACGCCGATTGTCAGTAATGAAATGTTGAAGGGTGTATTTGCCAACTTGGGTGGAGGCACACCAAAGTCAAACATTGGATTACCTGAAATCTTGACTCCCGAACTCGTCGGACCACTGCTTCGTGACGACGCAATTCGTGGGCGATTGTTAGAGTACTTGCCTGAGGAGCATCGCGATACGCAAGACTTAGAAGACCTTATTCGCACGCCGCAATTTCGAAGCCAATTAGAATCATTTAGCCACGCTCTTCAAAGCGGAGAGATGGATTTGGCACAATTTGGGCTCAAGCAAGCCGGCGTGGCTGATTTGGAGTCATTTTTAAACGCAATCCAAGCCGAAGTAGGCGCGTCTGACGACCAGCAACAGGATGGAAACGATGCCATGGAGAGTTAAAGCGCTACGGGTACTAGAAGAATGGAAGATACTGATGATTAGCTAAATGTTTTAAAATTCATTCACAGAGAACGCAACGTGCCGGAAGGCGGCTTTATGTTCACAAATTCATCATCCAAAGGATCGTACACAGATCGCACGAGTAACGCATGTTCACATTCCTCTAGCGCCGCGCGCAAGGATGCCGTAAACGAATCGTTAGCGCGGTCTTCTTTATTGCCAAACGTCTCATCTCGACAATTTGCCTCGCCATCCACCAACTGTCCCGTGAGAGTCTGCGTACCCACAGACTTCAACGTGATCTCAATCTGAGCACCGATATCGTGTAAAATACTTTCTGATTGTTGCACTTTTACGTTGTTATCTGAATCATCGTCGTATTTTCGTCGCAACTCTGCCAAGCGCGCGATTTCACTCACGCTGGCGCCGTCGTCCACCCAGCGCTCGTACGTCTTTGCGCCGCGTCTTTGTCCTTGATGATCTTCATCATCTGCATCGAGCGCAGTTTGCTCTTCACTGTCGATGACTTCGCCATCATGCGTCACGCTCGACTGTTCTTCTCCCTTTGCTGTCGCCTGCGCATCACCTGGCGACGGCGGTGACGTCTTCTTCTTCGCCTTGGTCTTGGCTCTTGGCTTTTTAATAGTCGCACCACGACCACCTGGCGCGCGTCTCGACTGCGTCGTCCCCGTCCCCGTCGTCGTCGTCGTCGTCGATGCGGCGTTGCGTGGTGATTTCCCCACGATCGTTCGCGCGCCTCCGTCGCCCATGTCCTCGTCCGCGTCGCGCGCCCCCCTCCCCCGTCGCGGTTTGACCAAACGTCGATTCGCGTTGCCCGAGTGCGCCAGCGGACGACTTCTGTCCGCCCCTGTGCCCGCGTGCCCGCCCGTGGACTCGCGGCACTGCACGACTGGACGATGTTGCGCCGGCCGAAACTGCGCGCACCACCGCCCGAGCGATGCCAAGCGCGCGAGGACGACGGAGGGAAGAGCGAGGTGAAGATGGCACGCGTCAGCGCCGCCGTGATCGCCGACGTCGTCACGCGCACCGAGGGCGAGGGCGAGGGAGGCTGGCGACGGGGCGGTGGGCGCGATGGGTTCACCCTACGAGGCGAGGACGCGCGCAAGCGCGTGGGGAGGTTCCTAGCCAAACTCGATGCGACGAAGATTGATAGTGCGAGCATTAAGGAGCAACTCGAACGCGCGAGAGAGCGCACGAGCGCGGTGTTGAAGGATATTAAAGTTCCAAAAGTGGAGGATTTGAAGAATTTGATTGACGACATTAGGGAGGAGCAAACGTTGGCGCAGTACCATCCGGATAGGAAGCGGTTATCGAGTGTGGCGGATTTCTTTAGTTATACCGAGGAAGAAGGTACGTCGTGCGTGTCGATTCTGTGCGCTTCATCGTGCGCGATCGACCTCTTGAAAGTGTGTCGAATGCGCGAGGCGCCTTTGCTAACCCGCGTCTTTTTCCAACCACCTCAGGTAGAAAGTTTTTTGAAGAAGTGGATCGCTCGGGGAAAGAGAAACTCACGTTGGAGGACTTGAAAGTTGCGATGAAAAAGCGCAATTTACCACCAACGTACGCAAAGGCGTTCATGGATAAGGCCAAGGGGAATAAAATTTTCGCGAGGACGATCACGTGGGATGACTTTAAGAGCGTCATGAATGAACGCGAGTCGACGATGCTACGCACGTACAATTCGATGACGATGTCTCGAAGCGGTATGCTGAAAATGTCAGACGTGAAAGGTGCGCTCGGGCGCTTAGGTTTGGCTGCCACGGATGAAAACGCGGCGGCCATGTTGAAGCATTTGCGAGGAAGCGCAGAATATTCAAGACGAGGCTACGTGACGTATGGTCAGTTTCGTAACTTTTTAATGCTCCTTCCGCCTGAGGTGGCGAATGCGACAGATCCATCTCGTTTGTGGTATGAAGCGGCAACTATTGTGCAATTTAGCCCGCCTCAAAAGTCTGGAAACTTTAAACTGGCCTGTAAGGCGGCACTCGCGGGTGGTTTAGCATCCGCCACGACGACGAGCATGATGCACCCGCTGGATACTCTCAAGACAAGACTACAAGCCGCTGTGGGTAAAGGTCCAAGTCTCTTAGATTTGATCAAGAGCGTGCCAAAGTTAGGCCCTCGTAAAATGTACCAAGGTATTATTCCTGCCGTTACTGGGTCGTTTGCTGGTCATGGTTTACGTACGGCGACGTTTGAAGTCGTGTGCAAGGTGCTTGCCCCGGCGGTGGCGCTCCCATTTGTAACTGAAACAGCCATCCAAGGCGTGGGTTCTGGCGTAGGTACCCTGTTGGGCACATGCGTGCGTATTCCTTGCGAAGTTTTGAAGCAACGTTTGCAGACGGATCAATATTCAAACGTAATCTTAGCCTTCAAGGGAATCACAGCGGATACCCCACGAGCTTTGTTTGCCGGCACTGCCGCCACGCTCACACGTGAGATTCCCTTCTACGTCACGGGTCTTATGATTTATCAAAATCTCAAGAAAGGCGCAGTTGCCATAAATGGAGGTCGCGAACTTGAGAATTATCAAATTATCATGGTCGGTGCGTGCGCGGGTGCTTTGGGATCCGTCATGGTGAACCCGTTTGACGTGATGAAGACGAGAACGATGACTGGGTCAGTGCCGTACGGTCAATCACTTTGGGTTTCCATGGCGCACGTGGTCAAGACTGAGGGTGCTTTAGCGCTCATGAAGGGGGCAATTCCTAGAATGGCGTGGATTGCACCACTCGGCGCGATGAATTTTAGTGGCTACGAGCTTGCAAAGAAGGCGATGATGAAGGATGAACTCGAAGCAAGCAAGGAACTGATGAACGTTCCCGCTGTTCGCGCTAGACCACCCGATATTGGCGACGATGACGATGAGCGTTAAATAGTTGTTAGCATATTTAATCACACTACGATAAAAAGTACAACATATATTCTAAACAGACTGTCTAAAAGCTACTTACAATTCAATCTCATTATCATCTGCGACGAGTACGTTTCGCGTCGGAGGTGGAGGAGGAGGTCGTACGTGCGGCGGTAACGACGCACCGAAAGGCCCCGTTCGCTGCGGATTTCCTTCAACTGGTATCGTTAACTTCATGTCGAGCTCCAACAAATCCATCAACGCCTGAGTTTGCGGATTATTATCAACATCGTTTGGAGCTCTCCCGCGGCGGCGCGTTTCCGTCGCTGGGTTGTGCGCAACTCTCGTGGCAACAAACGCAGGAGGCTGTCTCGAACCGACTCCCATGGCTTCAAGGCGTTCTGTAACCCATTTTCTGTGCGGTTCAATGTCGACCGCCTCGTGATTCCCATACGCTGGTAATTGCGCAGGTCGCTGAGTAACCGAGTGAAACTCGTGATTGGCCTTCAAAATCGCCAACCACTCTTCATCGAAGGTGAAACCACCTTCTGGACTCTTATCCGGTACATCAATCACCTGTAAGAAGTCTCGTCGCGGTAAACACTTGTCAAGCGCTAAAAATTTGGTGGATTTGTTGCTTTCATGCTCAACTACAGCCGCATATTTGACGTGCAAGTGTGCCGAAAACCAATATCGTGGCTTTAACAACTTGAGCAATTCCTCAGCTGGTGGAGAGCCTAAAGTGTTCGACTCGATCTCTTCTTTCAAGAACTTCTTTTTACGGAATAATTCTTGCTTATTTCCAAACTGCGCGATCCCTCGAGGCCAGTCGTGCGAGAGGAAAACATCCAACTCTTCCTTGACTTGTTTCAGCTTGAAGACGTCAAACTCCCGAACGTGGTACGCCGTCTTCACCGCGTGTCCCGCGTACGGCGGTCGCTCATGGTGGCCTTTCTTGTAATCGTGATATTTGAAAATCCCAGACAACCCTCCGATGCGCAAATCGCCGAATCTCACGACTCCCGAATGACCAATGTAGAAAATGTTGGGCGCGACGTACCCACCGTAGTACAGCTCCCAAAGGTAATTCGCCGCCTCATGATTACCTCCTATGAATAACGTCGGTATGGGCGCTAGTACTTCACCAGAATAGTACTTGTAAAACGTTCCAAGCTCTTTATACTTGTCAGGCACGGACATACACTCCAAGTCGTCCAGGTTTCGCACGGCTTGGAAATCCCCGCAACAAATCAACAGATCAACCTTGACGCCCTCGACGCGCTCGAGGTGTTGAATCGAAGCATAGATGGCGTCTAATTCGCCATGACAACATCCCTCGATGGCTATTTTCATGGTCGCGCGCACCTCACGCGCCAGTGAATGCCGTGTCTGGTCGAACGCTTGCGTGGCGGTTAACTTGGACTGCTGCGTTTGTGTTTTGTCGTCTCAGCGCTATTCTTGTGCTATTACAATGTGATGACCTACTAATGCTCAATTACTAATTCGACTTGTTTTGAATCAAGCGATGGACGTGACAGAGATATTCGACGTATGACATCCCCGCAGGTGAGCGATCTTCCATGAGACGGTTGTAAAACAACGCCTCGAGGGAGTCGCCCCGCTTGAGAATTCGAGTACGCATGAAAGCTCCACGCTGCTTTCGAATTGCGTTTATAAAGTCATTCAAAGCCTTACTCGTGGGATTGTCGAGAACTGGAACCATTGCGCGCGTGGAGACGATGTCATCCACGTTCTCAGTGCCGAACATGTCTCGCAACGTTGCGACGGGGAGTTGTCGGCCCAGCCAAAGCAAAATTTCACATCCATCTTCCAATAAATACGCCCCTTCTTGGTTGAGTTTTTCGGAACTTAGCCACAAAGGCGTTGGTAATGGGGGGAACGTTACATCTTGAGGCAAGTCGTGCACTGCAAATAATCTCGGATATATGGCAGGTGTCGTTAACTCTGGTGGGGCGCACAACGCTCGGTACAGCCACGTTGCTCTGTCGTCTGGCATTGCGTCGGATCGAATCCCCACTGACTTGTGTAAACCGAGAGTGTAAAGCGGCAAAACTTTCAGCCCTTCAGGTAAAATCAATTGACCGCTGCTGTTGTTGCTAGCGCAGAATCTCCTGTATGCATACAACGTTGAGATGCACTGCTGCAACGATGCGTCCTTTGCCGCAGTGAGCGTACCGTTACCCGCGAGCAACGTATTCGCCGCCTTTCGGACGGCCCAACACGTTTGTGAGTCCAAATCAGCGCCGCGAAATAGTGCTCCAAGGACAGATGTTATCGGAAGTGCGATCGTATGAACACGAATCCGTCTTTCCTTGTTCATCGTTGTGTACAATAGCGCGCACTGCACGTACGCTTCTTTGCCATCCGGGAGTTTGTCCTCGTAACGTAACGTCACGGCTATCGTCTTATCACTATCCAATACCGGCAAATCGATATCCGTCAGCGTACGCTTACAGAAATATCCATTATACTCTTGTATGCCCAAGCCAGCGCTCGCACGGACGCGCATGACTGCCTCCATGGCTTGCGGTCGGACGAAGTTCCAACGCAAGTCGTTGTGCAACTGCGCAAAGTCTTGCTGCACGTTGAACCCAGGATAACGGTATATCGACCCACCAGTGAGACGCGGTAAAATTCCAAGCGTGGCCACGTCAACCGTAGACGACACGCACAAAAACAGATCTATAGCTACTTGGAACTCGGCTGCGTGCGTCGCTATGACGTTGTAACTTCGCTCGGCGGGCGCCATGCACTTCAGGGGCTCTTTTTCAATGTTCCCTGTGCGTTGTCCGGAAGTGCCTGTGCGTGGCTCGAGTTTGCCCAGTCCAGTATCTGGGATACTAGCCATGAATGCCATAATCTTCCCACCCGTCGCTTTTAAACATTCGATTCCAGCCTTGATTGCCGCGGTGGACGCGTTCGCTCCGGGCGTCGCCGACGCAAACGTCTCAGGAATAGTCTTCAGCAAATGCTCAATTGTCTCGCGATTCTTTGCAAGAGACACAACGAGACCACTCTGAAGTGGAGCATACGAATCGTCTACGTCTGGTACGATGAGCATTGAAGGTTTGTCCGCTCCATCCTTGATGTGATAAAAGTGAATCGCGCTGTCCACGGTGGCAATGCCAACTGTGACGTGTTCTTGCCCCGGAATGGAGTCTAGCGTGCGCGCGATGACTTCACATGCACTCGTAGTGACGCCACTTTGAATGGCGTGCGCGGTGACATCGATCAAAAATAAGTAGGACGGTGACATTGGTGGGCGAACCATGTACTCGGCTGGAGCGACGTACTCTACGCTTCCACGGCACAACTCTGAACGCTCGGTCCAGTCCGTTCGGCGTCCATCTTGCCCAATATTACACATATATTCCTGCGGCACTTCCGTGACAAACGAGCAAAAGTTGCATTGAAACCGAAGGTGATCTAGAAATCGCATGAATGGATTCATGTACGCCTTGCAGCGTCCGCATCGCACGGGTCCAATCGAACCATTATCCACCAACGGAATTGGAGCCTCCTCGGGATGAGGTAACGCCATCGGTCGCACCATGATGCTCAGCGGCATACCACTCGTCGTGAGCAAGTCACCAGTATTTGGTACGCTGCTTATCGTACTTCGCATATATCTTGGATTGGCGCTTCCCAAATCGCACCCGACGTACTCCAGCGTCGACGACGGCGGATGCGTCGCTTGATCCGTCTCACTTCTCGTATTATAATGCACCTTCTCTTCATGCGACGAGTGAATCGGTCGCGGTATTTGTGCCGGATCGATTCTCGACGCCGACCCCGTCGGACGCTGCGGCTGTTGCTGCTGTTGCGGCGCGTACTGCTGCGGCTGTTGAGGATACGCGTGTTGCGGAGGCACGACGCCCGCGCCCGCGGCGCCTCCACCCATCCCCATCACCGGCATCGCCGGTTGCGGATACTGTCGCCCTCCACCACCAACAATTGGCGCCGCGCTATGCGTCGGCGGTACTGGCGAACCCATAGGAGGCGCCTGCGACGGCGCCGGTCCCGGCGCGTATCCCGCTCCGGGCGGTTGCGGGTACCGCCCCTGCGCGCCACCCTGCGGCGGCGGTGCGCCACCATACGCGTACCCCTGTGGTGGCATCTGTTGCTGCTGATATTGCTGCTGCTCCCCCGGCGGTGGTTGCTGATAATACTGATGCGGTTGCGGCACCATCGTCGGCTGTCCCGGCGCCGCGCCGCGCGGTTCCCCTCCGCCCGCCGTCGCGCGCCCGGGCGGCGCTCCGCCTCCGTACATCTCCTTTTATACACAATCCAACACGCACCGATTGATCACACCACGCGCGTCTCCGGTCGTCGTCGTCGTTCAGTCGTTCACCACGCGCGTCTCCGGTCGTCGTGTACACCGCAGCGATGACGACGACGCAGCGGCACGATGACGCGCAATCACCCGTGGATGTGGATTACTTCTGAATTCGCGTCCGTCCGTCCGTCGTGTGCGTGCGTCAATCACGTATGCTTGTATGCACGTATGCGCGCGTCACGCCTCGAACGTCGACCGTCGCGCGTCGTCGTCGCCTCTCGCCTCTCTCGCCTCGCGCGCCCCGGTGGTGTTTGACGCACGGCGGCGAACGACGCGCGGGTCCAACAACGCCTTGGCTGGCGGGGGAGACATGCATCATCATCACGCACTCATATACTATACACCTAAACCCTCTATATGCAAGGTAAAAAAGTTACACCACACATAGAGAGCTTTCACACCCCCTACACTAGTGATGATGATCTCACGGTCGTCGTCGTCGTCGTCCTCGTCGTCCCTCATCGTCGTCGTCGTCGTCGTCGTCGTCGTCGTCCTCGATCGCGGCGCCGCAGCTCGCGACGCGACGCGCGGCGTCGTCGTCCACCGTGGACGAGTCGCGACGCCGCAGCTCGCGAACGACGACGATGACGACCACGACGACGACGATGACGACGACGACGACGACGACGACGGGCGAGGGACGACGACGAGGACGACGACGCGCCCAAGTCGGCGCACGCGCTGGGGCATCGCGCGGCGCGGCGTGCGGCGCGGAACGACGACGAGGACGACGATGGGTGACGACGACGATGACGCGATCGAGGAAGCATAGGATCAGGTACGGCATTCGTGATGTGCGCGTACGCGTGCGCGTGCGCGTGGTGGTGAAGGACAAGGACGACGGCTTACGGGTTTGAATGAATGAATGTGAATATTCCTCCCGCGAGGGGAGAATTGCGTCGCGTCGGGGATTCGCGCGCGGGACGGGGAACGCGTGTGGCGTACGATCGATGTGTGGTGCGAATGGGGGTGTGTGTGGTGAAGGAAAACGTGAGACTGACGATTGTGTGCGCGTTCGTGGTGATGTAGGACGCAAATGGCGTGCGTGATGGGGATGATTCTCCTCGGGTTGGCGTTTACGGCGTTTGCGCGCGACGCGGGGTTGGATGTCGCGACTCGAGGCGCGAAACGGCGGTTATTATCGTCGAGTGAGACGTGTAAGGCGACGAAAGGGTGGGAGTTACCTGCGGGGATTCTCGCGTACTTTGTTGGGGTGGTGTATCTGTTCATCGGTATCGCAATTGTGTGCGATGAATTCTTCGTCGGGTCGCTTGAGGCGATTTGCGAGGCGTTGGGACTGAGCGACGACGTCGCCGGGGCGACGTTCATGGCGGCGGGTTCGTCCGCTCCTGAGCTCGCATCGAGCGCGATGTCGCTTATTAACAGCGGTACCGATAACGCCATCGGTGTTGGTACTATTGTTGGTAGTGCTGTGTTTAATATTTTGGTCATCATCGGCACCACGGTGATCTTCGCCGGGCAAACGCTCGAGTTGGACTGGAAACCGCTGGCGCGAGACTGTACGTTTTACGCCGCTGCTATTTGCGGTATCGTGGGCACCTTCCACGACGGCCGCGTGGATTGGTGGGAAGGTTTGATCTACGTGTTGTTGTACGGATCTTACATTGCATTCATGTGGAAGAATGAATACTTTTTGAATGCGCTCGACGCCAAGTTTGGCGACTACTTTGGACGTCCCGACCCGGCGCTGGAGATGGAGGAAGCCGCTGGGGAAGGCAAGTCAGGGGGCTGGGGGAACAGCAAGAGTAAGAAAATAAAGGGCGGTAAACCTGATCTTTCCATCACGGGCGCAATCTACGTCGGCCTAGCCTCGGCGAGGTTTAAGTCTGTCCTCGAGCGAAGCGGCACGATGCCCGCGCTCAGTCGAGGGCAAATTCGCGCGATTCGCGCAGACACTGAAAAGGTTGATTCACACTGGGTTGCTCGTAAATCATCCGACGCTGACGCGAGCATTCAAGGAGGAAGCTCAGAAGGCGATGATGAAGGGAGCGAGAACCCGTTCAAAATTCCTGAACGTTGGTCTGAACGTCCGATGTGGGCGCTATGCGTGCCGTGGTACGCGGCGTTTACGATCACCATTCCTCCGTGTCACAAGTCTGGATGGGAAAAGTGGTACTTTGCCTCTTTTGCTGTCTCAATCGGATGGATTGGCCTCATTTCGCACTTCATGGTGGAATGGTGTGCGAGAATTGGATGCCTTCTAGGCATTCCCGCGGTTGTCATGGGGACGACTGTCCTCGCGGCGGGGACATCAATCCCCGACGCCTTGTCGTCGATCGCCGTGGCTAAAGAAGGTTTGGCCAACATGGCGGTTGCCAACGCAGTAGGGTCGAACGTGTTTGACATCTGGCTCGGACTTGGTCTTCCCTGGCTGCTGTACCTTTCTTGGCAAAAGCCGAGTTATATATTAGTCGACACAGCTGAGCTCGTGCCGTCGTCGTTGATCCTCCTCGGCGTATTGGTCGTGTACATCACGACTGTCGCCTCGAATGGATTCAGGTTGACGAGAAAGATGGGATATTGCTACATTGCATTATACGTTGTGTACGCCCTTTACAACATCATTCTCGTCTGGGTGGTTGATATTTATGGGATTGCATGACCGTTGAAATGAGCCAGGCCCAAAAGTTTTCTTAGCAAAGGTAGCCGACGACGCTTTGCGAGCCCAAACGTAAAGCTTATTAATATGAAAACAGTTCGCATGCGTCGTTATATGTATATGTATATAGATGAATCAATCCTACTAAATTTGGGGTTCAATACGGTTTGTGGCGTTTTGGTGGAGGTGGGGGAACTTTCCCCACGACGCCGCCCGCGCCGGCGAGACGTCGTGAAATCTCCGCCGCGCGCGCCACGGCTTCGCTGCCCGCTACTTTGGCCGCAGCGTGTGCGGCATCAACTTTTGGAGCATCCGTGACAACTAACTTTGTTACGGAAGGATTAATCAGCTTTGGTGTCTTTGCCAATTCCACGCGAATGTTTCTACCGCCAATGTTCATGCCATTCAACGCCAAAGCGGCGACGACTTCTTCATTCGTCGAAAACTCGAGAAAGGCAAAATTTTTCCCAGTGCCACCTTCACGGGCATCAGTGATGGTACCGCAGAACGAAAACACTTGCTTGACTTGTTCTAACGTCATGGCATTCGGTAAATTCGATACATGTGCCGTGCGTTTCAACTCTTGAGGCACTTCGGGTCCTAAACTCGGCGGCGGCGGCGGCGGCCTTTCGTGCCGAAACTTACAAATCACCCGATCGCACTTTCCCAGGATAAAATCTCGACACATCCCTAACGTCGCGCGATCATTACGTGCGATAAACCGTTGCTCCATCCCCGGTGGCATCAACGGTGTGTCAATAGCCGCCGCGAAGAACACCGGAAACGGCGACCCGTGAATCGCCTCCCCGTTAAACGTCACCTCCACCGCGTAATCCCCTCTCCCTTCTACGCTATAC
>JACLAB010015332.1_pt1 | contig 37531 bp, 28 predicted proteins | sample 8027921 | NCBI WGS metagenome assembly JACLAB01 (sample SAMN15725117, study PRJNA655200) | protist metagenome | isolation source: fluorescence activated cell sorting (FACS) single amplified genomes of... | place: USA: West Boothbay Harbor, Gulf of Maine | collected 2000-07-19 | reverse complement strand
CGAGTGTGTGTTGAAGGACAAGGGAAGGATTGGAATGATGGCACGTATGGGTGTTCGTATAGCGTAGAAGGGAGAGGGGATTACGCGGTGGAGGTGACGTTTAACGGGGAGGCGATTCACGGGTCGCCGTTTCCGGTGTTCTTCGCGGCGGCTATTGACACACCGTTGATGCCACCGGGGATGGAGCAACGGTTTATCGCACGTAATGATCGCGCGACGTTAGGGATGTGTCGAGATTTTATCCTGGGAAAGTGCGATCGGGTGATTTGTAAGTTTCGGCACGAAAGGCCGCCGCCGCCGCCGCCGAGTTTAGGACCCGAAGTGCCTCAAGAGTTGAAACGCACGGCACATGTATCGAATTTACCGAATGCCATGACGTTAGAACAAGTCAAGCAAGTGTTTTCGTTCTGCGGTACCATCACTGATGCCCGTGAAGGTGGCACTGGGAAAAATTTTGCCTTTCTCGAGTTTTCGACGAATGAAGAAGTCGTCGCCGCTTTGGCGTTGAATGGCATGAACATTGGCGGTAGAAACATTCGCGTGGAATTGGCAAAGACACCAAAGCTGATTAATCCTTCCGTAACAAAGTTAGTTGTCACGGATGCTCCAAAAGTTGATGCCGCACACGCTGCGGCCAAAGTAGCGGGCAGCGAAGCCGTGGCGCGCGCGGCGGAGATTTCACGACGTCTCGCCGGCGCGGGCGGCGTCGTGGGGAAAGTTCCCCCACCTCCACCAAAACGCCACAAACCGTATTGAACCCCAAATTTAGTAGGATTGATTCATCTATATACATATACATATAACGACGCATGCGAACTGTTTTCATATTAATAAGCTTTACGTTTGGGCTCGCAAAGCGTCGTCGGCTACCTTTGCTAAGAAAACTTTTGGGCCTGGCTCATTTCAACGGTCATGCAATCCCATAAATATCAACCACCCAGACGAGAATGATGTTGTAAAGGGCGTACACAACGTATAATGCAATGTAGCAATATCCCATCTTTCTCGTCAACCTGAATCCATTCGAGGCGACAGTCGTGATGTACACGACCAATACGCCGAGGAGGATCAACGACGACGGCACGAGCTCAGCTGTGTCGACTAATATATAACTCGGCTTTTGCCAAGAAAGGTACAGCAGCCAGGGAAGACCAAGTCCGAGCCAGATGTCAAACACGTTCGACCCTACTGCGTTGGCAACCGCCATGTTGGCCAAACCTTCTTTAGCCACGGCGATCGACGACAAGGCGTCGGGGATTGATGTCCCCGCCGCGAGGACAGTCGTCCCCATGACAACCGCGGGAATGCCTAGAAGGCATCCAATTCTCGCACACCATTCCACCATGAAGTGCGAAATGAGGCCAATCCATCCGATTGAGACAGCAAAAGAGGCAAAGTACCACTTTTCCCATCCAGACTTGTGACACGGAGGAATGGTGATCGTAAACGCCGCGTACCACGGCACGCATAGCGCCCACATCGGACGTTCAGACCAACGTTCAGGCATTTTGAACGGGTTCTCGCTCCCTTCATCATCGCCTTCTGAGCTTCCTCCTTGAATGCTCGCGTCAGCGTCGGATGATTTACGAGCAACCCAGTGTGAATCAACCTTTTCAGTGTCTGCGCGAATCGCGCGAATTTGCCCTCGACTGAGCGCGGGCATCGTGCCGCTTCGCTCGAGGACAGACTTAAACCTCGCCGAGGCTAGGCCGACGTAGATTGCGCCCGTGATGGAAAGATCAGGTTTACCGCCCTTTATTTTCTTACTCTTGCTGTTCCCCCAGCCCCCTGACTTGCCTTCCCCAGCGGCTTCCTCCATCTCCAGCGCCGGGTCGGGACGTCCAAAGTAGTCGCCAAACTTGGCGTCGAGCGCATTCAAAAAGTATTCATTCTTCCACATGAATGCAATGTAAGATCCGTACAACAACACGTAGATCAAACCTTCCCACCAATCCACGCGGCCGTCGTGGAAGGTGCCCACGATACCGCAAATAGCAGCGGCGTAAAACGTACAGTCTCGCGCCAGCGGTTTCCAGTCCAACTCGAGCGTTTGCCCGGCGAAGATCACCGTGGTGCCGATGATGACCAAAATATTAAACACAGCACTACCAACAATAGTACCAACACCGATGGCGTTATCGGTACCGCTGTTAATAAGCGACATCGCGCTCGATGCGAGCTCAGGAGCGGACGAACCCGCCGCCATGAACGTCGCCCCGGCGACGTCGTCGCTCAGTCCCAACGCCTCGCAAATCGCCTCGAGCGACCCGACGAAGAATTCATCGCACACAATTGCGATACCGATGAACAGATACACCACCCCAACAAAGTACGCGAGAATCCCCGCAGGTAACTCCCACCCTTTCGTCGCCTTACACGTCTCACTCGACGATAATAACCGCCGTTTCGCGCCTCGAGTCGCGACATCCAACCCCGCGTCGCGCGCAAACGCCGTAAACGCCAACCCGAGGAGAATCATCCCCATCACGCACGCCATTTGCGTCCTACATCACCACGAACGCGCACACAATCGTCAGTCTCACGTTTTCCTTCACCACACACACCCCCATTCGCACCACACATCGATCGTACGCCACACGCGTTCCCCGTCCCGCGCGCGAATCCCCGACGCGACGCAATTCTCCCCTCGCGGGAGGAATATTCACATTCATTCATTCAAACCCGTAAGCCGTCGTCCTTGTCCTTCACCACCACGCGCACGCGCACGCGTACGCGCGCATCACGAATGCCGTACCTGATCCTATGCTTCCTCGATCGCGTCATCGTCGTCGTCACCCATCGTCGTCCTCGTCGTCGTTCCGCGCCGCACGCCGCGCCGCGCGATGCCCCAGCGCGTGCGCCGACTTGGGCGCGTCGTCGTCCTCGTCGTCGTCCCTCGCCCGTCGTCGTCGTGGTCATCGTCGTCATCGTCGTCGTCGTGGTCGTCATCGTCGTCGTTCGCGAGCTGCGGCGTCGCGACTCGTCCACGGTGGACGACGACGCCGCGCGTCGCGTCGCGAGCTGCGGCGCCGCGATCGAGGACGACGACGATGACGACGACGACGACGACGAGGACGACGAGGACGACGACGAGGACGACGACCGTGAGATCATCATCACTAGTGTAGGGGGTGTGAAAGCTCTCTATGTGTGGTGTAACTTTTTTACCTTGCATATAGAGGGTTTAGGTGTATAGTATATGAGTGCGTGATGATGATGCATGTCTCCCCCGCGAGCCAAGGCGTTGTTGGACCCGCGCGTCGTTCGCCGCCGTGCGTCAAACACCACCGGGGCGCGCGAGGCGAGAGAGGCGAGAGGCGACGACGACGCGCGACGGTCGACGTTCGAGGCGTGACGCGCGCATACGTGCATACAAGCATACGTGATTGACGCACGCACACGACGGACGGACGGACGCGAATTCAGAAGTAATCCACATCCACGGGTGATTGCGCGTCATCGTGCCGCTGCGTCGTCGTCATCGCTGCGGTGTACACGACGACCGGAGACGCGCGTGGTGAACGACTGAACGACGACGACGACCGGAGACGCGCGTGGTGTGATCAATCGGTGCGTGTTGGATTGTGTATAAAAGGAGATGTACGGAGGCGGAGCGCCGCCCGGGCGCGCGACGGCGGGCGGAGGGGAACCGCGCGGCGCGGCGCCGGGACAGCCGACGATGGTGCCGCAACCGCATCAGTATTATCAGCAACCACCGCCGGGGGAGCAGCAGCAATATCAGCAGCAACAGATGCCACCACAGGGGTACGCGTATGGTGGCGCACCGCCGCCGCAGGGTGGCGCGCAGGGGCGGTACCCGCAACCGCCCGGAGCGGGATACGCGCCGGGACCGGCGCCGTCGCAGGCGCCTCCTATGGGTTCGCCAGTACCGCCGACGCATAGCGCGGCGCCAATTGTTGGTGGTGGAGGGCGACAGTATCCGCAACCGGCGATGCCGGTGATGGGGATGGGTGGAGGCGCCGCGGGCGCGGGCGTCGTGCCTCCGCAACACGCGTATCCTCAACAGCCGCAGCAGTACGCGCCGCAACAGCAGCAACAGCCGCAGCGTCCGACGGGGTCGGCGTCGAGAATCGATCCGGCACAAATACCGCGACCGATTCACTCGTCGCATGAAGAGAAGGTGCATTATAATACGAGAAGTGAGACGGATCAAGCGACGCATCCGCCGTCGTCGACGCTGGAGTACGTCGGGTGCGATTTGGGAAGCGCCAATCCAAGATATATGCGAAGTACGATAAGCAGCGTACCAAATACTGGTGACTTGCTCACGACGAGTGGTATGCCGCTGAGCATCATGGTGCGACCGATGGCGTTACCTCATCCCGAGGAGGCTCCAATTCCGTTGGTGGATAATGGTTCGATTGGACCCGTGCGATGCGGACGCTGCAAGGCGTACATGAATCCATTCATGCGATTTCTGGATCACCTTCGGTTTCAATGCAACTTTTGCTCGTTTGTCACGGAAGTGCCGCAGGAATATATGTGTAATATTGGGCAAGATGGACGCCGAACGGACTGGACCGAGCGTTCAGAGTTGTGCCGTGGAAGCGTAGAGTACGTCGCTCCAGCCGAGTACATGGTTCGCCCACCAATGTCACCGTCCTACTTATTTTTGATCGATGTCACCGCGCACGCCATTCAAAGTGGCGTCACTACGAGTGCATGTGAAGTCATCGCGCGCACGCTAGACTCCATTCCGGGGCAAGAACACGTCACAGTTGGCATTGCCACCGTGGACAGCGCGATTCACTTTTATCACATCAAGGATGGAGCGGACAAACCTTCAATGCTCATCGTACCAGACGTAGACGATTCGTATGCTCCACTTCAGAGTGGTCTCGTTGTGTCTCTTGCAAAGAATCGCGAGACAATTGAGCATTTGCTGAAGACTATTCCTGAGACGTTTGCGTCGGCGACGCCCGGAGCGAACGCGTCCACCGCGGCAATCAAGGCTGGAATCGAATGTTTAAAAGCGACGGGTGGGAAGATTATGGCATTCATGGCTAGTATCCCAGATACTGGACTGGGCAAACTCGAGCCACGCACAGGCACTTCCGGACAACGCACAGGGAACATTGAAAAAGAGCCCCTGAAGTGCATGGCGCCCGCCGAGCGAAGTTACAACGTCATAGCGACGCACGCAGCCGAGTTCCAAGTAGCTATCGATCTGTTTTTGTGCGTGTCGTCTACGGTTGACGTGGCCACGCTTGGAATTTTACCGCGTCTCACTGGTGGGTCGATATACCGTTATCCTGGGTTCAACGTGCAGCAAGACTTTGCGCAGTTGCACAACGACTTGCGTTGGAACTTCGTCCGACCGCAAGCCATGGAGGCAGTCATGCGCGTCCGTGCGAGCGCTGGCTTGGGCATACAAGAGTATAATGGATATTTCTGTAAGCGTACGCTGACGGATATCGATTTGCCGGTATTGGATAGTGATAAGACGATAGCCGTGACGTTACGTTACGAGGACAAACTCCCGGATGGCAAAGAAGCGTACGTGCAGTGCGCGCTATTGTACACAACGATGAACAAGGAAAGACGGATTCGTGTTCATACGATCGCACTTCCGATAACATCTGTCCTTGGAGCACTATTTCGCGGCGCTGATTTGGACTCACAAACGTGTTGGGCCGTCCGAAAGGCGGCGAATACGTTGCTCGCGGGTAACGGTACGCTCACTGCGGCAAAGGATGCATCGTTGCAGCAGTGCATCTCAACGTTGTATGCATACAGGAGATTCTGCGCTAGCAACAACAGCAGCGGTCAATTGATTTTACCTGAAGGGCTGAAAGTTTTGCCGCTTTACACTCTCGGTTTACACAAGTCAGTGGGGATTCGATCCGACGCAATGCCAGACGACAGAGCAACGTGGCTGTACCGAGCGTTGTGCGCCCCACCAGAGTTAACGACACCTGCCATATATCCGAGATTATTTGCAGTGCACGACTTGCCTCAAGATGTAACGTTCCCCCCATTACCAACGCCTTTGTGGCTAAGTTCCGAAAAACTCAACCAAGAAGGGGCGTATTTATTGGAAGATGGATGTGAAATTTTGCTTTGGCTGGGCCGACAACTCCCCGTCGCAACGTTGCGAGACATGTTCGGCACTGAGAACGTGGATGACATCGTCTCCACGCGCGCAATGGTTCCAGTTCTCGACAATCCCACGAGTAAGGCTTTGAATGACTTTATAAACGCAATTCGAAAGCAGCGTGGAGCTTTCATGCGTACTCGAATTCTCAAGCGGGGCGACTCCCTCGAGGCGTTGTTTTACAACCGTCTCATGGAAGATCGCTCACCTGCGGGGATGTCATACGTCGAATATCTCTGTCACGTCCATCGCTTGATTCAAAACAAGTCGAATTAGTAATTGAGCATTAGTAGGTCATCACATTGTAATAGCACAAGAATAGCGCTGAGACGACAAAACACAAACGCAGCAGTCCAAGTTAACCGCCACGCAAGCGTTCGACCAGACACGGCATTCACTGGCGCGTGAGGTGCGCGCGACCATGAAAATAGCCATCGAGGGATGTTGTCATGGCGAATTAGACGCCATCTATGCTTCGATTCAACACCTCGAGCGCGTCGAGGGCGTCAAGGTTGATCTGTTGATTTGTTGCGGGGATTTCCAAGCCGTGCGAAACCTGGACGACTTGGAGTGTATGTCCGTGCCTGACAAGTATAAAGAGCTTGGAACGTTTTACAAGTACTATTCTGGTGAAGTACTAGCGCCCATACCGACGTTATTCATAGGAGGTAATCATGAGGCGGCGAATTACCTTTGGGAGCTGTACTACGGTGGGTACGTCGCGCCCAACATTTTCTACATTGGTCATTCGGGAGTCGTGAGATTCGGCGATTTGCGCATCGGAGGGTTGTCTGGGATTTTCAAATATCACGATTACAAGAAAGGCCACCATGAGCGACCGCCGTACGCGGGACACGCGGTGAAGACGGCGTACCACGTTCGGGAGTTTGACGTCTTCAAGCTGAAACAAGTCAAGGAAGAGTTGGATGTTTTCCTCTCGCACGACTGGCCTCGAGGGATCGCGCAGTTTGGAAATAAGCAAGAATTATTCCGTAAAAAGAAGTTCTTGAAAGAAGAGATCGAGTCGAACACTTTAGGCTCTCCACCAGCTGAGGAATTGCTCAAGTTGTTAAAGCCACGATATTGGTTTTCGGCACACTTGCACGTCAAATATGCGGCTGTAGTTGAGCATGAAAGCAACAAATCCACCAAATTTTTAGCGCTTGACAAGTGTTTACCGCGACGAGACTTCTTACAGGTGATTGATGTACCGGATAAGAGTCCAGAAGGTGGTTTCACCTTCGATGAAGAGTGGTTGGCGATTTTGAAGGCCAATCACGAGTTTCACTCGGTTACTCAGCGACCTGCGCAATTACCAGCGTATGGGAATCACGAGGCGGTCGACATTGAACCGCACAGAAAATGGGTTACAGAACGCCTTGAAGCCATGGGAGTCGGTTCGAGACAGCCTCCTGCGTTTGTTGCCACGAGAGTTGCGCACAACCCAGCGACGGAAACGCGCCGCCGCGGGAGAGCTCCAAACGATGTTGATAATAATCCGCAAACTCAGGCGTTGATGGATTTTTTGGAGCTCGACATGAAGTTAACGATACCAGTTGAAGGAAATCCGCAGCGAACGGGGCCTTTCGGTGCGTCGTTACCGCCGCACGTACGACCTCCTCCTCCACCTCCGACGCGAAACGTACTCGTCGCAGATGATAATGAGATTGAATTGTAAGTAGCTTTTAGACAGTCTGTTTAGAATATATGTTGTACTTTTTATCGTAGTGTGATTAAATATGCTAACAACTATTTAACGCTCATCGTCATCGTCGCCAATATCGGGTGGTCTAGCGCGAACAGCGGGAACGTTCATCAGTTCCTTGCTTGCTTCGAGTTCATCCTTCATCATCGCCTTCTTTGCAAGCTCGTAGCCACTAAAATTCATCGCGCCGAGTGGTGCAATCCACGCCATTCTAGGAATTGCCCCCTTCATGAGCGCTAAAGCACCCTCAGTCTTGACCACGTGCGCCATGGAAACCCAAAGTGATTGACCGTACGGCACTGACCCAGTCATCGTTCTCGTCTTCATCACGTCAAACGGGTTCACCATGACGGATCCCAAAGCACCCGCGCACGCACCGACCATGATAATTTGATAATTCTCAAGTTCGCGACCTCCATTTATGGCAACTGCGCCTTTCTTGAGATTTTGATAAATCATAAGACCCGTGACGTAGAAGGGAATCTCACGTGTGAGCGTGGCGGCAGTGCCGGCAAACAAAGCTCGTGGGGTATCCGCTGTGATTCCCTTGAAGGCTAAGATTACGTTTGAATATTGATCCGTCTGCAAACGTTGCTTCAAAACTTCGCAAGGAATACGCACGCATGTGCCCAACAGGGTACCTACGCCAGAACCCACGCCTTGGATGGCTGTTTCAGTTACAAATGGGAGCGCCACCGCCGGGGCAAGCACCTTGCACACGACTTCAAACGTCGCCGTACGTAAACCATGACCAGCAAACGACCCAGTAACGGCAGGAATAATACCTTGGTACATTTTACGAGGGCCTAACTTTGGCACGCTCTTGATCAAATCTAAGAGACTTGGACCTTTACCCACAGCGGCTTGTAGTCTTGTCTTGAGAGTATCCAGCGGGTGCATCATGCTCGTCGTCGTGGCGGATGCTAAACCACCCGCGAGTGCCGCCTTACAGGCCAGTTTAAAGTTTCCAGACTTTTGAGGCGGGCTAAATTGCACAATAGTTGCCGCTTCATACCACAAACGAGATGGATCTGTCGCATTCGCCACCTCAGGCGGAAGGAGCATTAAAAAGTTACGAAACTGACCATACGTCACGTAGCCTCGTCTTGAATATTCTGCGCTTCCTCGCAAATGCTTCAACATGGCCGCCGCGTTTTCATCCGTGGCAGCCAAACCTAAGCGCCCGAGCGCACCTTTCACGTCTGACATTTTCAGCATACCGCTTCGAGACATCGTCATCGAATTGTACGTGCGTAGCATCGTCGACTCGCGTTCATTCATGACGCTCTTAAAGTCATCCCACGTGATCGTCCTCGCGAAAATTTTATTCCCCTTGGCCTTATCCATGAACGCCTTTGCGTACGTTGGTGGTAAATTGCGCTTTTTCATCGCAACTTTCAAGTCCTCCAACGTGAGTTTCTCTTTCCCCGAGCGATCCACTTCTTCAAAAAACTTTCTACCTGAGGTGGTTGGAAAAAGACGCGGGTTAGCAAAGGCGCCTCGCGCATTCGACACACTTTCAAGAGGTCGATCGCGCACGATGAAGCGCACAGAATCGACACGCACGACGTACCTTCTTCCTCGGTATAACTAAAGAAATCCGCCACACTCGATAACCGCTTCCTATCCGGATGGTACTGCGCCAACGTTTGCTCCTCCCTAATGTCGTCAATCAAATTCTTCAAATCCTCCACTTTTGGAACTTTAATATCCTTCAACACCGCGCTCGTGCGCTCTCTCGCGCGTTCGAGTTGCTCCTTAATGCTCGCACTATCAATCTTCGTCGCATCGAGTTTGGCTAGGAACCTCCCCACGCGCTTGCGCGCGTCCTCGCCTCGTAGGGTGAACCCATCGCGCCCACCGCCCCGTCGCCAGCCTCCCTCGCCCTCGCCCTCGGTGCGCGTGACGACGTCGGCGATCACGGCGGCGCTGACGCGTGCCATCTTCACCTCGCTCTTCCCTCCGTCGTCCTCGCGCGCTTGGCATCGCTCGGGCGGTGGTGCGCGCAGTTTCGGCCGGCGCAACATCGTCCAGTCGTGCAGTGCCGCGAGTCCACGGGCGGGCACGCGGGCACAGGGGCGGACAGAAGTCGTCCGCTGGCGCACTCGGGCAACGCGAATCGACGTTTGGTCAAACCGCGACGGGGGAGGGGGGCGCGCGACGCGGACGAGGACATGGGCGACGGAGGCGCGCGAACGATCGTGGGGAAATCACCACGCAACGCCGCATCGACGACGACGACGACGACGGGGACGGGGACGACGCAGTCGAGACGCGCGCCAGGTGGTCGTGGTGCGACTATTAAAAAGCCAAGAGCCAAGACCAAGGCGAAGAAGAAGACGTCACCGCCGTCGCCGGGTGATGCGCAGGCGACAGCAAAGGGAGAAGAACAGTCGAGCGTGACGCATGATGGCGAAGTCATCGACAGTGAAGAGCAAACTGCGCTCGATGCAGATGATGAAGATCATCAAGGACAAAGACGCGGCGCAAAGACGTACGAGCGCTGGGTGGATGACGGCGCCAGCGTGAGTGAAATCGCGCGCTTGGCAGAGTTGCGACGAAAATACGACGATGATTCAGATAACAACGTAAAAGTGCAACAATCAGAAAGTATTTTACACGATATCGGTGCTCAGATTGAGATCACGTTGAAGTCTGTGGGTACGCAGACTCTCACGGGACAGTTGGTGGATGGCGAGGCAAATTGTCGAGATGAGACGTTTGGCAATAAAGAAGACCGCGCTAACGATTCGTTTACGGCATCCTTGCGCGCGGCGCTAGAGGAATGTGAACATGCGTTACTCGTGCGATCTGTGTACGATCCTTTGGATGATGAATTTGTGAACATAAAGCCGCCTTCCGGCACGTTGCGTTCTCTGTGAATGAATTTTAAAACATTTAGCTAATCATCAGTATCTTCCATTCTTCTAGTACCCGTAGCGCTTTAACTCTCCATGGCATCGTTTCCATCCTGTTGCTGGTCGTCAGACGCGCCTACTTCGGCTTGGATTGCGTTTAAAAATGACTCCAAATCAGCCACGCCGGCTTGCTTGAGCCCAAATTGTGCCAAATCCATCTCTCCGCTTTGAAGAGCGTGGCTAAATGATTCTAATTGGCTTCGAAATTGCGGCGTGCGAATAAGGTCTTCTAAGTCTTGCGTATCGCGATGCTCCTCAGGCAAGTACTCTAACAATCGCCCACGAATTGCGTCGTCACGAAGCAGTGGTCCGACGAGTTCGGGAGTCAAGATTTCAGGTAATCCAATGTTTGACTTTGGTGTGCCTCCACCCAAGTTGGCAAATACACCCTTCAACATTTCATTACTGACAATCGGCGTAAAATTGGCTTCGTGAGCGGGCGTTCGCATATCATCCGATATCTTGACCGGTGCAGCGGGCGTGGCGGCAACCATTGCCGAAGGCGCAGGCGTTGGTTCCACTGGCGACGGCACCAGCACGCTCGCCGGCGGAGGCATCGACGTCGTAACTGGAGCAGGAGTCTCGGAAGTCATACCAGTCGACGTCGCTACTGGTGCATCAGCCATCTGCGCATCGTCGTCGTTCGCAGTCGCCATTCCAGTCGCCTGCGATGGCTCTGCTCCACCAAACATCGCGTTCAAGTCGTTATTGATCTGTCGGTTAAACTTGTTCAGCAATTCATCGCGGTTTGCATCCTTGGGTTCTTGAAACCAGAAGAACATATCTCGGTCACGTTCTTCCAAGAACGTCAACACAAAGCATCCAGGTTGTTTCATCGGTTTCAACACAGCTTCATCCGGGATGATGATGAAGTCATCCTCGGGCTCAAACGGCGTAGATGGGTCTCGCACGCCCCACTGCACTTGCTTGAGCATGTCATCCATCGGCGCTTGAATCACTCGTAATTGTCCTTTTCTCTGATCGGCTTTCATCGTCGTTCCATCTCGATTCAATCGTCCACAGTTCACCGCCGCGAGCACGGTTTCACCCGCCAAGCCAAAGCCACCACCACCGTTGGCGCCCGCGCCCGCGTCGTTGCCGCCGAAGAAGTTTGGTACGGATTCCATGCGAGTCGACAAAGGGAAATGCGTGAAATCGTCCTACGTCGCGCGGTGGCGTCTGTCGTTCAGCGCGCACACCATCACCCATCACGCGTCGTTTCGCTCGCTCGCTCGCTCGATCCCCTCCACCTGTTGACGTTTTGAGTTTGCGTGGCGCGTTCGAACAGCCAGGCCCGGCTTAGGTCTTAGCGCGCGCGCCTTGGAAGGCTCAAAACAGAGGGTGTACTCGCCGACGAGGACGAATGTGATTGATGTAACACGCGTAGAATACGATTAAGGAATGCATCGTCACGATGCACGCGAGCGACGACGACGGGCGTGGTATAGACTCGAGAGAAATGTTACTACAATGGAATCATCCCAACGAGCACGTGTGTACTAAGCCAATCAAACTCCTCGACGCCTTACGCCTTGCCCGCAACCTTGTTGTGCTTCTTGGCCCACTTTTGGTTACGAAGGAACTTCTTGTCCATCTGCGATTGATAAAAAACATGCGAGGTCAGTAAAACGTTCACGAAAGAGATGAGACACCGGGACAAAGCGCGCGCGCCGCGCGCCGCGATCGGGGCTCAACGCGCGTTGGACGCAGATTTCAATTCATCTAGCGCACGAGCGATGGAAATGACGCGCGAGATAAGCATACATACCCCCTTGGTGGACGGCTTACCGACGCGTTTCGGCTTCTTGATGCCTGTGGAAACGAACAAGAGGTTTGGTTAGCGCGCGGTTTTGAGCTTTTGGGTCACCCACTGGTTGGTGCACTCAATCAACGTCCATCGTCGCGTACGCGACGTCTCGATTGTGGATATCGGGGGACAATCGCGCATTATGACATTCAAACGTTCGGTTGCGCGCATTCGTGAAGTCATCATCCGCGTATCGTCGTCGTAAGATGTGATAACGCGTGCAATCCCAACCCGCGTGCGGCGCACCCTCGAGCGCGTCTCGTGACGAATCACGCGTGCAATCTACGTACCGTTACGGTGGTTCTTGTACGATTGGTTGTGCGCGGTGTGGTTCGTAGACTTCGCCATTGTTTCCGACGCTCTAGACTACGTTCGCGTGCTCGAAAAGGCGTCACACGACGTCGACGCGCGCGTTCTCGAGCGCGTCGCGCGCGGCTTGGCAATCTCCCGAGTGGTGTTTTTTTTCGATTTTCAGGGACTCATCGACCAATCGTGAACAGAGAAATTAACCTCAAAGCCCTAGAAATGGGTACGCACAGGGAAAACACCCAAACATTTTGGTGGACACACCGTGGTGAAGATCGGCGCCCGCGTGACGAGTTCCGTCTTTCAGTGACGCCTGAGGAGTAGATACCATGGCCACCACTAACGCCCCTCGTACCGTGAAGGACGTCCCCGCGCAAGAGTTTGTCGTCGCGTTGGCGCAATACTTCCGCTCCACTGGCAAGGTACGTGTTGTCGCGTGCGCATCGAGGGCGAGATCGCCGGTGGTGAGCGCGCGCGTTGGCGTCGGAAGAGAACATCGATCACGATCGCGCGAACGCCTGTCACGGAGTCGAATGATATGCATGAGAATGAATACTTTCATGTCGTCGTCACATCCGTCGTCGTTCGCCGTCCGTGGATGTTCAAAACGCCCGCACGTGTTCACCCATGCGGCGGTCCTAGGGCTAGCCATCCGCGATGCGGGTTCGATCGGGTTCAACGTTGTTCGTCGCTCGACGTCACGCGCGCGATTCGAAACCGAGAATGTCTTGAGACTCGTTGTCATTCATGCATTTACGGCTTCTATCGCGCGCGATGTCCTACACGGACGGACTCGGGCGGTGGATGTGCTTTTGAACCTACCTCGCGCGTGGCTCGCCTGAAGACGCAGCGGTCGGCTCGCCTTGTTGGTTTTCTCGCTCGCCGTTCTCGACGTTATCCGCTCGTACGAGAGCACCGCACTGACCTACGATGTTTTGTTTTTCTCCTGTAATAGATGGAAGTGCCGATGTGGACCGAAACCGTGAAGACGGCTACGTACAAGGAGCTCGCGCCGTATGACCCCGATTGGTTCTACATTCGCGCGGCGTCTGTGGCGCGCAAGCTTTACGTGAACGGCAACATGGGTGTGGGTGCGATCCGTAAGTCTTACTGCGGCGCTGGTAACCGCGGTACTCGCCGTCACCACCACCAAATTGGCTCCGGCTCGGTTGCCCGTGCGGTGCTCAAGCAGCTTGAGGCCATTGGCGTCGTCGCGAAGGATGCGAAGGGCGGTCGCGGCATCACGCCGTCCGGCCAACGTGATCTTGATCGCATTGCCGGCCGCGTCTCCGTGCCGACGTTCTAGAGATTGGAAATCATTAATGTGCGATGCACCTAGGAGGTTAGCTCTGAAATACAACGCATAAAATACAGTACACTGCCTTCATTGACGTCTTGATGTGCGCGAAATCGAAATCACTCTCGCGCTTCGTTCTACATCGACTCTCTCTGGCGCGTATACGCACTTGGATTTGACGCGAGCGAGTGCAAAATATTATAGTCTTTGCGATCTTAACTTTTCTAGTGTTTGAATGTACAAAGTCTAAGCTGAACGAGTCTTCCCGCCGATGCGAATCATGGGCAAGTCCATTTTCGCTTCGGTAATTTGCACGCCTTCCGGTACCTGTAAATCGGCAATTTTAATAACTTTCCCCACATCAAGCGTTGAAACATCCATGAGAAAGTTTTTGGGAATTTGGTCGCTTCTCGCCGTCACCATGATGTCCTTCCGCAGTAATTGCACAAAACCACCCTTCTTCGCGCCCGGGCACACGTCTTCGCCTTGCGTGATCACCGGAACTTTTACTCGCACCTTTGTCTCTGGTTCAACGGCTAAGAAGCACACATTTTCTACAGAACGATCCGTGGCATGCATAAATACTTGTTTTGGCAGCACTCGTACGTTTAACTTTTCCCCTTCCGCGTTCCCGTCCTCGTCTTGCGCTTGAACCTCGAGGTTGAACACAGTGCACTGCACGCCCGCTAAAGAATGTTTGCGCACCGCGGCGCTGATTTCCTTCTGACACACCGACACGAGCCGCTTGTCTTCTTGACCTGGGGCGAATATCACCCCTGGCACGCGCCCTTGTTTTCGTAATTTCACTCGCTCCGCGCGTCCCTCGACCCGCGGAAGCGCTCGAAGCTTGGTCGAGTTGTCCTCGTCCTCCACCTGCGACGCGGATGACGACGCCGACGCGGATGACGACGCCGTGTACGTCGTGATCGCACGCATCGTCATCGTCATCGTGCCTTGATAGTGTTCATCACATCGTCGCGCAATCTCTCGCGCACATCGTCGCAAGAGCGCCATGGTGTGCGGCCCCAGGGCTGCCGCTGCCGCTGCTGCTGCTGCCGCCGTGCCGCTGCTTTTTTGGCTGTGGTGGAGCACGAGCGTTGGACGGCGCCGCACACGATGTCGGACGCGCGCGAGATTACGTTACGTGAAAAACACGTCGCCTTGGGGGAGTTAAAGTCGTGTAAATCAACGCGCGCGGTACGTCGTCGTCACCACGCTCGTCCTCGTCCTCGACAACCATCGAGGCGGGCAAACTAACCGAACGTCCTCGTCCGTGCGTGTCAGAGCAGGTGTACGAACGTAAAGGAGACGTGTATTTCTTGAGCGATAAGAAGACGGCGATTAAGAACACCACGGACGTGATTGAAAAGATAACAAAGCAAGGTTGATTCTGCGTGCGCGTGCGATGACGAGTGAGAGGTTTGACGCGGAGGCTGGTGGCGACGGCCGAGGCGGCGGCGAGCGTCAAGACCGCCGGAGTGGCAACGCATCGACGACGATGACGCTTAGTGTAGGAGAAAAACGACGAGAAATTGAACGTGTTAAGAAGTCTTTACCGATTTACGCTGCAAAGTCTCGTTTGATGGAAGAAATTAGAAAGGCGGAGACCATCATCATCATCGGCGAAACCGGAAGTGGGAAAACGACACAGATTCCTCAATACATTTATGAGGACTTTACGTTGTCCAATGGCTTGATGATTGGTGTGACGCAGCCGAGAAGAGTGGCTGCAATTTCCGTTTCACATCGCGTGGCGGATGAGACCGGTACAGAGCACGGTACGCTCGTCGGATACGCCATCCGTTTCGAAGACGTTTCGAGCCCCGAGACACGCATAAAGTTTCTCACAGATGGTATGTTACTCAGAGAAGCTGTGGTAGATCCAACGCTCGCAAAGTATGGCGTCATCATGATCGATGAAGCGCACGAACGCACGCTTCAGACGGATTTCCTACTCGGTACAATCAAAATTGTGCAACAGACACGCCGCGACTCGAGTCTCAATTTGCCTCCTCTTCGTGTCGTAGTCATGTCCGCGACGCTCGAAGCATCGAGCTTTAGCAAGTTCTTTGACAACGCTCCTGTAGTTTACTCACACGGGCGAACATTTCCGGTGGACATGTTCTACACCGAGGAGCCGGAGGAAGACTACGTAGACGCGGCGATGTGGACATGTTTGCAAATCAACGCCGAGGAAACTCCAGGAGACATTTTGGTTTTTCTCACCGGGCAAGAGGAAATAGAGGCGCTAGGGAAAATGCTTAAAGATCGAGCTACTAAGTTGCCACCAAATCTGCCAAAGTTGAATGTCGTTTTGTTGTTCGCGGCGTTACCCCCAGAGGAGCAAATGAAGGTGTTTGAAGAAACTCCTCCAGGCACGCGCAAGGTTGTCCTCGCGACTAACATTGCAGAAACTTCATTAACAATCAACGGCATTCGTTACGTCGTGGATTCTGGCCTCACTAAAAGCCGTACCTATCATCCGCGAAGCGGTGTGGATGAGTTGATGGTGGCTCCAATAGCACAAAGCCAAGCCATGCAACGCGCTGGTCGTGCTGGACGGGAAGCACCGGGGAAATGTTTTCGACTGTACACCGAAGAAGTCATGCCAAGTCTGCCGAAATTCATTAAACCAGAGTTATTACGAACAAATTTGAGTGGAGTGGTTCTGCAGTTAAAGGTACGTTCTATTTCAATGCGTTTTGTGCTCTTACTTTTCACTCGTCAAATTAATTTCTGAATTAATTATTTTTTCACAGGCGATGCAAGTTGACGATATTCTATCGTTTCCATTCATAGATTCGCCTCCACAAGAGTCATTATTGCGATCATTGGAATTATTATATTCCCTTGGTGCTTTAGACGATGATGGGAAATTAAATGAAGTCGGAAAGCGTATGGCGAGATTTCCATTGGAACCGACAGCAGCGAGGTGCATAATTGCGGCTGAAACTGAGAAGTGTGCCGAAGAAACGATCGCGGTTTTATCCATGCTTTCCACAGACACAGTCTTCCAGTTTACCCGCGAACCAAACGGGCAGAAAAACGTTGCAAGGCACAAATTAGTGCGAAAGGTGAGTGATAAGGGAATTAATTCAATTAATTATTTTTACCGATTAAACTAGGAGGGAGACCATTTGACGCTTTTACGAATCTTTCAAGAGTTCAAAGCACGTAGCATGAAGCGTAGTCGGGAATGGTGTCGCGAGCATCAAATTAATTATCGAGCGATGGCGAAAGCGGTCAAAATCAATGATCAATTAACTCGGGCTGCGATTTCTGAGGGAATTAAACTAACATCGTGTGGAGATAAGTTTGAAGCTGTCTTGCGGTCACTCGTTTCAGGTTTTTTCATGAATGCCGCTCGGAGAGACATGGACGGGTCGTTCAAAGTATATACTACTGGTCAGAAGCTTACGATACATCCAAGTTCAGTGCTCTTTCAGTCGCCTCCAGAAGTGGTACGAATTATTATTTCATTAATTAATTAATTTCCACTCACACGATGTTTTTGACTCGCAGATTCTCTTCAATGAATTAGTTAGGACGAATAAAATGTATGCACGAGATGTTTCGTCGATTCGCGCCGACTGGCTCTCAGAACTAGCGAGTAAAACATTTTCGGTTCGTGCGAAGAATAGTATTAATTAAATTGCAAGTTTTGCTTTCCATTCCATTTCTATGCAAGAGACTCATCGATGCCCGGATCGGCCATTCCTATGATTCGTTTCATTCGATACACCTCGCGCTTGGCGTCGGCGTTGTTTGGTTCTAATCGGAGCGCATCTTCGTAATCCATCAAAGACTCGAGGTAGTTGCCCGCCACGGCGCGTGCGGCTCCACGGCGGAGAAACGCCTTGACGTACGTGCCATCTAGCTGGATAGCCTTTGAGCAGTCTGCCTCGGCTAATTCGTAGTTTCCTATCTTAAGGTGGGCCATGGCTCTATTTGCAATGTAAACTGCGCTCTTTGGGTTCTTCGCGATAGCGATGGAGTAATACTCGACCGCGCCTAGGTAATCAGCCTTCTTGAACGCGTCGTTGCCTTTGGTTTTCTCGACCTCGCCCGGTACTGCCGGGGGATTCAAACGAAGAATTTCGGCTTCCAAAATGTCGGGATAGGCCTCCTTCATGTTTGATACGAGTTCGCGCGCAGCTGTCATCACCATTTTATCCATTTGAAAGCCTCCAATGAGGGAAATCCCTTGTGCGCCAGCGCTTTCATGGGCATCGAGAGGAATCGAAACTTGCGGTAAACCACACAACGTTGCAATGCAGAGTAGCTCAAAGCACTTTTGCCGCCAAGATTCCGTCGCGCTGTCACTCTGACCACAATTAGGTGCAATGCCTGGCGTTGTAGGGAGAACAAATATCACACCGCCGTCTAAAATGCTATCGACTTCTTCTCGTATCTCTCCTCGAATTTGCTTGAAGCGCGCGACTTCGTCCTCCGTGAATTTTGATGCAGCTTCCATGCGCGCCTTGATCGCTGAGCTGACTTCAGGCTGCTCTTTCTCGTACCAAGCACCTAAGTTGGCCCAAATTTCAGCACCCATGAGCACTCGCACCATCTCGCGCATGCATTCTAAACCAGCGTCTTTTCTGCCGGCGACTAGGGAACGAAACGTCGGGCAACTGACGACTAAATGGTCGGTGAGGTTCATGCGTTGTAACTTCCCGGGTGCGCAATCATTGATTGCAGAAAGTGCAGCAACCGCTGCACATTGCGCATGCGGTGATGTTCTTTTCTCCGTGAGCGCATCCTCGAGTAAAAAATACCGACTGGGCGTTGTCGGTGCGTTTGAATCTGGCTCGGGCAACAGCACGTCTCCAACTCGTTGCAGTACATCAATCGATCGTGCAAACCAGCCAACGGTGTCAAAACTTGGTGCTAAAGCGAGCATGCCTTTCTTTGACACGTAATCATGGCTCGTACGTATTCCATACACCCCACAATACGACGCCGGCACGCGCACTGAACCGCCAGTATCCGAACCGAGTGCGAAATCGCACCCGCGCAAGGTCCCCGCGCACGCCACCGCGGACCCCGAAGATGATCCGCCTGGAACGAGCGCCGGGGTGCGGGGATTTTCAGGTGTACCATAATGCACATTCTCCCCATTAATTGCGTAAGCTAATTCATCCATATGCGTAATCCCCACCGCGCTCGCTCCCGTGCGAGTCAACGCGTCCACGACGTCCGCCGTGCGTTTTGCTGCGCGGTGTGTTTTCGCCCACGCTGGTGACCCAAACCCGGTCACGCGCGATTTCACATCAAAAATATCCTTAATGGCGTATTTCAATCCACGCAACGGTCCTTGTTCGGCGCCAGCAATCGGCATCACCTCACCATCGTTTGCCACAAACGCACTTTTACGATCGTCAACATCTTTTTTACCAGCCACCTCGTCGTTGTCGCGTTTTCCTCCTCCTCGTCGTCCTTTAACGGCGACCGCGATCGCGCCTAACACACTAATCACGCTCACTGCGATCAATTTCACCGCACCGCCCTTCATCGCGCGCCTAACGTGTCGCGTTCTGTCGTCTCTCTGGAGGCGTTTTTTTGTTCACCTGTCGTCGTCACAGCGCTCGCGAGTTCTCACACCAGCGCGCGCGGCGTGGCACGCGCGATGTCACACAGCGCGCGACCGGTGATTAACATTGGCGAGCCTATTCGACCTGGGATCGTGCCCGCCAATGCCTCCCACAGCGACTTTGACGTCGAACTGTACGCGAGCGAGGTGTTGGACCGCGCATCGATTCGTCACGGATGGCACGCTGGGATGTTGACGGCGAATATCAAGGCGAACGCGGCGAGGCAAAGCACCGATGACGACGGTGATGAGAGACATAAGAAACGAATGATGTATCTACCGCGAGAATTAGCAGAGATGATACGGATGACGAAGAATTCGGAGGCTTTGCAAGAGCTCCGACGACGAGCGTTTGAAGGCGTCAAACGAGCGAGACGAATGCCGACGACGGGTGTGAGAGAGGATGAGGAATACAATCACGCGTTAAGTGAGAAAGAAACCACGTCATGGGGTGCACCAGAGCTCGTGCACGTGAGTGCGGAGGATGTTAGAGGATTTTTTAGCGCGTTGGCAAGCGACGACGCGTTGAGTAGTTTGGAGCGGCGAGCGCCGCACGGCGTTCGTAAGCGTAAGCTATTCGAGTCACTGTATGAGTATACTGTGCCAACGCACCGCGCGATGTGGTTTGTGAAGATCAATTATTTGTCGCAGTGTCGACGAGATGTAGATGCATGTAGACGGCTGTGGACAGAGGATTTGATTTCTCAGGTGCGTGAACTTTTACGTGATGAAAACATCACGTTGGCGCCCGCTGAGACTCAAAGTGAGCTCCATTACGTTCTTGGATTGGGCAATTATTCAATTGAGCAAGATTTAATCGATCACAAGGCGTATTTTGGGTACTTTATGCGATATTTCACAGAGCATAAGAAGTATTCTAAACGAAGCGAGTCAAAGGCGAGCGATGTGTTGCGTACGCTCATGTCTGTTTTGCGTGCACTAGTTCCCGAAGCAGCAGGGAGTAACGCCAATGCCATCACATTCGTGCATAACATATATTGGTGCCTGAAAGAAGTTTTGAATGAAGAAATTGTCGATAGTCAGTTAGTCAAGAGCGCGAGTGATGTGATTGGAGCAGTCGTGACGGTGAACGATGATGCGTTTGTCGCTGCGCCGCGCGGTCAAGGTGTTGATGTCCTTGAAGAGTTACAACGAGCATACGCAAAGAAAAAGAGAATCAGATTTTCGTCGCGTTTATCTAATGCGATAGACCAAACGACTCAAAGGATCGCTTTACTTAAGAAGTCATCTGATCCAAAAGCCATTTCAATCCATCTCTTCAAGCTCATCAGCGTTTTGCACGAGTTGATTGGTTTGGATGAAGTTCAAGGTCGAGAGAAGATGGCTGAATTTGTAAAAACGAACATTTCTGGGGATTTAGCGAAGAACTCGGTCGTAGAGGTGACGTGTGATTGGGCGATGGATTTGTCCGCCTCGGATGTGGGTGGGCGGCAAAAAGCCGCATGTGTTGCGCTTGGTGAAGTCACGGCATCATCGACGTCATTGATTCCTGAGATCTTGAGCTGGATAAAAAGAAATTCAGTCGTAGTTGATGAGAAAAGGATGCAAAGTTCACTCATGTCCAGCCTCGTAGTCGAGATGATCCGAAGCAAAGTCTTGGCGCTTCAACAGCTTGTTGATTTTGTCATCGCAAATGGTATAGTAGAAAATCAAGGAACAAGCTCTTCTCCAGTACTTGTCGAAAGCTATCGCGATTTCTTTGCCCAAATTTTAGCACACTATGAAAGTTCGGGAGTCGACGTTGAGAAGAAGCTCATGTTAATCATTAAGCAACTTATGAAATCTGCAGAGGATGTCTTACGGATTGTCAAAAGTACAAGCGCGCTTGAGTCGGCATCTCCACAGCAGCCGTCGCTGCTAACGACTGATTTACAAAGTGATACCGAGCAAAAGATTTTTGATGTGTTTTATTCAGTCAAACCGGCTATAATGCTGTCGAAACTTGCAGAGCTGGGAACGCTATACGCAGAATTAGAATCTGGAAGAGCGCAAAAGACGCTCTGTCGGGTCATCATGATGGTTATAGCCTCAAAACCGAGCCAAACTCCAGTGATGGCCGAAATGCTATGTGAATTAAATGTTGACGTCGCGAAATCCGTGCTCTCTCATGTCAGCAAGGATGTTCTTGGCGTGAAAAATTTGAAGACCGCTGAAAACATTTTTTGCAGCTCAATTTGGCAGCAATCTACCGCGAACGAACGATGGGTTATTGCGCGAAGCATTGGGGAATTTCAACTTTGTCTTCTTCATGGCATTCCTCAAGGCAAGAAAGCCTTGGCTGAAGAGATCATTGATGCTGATTTCGCCCAGCTTGCCGAACTCGCTGCGGCCAAAACAAACGTTTCGCACACTCTCATGCATTTTTGGTTGCGTCTGTCGACGATTATGCCATTGATTGGGTACATTTTCATGTCTGTACCCGCATCAGAAAAATTTTCGCAGCTCATTTTCACAGTTCTTGATTCGTTTACGGGTAAATCTGTGATCGACGCGTCTGAAGAAGCAATTGCTGCCGAATCAGATGCTGGCGAATCACTCGTCGATAGACTTGTGCATTTATTTTCTGTTGTTTGGATGGGACAAGTCCCTCAATGGGCACCGATTCTCCCGAAGTTACCCTATCGAGAAACATCTTCTTTGAAGGGTTCTTTAGAGAGAGCGCTGAATGCAACAAAGATTGCCGCTGTAGTGCAAATGCGCATAAGGCGGGCGCTCGGCGCCTCTAGTGACGCACCAAAGTTACTCATGAAAAAAGTAGACGCATGGCAGACACTCGAAAATGGTACGCATGCTGTCGAAACAGGAGTCACCGCGCCGAAATTTGGCGAGAAAGCGGCATTTTGGCTCGAAGGAGCGGTTAGAAAACCCGCCGGCAGTTTGGCGTGGGAGATTCACAACTATAGATTCAATGAGGAAAAATAGTACTTGTAATTTACAAATAGAAACTAGTCTAGAATAACTATAGGAACAACTCAGAGTTTTGAGTTAATTTTCTTCTTCGTCACAACACGTCCTTTATGTCCGACGACTGTGGTCCACGGTGGTAAATCGTGCATCAACGTTGCACCAGAGCCAATTTTGGAATCGTGTCCAATGTGAATATTGCCTAAAATCGAGGCGTATGATCCAACAACCACGCGCTTACCGAGCTTCGGATGTCTATCCCCTCTAACTTTACCCGTTCCTCCTAACGTGACGCCATGCAAAAGTGTGCAATCGTCATCTACTACTGCCGTTTCGCCAACGACGACGCCGTGGCCATGGTCAATCATGATTCCTCGACCAAATCGAGCCGCCGGATGTAGATCCATCCCGTACACTTCTGATATCAAACTCTGAATTTTACACGCTAAAATTTTCCTCCCATGTCCCCACAGCCAATGCGACACGCGCTGCGCTTGTAAACCTTGGAATCCTTTGAAGAAGCAAAACGCGTGCGTAAACGACGGGCACGCCGGGTCGCGTTCAACAATCGCCTCTAAGTCTCGTCTCGCCGCCGCCGCGATCGATCCAGTGCCTGGACCTTTGCATTCATCTTTCCCATTCCCACCACCATTCGTTTCATTTATCGCATCCATGATTAAATCATTCCATTGTCCCGCCATAATCGTCGCGCTCGCGAGCTTGGACGCGAGCAAGAACCCCAACGCGCGTTCAAAGCTCGGTTGGTTCAATATCGTGGCGTAAATAAATCCCCCCATGAGCGGTTCCTTATCCACCAACGCTTGCGCTCCAGCGCGCAGGGACGACCATATCTGATCCTCGCTCGCGCCCTTCGTAGTGCTCGTCATGGCGCGCGTTGTTCGCCCCGACACTCGCGCAGTGCCACGTCAAAGCCTCGACGCTTTCTGACGAAGTGAATCGACCTCCGTCGTCGTCGTCGTCGTCGTCGCCGTCGTCGTCGTCGAGCGCCGAGTGACGATGGATGGCGAATCGATCGATCGATGCGTCGCCTCTACCGTCGCCTCTACCGTTGGCGTCGCGAATAAATACCTCCACCGACGCAATGCGGTGCGCAGTGCGGTGCACAGGCTGACGCAGTGCGGTGTCGACGAAGTGGATAAAGCGGCGGCGTGGATGTGGTGCGTGCGCCATACTCGACGACGCGGACGACGACGACGATGACGACGACGACGATGATGACGACGACGATGATGATGGCGACGCACAGAGCGGTGAAAGCGCCGTCGACGAGCGCGAGCCGCCGACCGACGACGACGAGGATGGGGACACGCGCGCGCGCGGCTTCGAAAGATGCGGTGAGCGAAGTGGCCGCCATGGATGCGCTCATTGACCTCATGGCGGCGGCCAAGACGGATGAAGAGCTGACGAAAATAGTAGCGGAGAACGTGTTGAGCTTTGATCAAAAGATGTGGATGCGATTTGCGTCGAGATCGGATGCGGCAACGACGACGGAGGCGAAGACGGCAGTCATGGAGTTGGCTTCTAAGACGATGAAGTTGGTGGAAACCATGGTGCAAAAGACAGAGTCTACGATTCAAGAGTCGTCTGCGGCGTTGCAAAATATTGTTGGAGCTGCGGCAGACCCAACAAGTGGGGAATTTGACGTCCCGCTCAAGCAAGACGCTCTGGAGCGCATGAAGAAGGCGTTGGAAAAGACGACGGTGGATGAACGCACGTTGAACACCTTGTATGCGTGGATTCGTAAGTCTGACGAGAACAAACTCGACGGCATGGTGCACATCTTGCAACGTCTTTTGCAACTTTACGCCGCACGCGAGTTGGACGAGAACTCTAGCCCGCTCGATAAGGTTATTCGCTCAAACGCAGAGGATTGGACGATGCACCTCATCGACATCACCAACGAGGGCTACGGTGAAACTGCATTTGCCAAGGATCTTCAGCGAAGAATGGAGGGTGTGGTGCTCAACTTGCCTAATGGCTCGTACGCTCAACGCGTGCAGGCGGAATATTTGAAGGAGATTGAAGACCGCGGTAAGGAATTCTTCTCTAAAAAGCAATAGGTCGCGTCGCTACAAGAATATTTTTTAATTAAAAATCAAGTTCACATGCTAGTTATGCTTTGTTCTCTTCTTCAGGCGGCTTGGAAAGTTCACGTCCTTTGAGTTTGAGAAGCAAGGAATTACCCATCACACCCAGTGAAGAAAAACCCATGATGGCTCCAGCCACAGAGGGCGTGAGCGCGATGCCGTACGCCGGCAACAACGCACCCGCGGCTATTGGGATACCAATCAAGTTGTAACCGAACGCCCAACCAAGGTTTTGTTTAATTTTATTGAACGTAGCCTTGCTTAGATCAATAGCATCGACCACTTGCGGGAGTCTGTCCCCGAGAAGAACAATCGAAGCAACCTCACTCGCGGCGCCGACGCCACCAGCCATGGCGATGCCAATATCAGCTTGCGCTAACGCTGCAGCGTCGTTAATACCATCTCCCACCATCGCGACGCGTTTGCCAGACTTTTGAAGGTCTTTTACTAGCTCTGCTTTACCTTCGGGTCGAACGCCGCCATAGATGAATTTCTCTTCGATGCCGATGAGTTTGCCAACCGCCTGAGCAGTCTCAAGCCTGTCGCCAGAAATCATAACAGTTTGAATGTTTTGAGCGTGCAGTCGGCGGATGGTTTCCGCGGCGTCGCTTCTGATCTCGTCTTGCATTTCTAATACACCGACAATTTTGCCGTCAATGCCCACGTACACCGGGGTGCGTCCCGGGTTGTTCTCAGTGCTCATGAGCTCTTTTGGCACGCTCGAATCGCCACCCTGAGCCGAAACAAAGGCTTTTGTACCCACAGAAACAACCTTTTTATTCACAGTTGCACTCGCACCGGCGCCAGGCTCCTGTTTGAATGTACCATCTTGAACATTATAGTTGGGAATTTCCGCTTTCATAGCGGCTTCCGTGATAGCCAACGCCAAAGGATGACGGCAGTTTCGCTCAACAGCCCCAGCCAGCGCGATGAGCTCAATGTCACTAAAGCCTCCAGTCGTGCGCGTCTCTTGCAGAACAGGCTTGCCAATCGTTAATGTGCCAGTCTTATCGAAAACTACGGTGTCCAACGTGTTTGCTTTTTCTAAAATATCGCCGCCTCGAATCAATAAACCGTGGCGTGCGCCCAGTGCTGTGCCGACGAGTACAGCAGTTGGCGTTGCCAAGCCAAGCGCGCATGGACAAGCGACAACAAGAACTGACGCAGTCATTTGTAGCGCAATCAGTAAAGGTGCGCTTCCTGCCGAAGCCGCACTCGCAAGTACGGATGGAAACAATTTTGTTCCGACCGTACTCCAAAATACAAAAGTCGCTGCACTCGCTCCCATGACGCCATAAACAAATTTGCCAGATACCTCATCCGCAAGTCTTTGCACCGGCGCCTCGCGTTGCTGCGCAGACTCTACCATTCGTACAATACCAGCTACTTGAGTTTCACCACCCGATGAAACTACTTCGATGGTGAGTACACCATCGCAGTTGACTGTACCCGCCGCGACTTGGTCTCCAGCCTCTTTGGGTCGAGGAATAGGCTCACCAGTAATGGCTGCCTCGTCCACGGTACTGCACCCAGAGAGTACGACACCGTCGACTGGAATCCGATCACCAGGCATGACGATTATTCTATCTTTCGGTTCGATGACGGACGTAGGAACAGTGCGGAAATATGGCGAAGTTCCATCAGCAGACGGCTGTGATGACGACAACAGTCGAGCCGTTTCTGGCACTAAATTCAGTAGTGCGGACATATCACTCGTGGCGCGAAGTTTCGCACGTTCTTCGACCGCTCGACCGAGAAGCACAAACGCTAGTAACATCACGGGCTCTTCGAAGAAAGTAGGCCAACCCAACGCCGGCATCATCATCGCGGCGGTGCTCATTCCAAAGGACGCCAAAGCGCCGAGGGAAACGAGCGTGTTCATGTTCGGACCGCCGCGTCGCAAACTTTGCCAGCCATCGACTAAAATCTGGCGCCCTGGTCCAGCCATAGCGAATAACGAGAGCGTAATATGCACTGGATTACTATGCAATACGTGAAGCCACGGCGCACTGGCGTGGAAAAAGTGCGAAATATGCCCCAGCAAACATGCGCTTGCAAGGGCCCATGCCACGATGACACGCTGTGTACTTTCTCGAATGCGTTTCAAGCGTTCTTCTCTCTTGGTCTTTGCTGCTTCAGCTCCGCTCACTCCTGCCACGGCCACACCACTGGCCTCACGAAGGGAGGTTGGGAATCCAGCTGCGGTGACGAGCTCCGCCAGCTTTGTCCCCACATTTTTTGCCGCAGCTGTCACAGAACTTTCGAACTCTCCGCCCCCTAAACTTTCCATTGCCAAATTAATTCTAACGACTGCAGATTCATTCGCCAAATTCACAGTTGCACTTCGTACGTCGTCATCACCTTCTAAAATCTTTCGCACGCTTGCAGCGCAACCGCCGCAATGCATCCCGTGCACGTCCAACATAACAACTTCTTCCAACACTCCAGTATCACCACCTAAGGCTTCGCGAGAAAGTCTGCCTTTACCTCCACCTGATGAACCGTCACCTCCATCGCCACCACCACCACTAAACCCTCCGTTATTCCCGTCGCCATTTCCAGATAACGCTCGAGCGCGTCCAGCGCACGTCGTCGCCCCAATAATACCAATACGGACTGCTCGCGCCGTTCGCCGGCGAAGCGCATCACCAGATTGACGGTCGTGATCAGGTGCGTGCGTCGCTCCGCATTGTGCACATCTGGCCGCACACATCGCGACATTGCGCACTGCGTTCACCTCACGCGCCAACCTCGTCGTTGAGCTTTGTCCGACGAACGCATGCAATGGGTCGTACCGTCCTCGAGCGCGCGATGCGATGCATGGTATGCGCTCGAATACAACGGACGCATTCATGTCGAACGTTCCGTTTGCGTTTCGTGCGCGAGACACCGCGTGCGAGGATGATAAAGGTGTGATTCTCGCCCGAGAAGATGCCCTCGCGCCACGCGTCTCTCGCGTCATGGTATTCATCGCACACCCCATCCCTGCGGTCGCAAACGCGTGTGAAGGTGCTGTCATGATATGTGCTTAAATTTCGAGGTCGTCGACGGGGTCAGCGACACACACCACTCGGCGTGGAATGTTCTGGGGTGAAAGATATTGCTAGGATTCATAACAAACAAAAACAGGTGCGCGTGTTTTAATCGTCACTGTCGGAGCCATAATCGCCAAGTAAGCCCCCGAGGCCGCCGCCAGCGTCACTGTTAGCTTTATCGTCGTCATCAACCACCTCTGGCGTGGGTTCTGGCGCTTTTGGCTTAATTGCGACTTTTGGCTTGGCACGTCTCGCCACGACGCACGCCGGAGCTGGTTCCGGTGCAGTTTTACCTTCATCCGACATCCTCACGCCTTCGCTCGCTTGCTGGGTCTTTCTAAATACTTCTAATTCACTCATCTCTTCTCGTTTACGCTTTAATTCAATCTCTCGTTGCTCGTCTTCGACTTTGCTTAAAAACTCAAACTCTTCAGCGTCGAGAGGCCGGTTTTTACCGATTTTCATCTCCGTCCACTGGTCCGCAAACTCGAGCTCTTTGCGCTCTTTGGCCTCGGCGAGAACTTGATAAAGCGGCTTATACGAAGCGTTGTGCGCATCTTTCGCCGCCTCGTCAATACCTCGCTGTCGCAGCTCGTGAAGTTCGCTTTCGGTGACAAACTTGGAGACCAACTTTGGCGGAGCCCCGCTCGTGCTCGGAGCGTGCGTGCCGTCGTCGTCGTCATTCGCGTTGGCTAGAGATGGAAAAACACTCGTTGTATCGCGACCGAGCACGCGTTCGCGATCGAACACGCGCTCTTCGGGTTCGACGCGGACCAGTTCCACGCCGCGCGACATGTCTTAAAGTGAGGCCTCCGCAATGAGTGCGCTTGCTTGGTATTGGTTAATACATTAATAAATGAATGGTTGCTAATCTTCGAATCCGTCCTCGTCAGCCTCGTCCTCGGCAGCGATGATTTGTTCGCGATAATACTGAACCTCTTTCGCGGACACACGTTGCTTGAAACCTAAAAATAGGCGAATGGGTTCTCGACCGTCGTCGGGCGGAATGCGAATCGATTCCGCGAGCACGCCGTTTGCCGCAAACTCACGACGTGCGATATCATCCGTACATGCCATCCCGCTCGCGTCTAAGATGATATCGCTTCCAATTGTCATGAGATCGGCAGATTCTGCTGAAAATGACGATAAACGCGCGTGTGACCACGCGTGAACGTCTTGAACAATCCAAATCGAGCGCACGTCTGGTTGGTAGCCCGAGCGCTCCAATCGATCTTCTAAATCGCCGTAATTCACGTCTTCACGCGTAACATCCACTGGTATACGGCGATGCGAACACCCACGAGATGGTTTCGCGCCTACAGCTTTCAAAGCGGCGGCAACTTTGGTGTGTACTTCCGCGTCGGCGCACTCAAAAATCGCCGTACCGATGGGAAATGGAAGCCGAAAAGCGCGTGTGTCTCCACCTGCTGTGATCACCACGATTTGCCTTGCGATCCCGTACGTCTCGACATTATTCTCATACGTATTCATCATCGCGCTCAATCGCTTAAACGCCAAAACATCCAATGCATGCGTCGCATGCGACGTCGAAGTTGTCGCGTCGTCGTCGCCGCCGTCAACTCCATCGCCTTCCATAGCCGCCCCTAGCAACGCCTCAGCATACACATCCTCATCTTGCTCTGAACGCCGACGTCGTAACGCGTGTTTTGCACGCATCCACGCTCGCGAACTCGCCGCTGCCTCCCCTTCCGACGCGCACACACGGCCTAAAGTCCCTCGAGTGCTGCGGCGCACGGCACGCCTCGCACCACCATCATCTCGCCGCGTGCGCCCGTACCCCGTCGTGTGCCCCGAATTTCGTGCGCAACGCGACAAACATATATTCACGCACGCATTGGCGCCTAGCATACGCTCTCTCGCTCACCCGACGTCGACGGTCGAGGCGCAGAATGCCGATGCGAAGTTTTGTGGAGCAGGACGCCTAGGGTATACGCAATAAGCTATCCATTTCGCGCGCGCGCACCGACGCTTCATAACGCGACGACGTCGACCGACGGCGTAGATACACGTTGCAATCGCGCATAGTATCATGTTGTCTTCATCCATGGCGCGTCGTGCGACGGCAACGACGGCGACGGCGGTCGTGAAGACGGCGAGACCGCAGCATCACGCACGACGTCACCATCGACAACATCATCGTTGTCAATCTTTAGTCGCGCGACGCGTCGGTGGCACTGTGGTGGACGATAGACGAATTGTGGTGACACACGCGACACAATCGTCGTCTTCGTCGTCGACGACGAATGGTGGTGGTGAACGTTATGCGAATGCGGCGGCGGCGGTGAACGCTGGACTGGCGTTGTTTGAGCAGAAGAAGTTTGACGAGGCGACGTCGGCGTTTACGCAAGCATTGGGGCAGTCACCGAATGAAGATGAGGCACGGGCGGCGAGTTATAATCGTGCGTGTGGATACATTAAACTAAACATGTACGATGAGGCGCGGGATGACTTGATCGCGGCGGTGAATGAGTATAATTTGAAGTTTAAAGTGCTGATGAACGACCCAGATTTGGACGCGTTTCGTACATCGACGCAGTATAATGAAGTTGCGGCTGCGGTGAAAGGTGGACGAGGAGCCTCGACAATGGTGAATTTGCGAGCTGAAGCGCAAGAGCCGTTCAGGTTTTTGAAACTGTATTTGTTTGGAGGTTTGGCGAGCGGCGCTGGGCTCGGGTTGTTCATCATCGGAACGCGTCTCATCAAGGCGTTGCAGGGTGGCGAGGACGCGCCAGACATGCAAGAGACCGTGACGAATTTAGGTATCAATGTTGTCGGCTTGGTGGTGTTTGGATTGTTACTTAAGAATGAACTGGCCTTGCGTAAGCAAGTGATTCAAAAGGTTGAGCGCGAAGAAGAGTTGGGTCGTTTGGGCGTAACGCTCGGCGACAGCTCCAAGAATGTCTTATTCTCTCGCTTGCGTGGTTCATACCGTGTTTTCATCGTTGCTGGGAGCGACGGACACATTTTAGAGACGCTGGAAAGCTTGGAGCGTTTCAAGGACAAGCTCAAAGACAACAAGATTGTGGTTCTGACAGTCAACATGAATGAAGAAGCGTCGGCAGAGGATGATTTGCCATTTGGACAGCGTCGTCGCAAGGCGCGCACTAGCAAGACGACCGAGTTGAGCGCGAGCGCGGCGGCAATGTTATTAGGAGGTGATAAAAAGTTGAAGTTAGCCCCTGTGGATGAATCAGCCTGGAGACGTTGGATTATCAATCAAATTGAATCTTCAGGTTTCGATCCGACGGTGCGAGACGTCTTCTTTAGCGTCGCAAAGAATGGTACAATTTGGAAGTCTGGCGCGGGCGTTCCGAACTGGATGAAACTTTTCGAAGAACTCCCTACCGAAGACTCTATTCAGGGCAAAGTAACCGGGGTGTAGTAGACTTGTTTATAAAACAAAATTTATGTAGCATTAAAATTCATCTCGTACTTCATTGACGCGTTATCCTGATAGCCATGCGAAAAACGTAAACGCGGGGAAAAAAGGCGGCGGTGACACCGGTGGCGGTGACACCGGTGGCGGTGGTACTGGAACTCCAGGCGGCACGGGAGAAAACGTGTACACGTCTGGAGCCGCCAACGCAATGAAACCATGCACCGCATCAATACGTTGATAAACGCCGTACTTTGCTTTGAGAGCGCACCCTTCTCCCCAGCTGACAATACCAATTTGTTTATTATTTTGAAGTAATGGTCCACCGCTATCACCCTGGCATGCATCGACGCCACCCTCGCTGAGGCCTGCGCACAAATTTGAATCGAGCACATTCATTTGTCCGGGTGTATATGGGTACGATTCAGCTGATGTACAACTTTCGTACGAAACCAAGGGAACCGTGCCTTCGAGCAGCGTGCTCGAAAGCATACCCGAGCCTGTTGTTCCAAATCCAATCACTTTAGCATCGTCGCCGACGACATATCCCAGGGGATCCCAAGCTAAGCGTACTGGTGTAAACAAAGCGACGTTCACCGCAACATTCAACGAAAGAACGGAAACGTCGTTGATCATGGTATCGCCGTCAAATGACGGATGCCCGGATATTTGTTTCACAGAAAATACAGTCCCGCTGTTGATGTTTGCATTAGCGCCAATACGTACTCTAACGGACGAATACGCGCCTATGTTTGAGGTGCCCGCTGTGGAGAAAAAACAGTGGGCAGCCGACAACACGTTTGTTGCCGAAATCAGCGTACCGCCGCAGCGAAAGTATTCATACTCTTGCCCATTATTCGAAGAAACTACAAAAATAGCCACGGCGAACGGGTATAAGCTGTAGTCTGGAGTTACACCGCCCACAATTCGCGATTGAAGGAACACCGATTCTCTCTCTCGAGACGTCGTCTCGTCTCGCGGTCTCGCAATGTTAACGTCTTCGCAGTACACACCACGTAATGATAAATACAAACTGAACAATGCAACTATGAGTGTTTTAATACAAGAAGTCATGCGAGCGGCGTGCGCTCTTTCGCGCGCCAGTCTCACGCTAGGATGTTTTTCTAGGCGAAACAAACTGAAAATTGTTGTTAACTTGGCTTCGCCAGCTCCGAAATCTTATTCGACCAATCTGCAAAAGTCGAAGACAGATTGTTCAACGCTTTTGTTTGAAATGAAGGGGATTCCCTCTGTGCGGCTAATTTTGCCTCCTCCTCGCGTACAATATCCGGTACCATGTGTTCAAGTGATTCCAGGACTTGCGCAAAGTGCGGGCGACTATTGGCATCTTGCTGCCAACACATCTCTATGATTGCACGCATTCCGGCGTGCACGTCGTCAGATATTTTCGGCCGAAAACCCTTGTCTGCTACTGCCGTAGCTATTTGGATTCCCGTGGAGTTGTGCGGCTGAAAAGGCTCCGTGCTTGTCACCAACTCGCATAACAATACGCCAAACGAATACACATCGGCTCTAGAATCATAATGTTGACTCTTGATGACTTCAGGTGCCATGTAAATATACGTCCCAGTCTCTCCAGTAAGTTCTTCACCATCAGCCGCGAAAAACCGCGCCAAACCAAAGTCGGCAATCACAGGCAAGTCACCCTTCATGAAAACGTTGCTCGGTTTCAAGTCACGATGCAGCACGTTTCGACTGGATAAGTAGTCCATCCCACGCGCGATGCCTAATGCAACCTCCAAGCGCGCGCGTAGTGGTTGTCGCTTGCCTCCATACAACCACGCCTTCAGTGTGCCGCCATTTGCGTATTCGCACACGATGGCGCACTTTTTCTCCTCGGCGTCCACGCCAAAGCCATAAAAACTCAGCACGTTTGGGTGGCGTAAGCGCGCCATGATGCTACATTCGCGTATGAAAGCCATCCGCGCGAGCGCATCGATAGGCTTGACTAATTTCACCACGCACAGTGCTCCTCGCCATCGTGCGAGTCGCGCTTCACCACCTGAACCTTTACCGAGTACGCGCTCCAGAGTACACTCTTTGTCGACGTCAACCGCCCAGCCTTGATCGCGTGCGCGTGCGAGCAAGTGGTCGAGTTCAATCCAAACACAATCGTCATCCTTCGACGACGTTGATGTACTGGCGACCTCTGTATTGGCCATGCTTCCTAAAAGACGGACGAGTGTCGTAATCTGAAGTTTGATTATTTTACGCTGCGGTATTTTTACATCATTCATTTTACATCATTCATTTTCTTCTCTTCGCGCTTACGTTTGGCGGCGGCGAGTCGAGCAGCTTTTTCTAATTTTTTCTTCTCTTCGAACGCTTTGAGCTGCATCTCTGAGTGTTCTGGGGCGACGTTATTGGCGCGCGCCCGCACGTGTCTCATCACCCATCCTTCGGTTACCCGCAGCGCGGAGGGATGGTCTCGATATTCATCTTGCTGACGCAAAGCATTCAATCTATTTGCTTCGTTTGCAAGCTCGCCTTTGCCTGGAACAATTATGTGCGTGACGTTGGACGTCACGCGAGACATCACCGTGGCGCCGAGTTCCTCCAAACGCTGCTCAACGTGTGCCCGCGACCGAAATTGCGTGTACTCTCCGCTTCGCACGACGGCGATGCACTCCAGTGGAAAAGGCTCAAGAGGCTCCAGGCCTTTGGGTGCCTTTCGCGTGCTATTTTGATTTTGCATTTGAAAGCGTTTCCACAATTCGCGCTGCCGTCGCACGGTTTCAACGTCGCCATTCAGCGCTGACAAAACTTCAGCCTCAACCTTGACTTCGGCGTCGTCGTCTTCGTTTTCGCTTTCGATGACGATGACATCGTTGGAATTTTCCTTTGGATTCTTCGACGGCGCCGCACTTGCCTTGTTCTTGAAATAAAAATCCAATTTACTCGAATCCTGTTTTAAATCCACCAAGTCCAAGAAATGCTTGTTTACGAGTTTATCTCGCTCTTTGCGAGTCGCCGCGTTCACCGTTGGCGTAATTTTCTTGGGCTTTAAAAACTTGACAAACTCCCGTAGTTCGGTGTAGCTCGAGTGCTCAGAATACGGCACAGAATACGTGCGCGTGCGTCCATCATTTTCAACCCACGGGTTTACATCGAAACCTTCATCGGTTTCCATTTTCTTCGTCCAGCTCCATCCAGTCGGGGCAAAGGCGACGACGGCGTTCCATCGCGGTGCCTCGTTTTTCAAAATCTCCATCATCCCTCGATGGTTTGAACCACGACCTAGACCCACGACGCGCACTTTGCACTCCGCCGCCCCTAGTGGATCATCTTCTTCACCCACGAACAAATCATCACTCCACCAATCACTCAACACTAACGATCTTTTCCTACGCTGGGTAACGCTCGCCCGACTCCCCGCGCCTTGACACACCGCTCGAATCGCGCGCTCTTTTCCAATCGAATACGACCCACACAAAAACAATGTCCGAGGTTCGCGCGTACTCTCACGCGCAGCAATCGTTCGCATTTTATCCAGTACCACCGCTTGATCTGGAAACGTCCATTTATTGTCGCAATACGTCGTATCTAACATTAATTCATCCACGCACCCATCCACGCACGCCTCTCGCGTAAGTCTCTTCAACGTTTCATCCTCCCTCACGCATCTCGCCGCTCGAAAATCTCCAGTATGCAACAGCGTCGCCGACGTATCTAATCGTCTCATAAACACAATCGCCGCCCCTGGGCAGTGATTGGCGTCGATAAACGTCACTTCTACGTCATCCAACACGCGCGCCGCGACGCCGAGCTCAACCCCGCGCACCCAACGCGCGTTCACGCCCAACACGTGCACGAGTAATCTCGCGGTGATCGTGGTGCAATAAATCAACGGTGCGTGAGACGATGTCGACACCGACGTCGTGTTCGGTGTGTCTTCTCCGTCATCCCCCTCACCGTCGTCATCTTTCGCTTGCAAGTATATCTTGTTAAACGATGACGACAGCCCACAGTAGTGGTCGGCGTGGTAGTGCGTCAGCACGTACGCCCGCACGTCGGGGCTTTGATAGTTGAACCCGTCGACGACGATGCCGGGGAAGTGTTTCAGGCGTTTGATGGCGCCGCATTGCGACGCCATGCGTGTGGCGACGCGGGGCGTGCGCGCGGTGATGTGGCGTCACTGTGCGCTGCTGCGTCGCGGTCGATGACGACGACGACGACGACGACGTTGACGACGACGCCGGTGCTGGTGGCGGTGCGCCGACATCGATGGGTGCCGCGCGTGCGACGCCGTGGTCGTCGTCCTGGTCGCGTCACCGCGATGTCGTCGCGCGACGACGACGATGACGCGGCTGACAAGAACGACGAAGCGGCGTCAGCGCTCGCACCACGCGTGCTATTCGAGAACGCACACGTGGTGATCATAAATAAGTACCCGAACACGTCGTTTCACAGCGAGTTCGAGCCAGGGGTGGTGGCGACGTTGCGCGCGTCGAGGGCGCTGGAAGGCATCGACGGCGACGTGTTTGGGGTGCATCGTTTGGACAAACAAACGGGTGGTATTTTAATCCTCGCCAAGAGCAAGGATGCGGCGAGCGCGCTGTCAAAGGCGTTTGAAGAGCGAAAAATTGTCAAGTATTACGTTGGGGTGTCGGCGAAGAAGCCGAAAAAGAAGATGGGAACGGTTGAAGGTGATATGACGCGGTCGCGTAACAAAGCGTGGATGCTGACGAGGGCGACGACCAAGGCGAGCACCGTGACAAAATTTGTGTCTTTTGGTGCGCAAGGCGCGAATGGTGCGCCGAGACGGATGTTTATATTCAAACCACTCACGGGGAAGACGCATCAGCTGCGCGTAGCCGCGAAATCACTCGGTGCGGCGCTGTTGGGGGACGATATTTATTCATCTGGCGGCGCCGCTTCCGAGCTTGAAGCACCGCGTCGACTGTATTTGCACGCAGCGGCGATTCGAATTCCATCCTTGTATGATGGGTTTGATGCGATACAGGTGATATGTGACCCGAGCGACGATGGTGATGAATGGGACGCAAACGCGTTCCGCGCGCATTTTCCTCCATCGCTGGCCCGTGAGTTTGGCGAATGGTTTAGCGACTCTCCGTTGTTGAGGAGCGTCTTAGTAGACGATAGCTAGCGTAGCAGAAGTTACTTAGTTTCTAAATATAGTTTTCAATTCACGTTCTAAATACTACTTGCTAAAAATATACAACTCGCGCGCATTTAGAGAGGAACACCGACGATGACGTCGTCGCGAATACCGCTCTGAGATCTCATTTTGAAAAGACGTACGTCGTAATTTTTCTCTCTAGCGTATTCAGCACGGTCGGCTTCAATACTCGATTTCGCCTTACGAGGGAGCATTCCAAGAAGTTCATCTGGGTCAGTTGGATCGACGCCTTGGTGTCCGGACCAGTCAGCGAGCGTGGCGGCGCTCATATATGTTTCGAAATCAAAACCTGCGCTTTTCATCAACGTCGACCGCGGACGATCGATGTCTTGCTTCTCAAGCTGTATCAAGTCGTTTCGCATACGATTGAGACTACGCATGCCGCCTTCTTGAAGTTTTCCCACGCAACACGGAGCTATAATGAATGGAATACGATGCTCAATGGCTTGATTCATCACGAAATCCGTAGCTTCACCGCAGACGTGCAACGCGAGCGCGATGTCAGCGCCCATCTCTTTGCATTCCTCAATCAGCCCAACGCGAGCACTAACGTTCGTCAATCCAGATTCAACGATACGTTTTTGCAATATCTGCACCGACGTCTTGTTCAAATCTACGCCAATAAAATTATGTTTTGGAAACATCGCTGCGCATGTCATCAATACGTTTCCCGTACCGCAACCAAAATCAACAATGCATTTCGATTCTTCACTTTCTTCATCTAAAAACTCACGTAGATGAGCCAAGAAAGTCATGACTTGGTTTCTTTTTCGCATTCCTCTCGATTCGCCTCCCTTCTTATTCGTTCCGAAAGGATCCACCTTCGGCGGTAGCGTCTCCCACGCCACATCCATCGCTTCCGGCGACGTGCGATATATATCCTCCCACTGCTCTCCTTCTGGCGCATCAAGCGGATTCAGCGCCCTAAAATCTGCAATCAATCCTTCTACTTTATCATTCACCGCCTGTGCGTTGCGTTGGCGATTTCGTTTGCGGTGCTCGCGCTGTTTTTGTCGCTTTTCCTCTTCCGTCCAGCGCGCCGGCGCCGCCGCCACTGGTTCCGTGACGTCCTGTGATGACGACGTGCGCACGACGTGACCGCGAGTACGATGCGCGGAATACGCGTCGCGTCTTCGCCGTACGCCCCGGTCACTGAACGGCGCG
>JACLAB010004319.1_pt1 | contig 37564 bp, 23 predicted proteins | sample 8027921 | NCBI WGS metagenome assembly JACLAB01 (sample SAMN15725117, study PRJNA655200) | protist metagenome | isolation source: fluorescence activated cell sorting (FACS) single amplified genomes of... | place: USA: West Boothbay Harbor, Gulf of Maine | collected 2000-07-19 | reverse complement strand
AAGGAGCGCAAAATGGTTAAAATATCAACCGCTCGTATTTGCTGCCACTCGCAATTGACCAACGCCAACCGCTTCGTCGCGTCTTGTTCCGGAACGGAGCTTTCGTGCCCCGTTTCCCTTCTTTCCGCGTAGCTCGCTAACACGCCTTCGTCGGACAGCTCTTCACCGTCCGAGAATTCTTTCAACGCGTCGTCCTCGTCGTCGCTCGTTTCGCTCTCGCTACTATCTTCCTCGTCGTCAGAGGAAGAAGAAGAAGAATCCTCGAGACCAACGCCTCGCATCCGATCTCTCGACGCGTCCAGTTTCGCCTGCATCGCGGCGTCCATCTCCGGCAAATCCCGACGATCAACTCCCGATGGTTTCTTCCTCCCACGTTTCCCTTCATCCTCTTCCTCGGTATCCTCTTTTTCTTTCTCGTCTTCATCTAAATCGTAATACGATTCTAACCCTTCCCTCGTAATCTCTTTCCTCGATTTCCCGCTCCCGTTCGTTTTCCTCCCGAATTTGTCCACTTTTCTCCCTTGGGATTCGAATCCGCCGCCACGTTGGTTGCCGACGCGAAAATTTTCATCCTCGAACATCTTCTTAAACCTGGAATCGATTTTCACTTTTCTCGACTGGTTACGCATGGTCATAAATCGAGGGTCGCTTTGCATCCGTTGGAATCGAGGGTCGGATATCACATCCGCGCGGTTTATCGCTTTCGAAGGGTCGAAAGAAGAGGATGGATTTTTTCTCATCTTGCCGCTCTTTTCGTTCGTGTTTTTCCCGGACGTGATGTTTCACTCTCCTCGCAGGAAGAAGAACAACAACAACAACGCGATGAGTGTGAAGACGAAGAAGGATTCAAACGACTGCTGAGTATTGGTTTTCGGATTGTTCGGTAGTAAATGGTGTTCGAATGTCTTTTTACCGGAGTGTTATGTGTGTAAATATAATGCAGACTTTTTGTGCGAATGTGACTTTTGACGTATTATGAGGCAAATTTGAAGAGTTCCTTAAAGCGTCTAAAGTCGTCGCTTTTCGCAGAGAAGTTGGGACTTGCGATGTCAGGACGACTGTAATAATACTCTCTCGCCAATTTCTGCTTTAACTGCTCGCAGTGTTCTTTACTTTTTTTCGCTCGAAGTCGTCGCGCGTCTCGCGCCTGTCGCAACGCGGCTCTCGTTTGCGTTTCGATTTTACGGGCGTCTTCGGAGTGCTCCTGTTCGAGCGAGGCGGTTTTTCGTTGCCACTTTTCACGCTCGCGAGTGAGTTTGGAGAGGGTTACTTCCATGCGCTGGAGTTTGGCGTCTTTCAGACGGTTTATGCGGCGGAAGCGGTGGTGGAGGAGTTTCGGGTGATACGCGTCGTAGGCGGAGTTGGTCGCGGTGGTATTCAAGAGCGTCATCAATTCGTCTCCTTCGTTTTCGTCGAGATCGGTATTACTGTCGTCGTCGTTATCATCCTTCCTTTCTTCGTCGTCGTTTTTAGTAACACGCATGCCTCCGTCGTCGCGTGGTGCCGCTCTCTCCCTTTCACATCCACTCGCTCGATACACGTCTCTCCTCGCCCTTTCCAATCTGGCGCCGAGCGTAGACCGTAAATTCGCTCGCTCTTCCTCCGCTTGGTTTTTAATCTCCGCCATCGTACTCGCGTGTCTCGGAAAGTTCGAGTTCAACTCCTGGTTTTCAAATCGCGTGGTCATTTCCTTCATCGCCCGCTCGGCTACAGCCACGCGCTCTTCGTGCGTCTTTCTGACCTCCTCCGCTTCTTTCGCAAACGCCGCGAACGCCTTGCGCATGCTCTCCTCCAAATCCATCCGCATTTGTTTCTTATACTTCAACGCGGCGTCGTAAATCCTCTCCGCCGTTTCTAAGTGTGCTTTTGCCATCACCCGCGTCTGTTTCTCTGCCACATCCAACTCTCGATCCAACTTCTCCGTCTTCTCGTCCAACCGGTCAACGAGTCTCTCCTTGGCAATTTCCCTTCTGTCTTTCCTTTCCTCTCTCGTTTTGCGTCGCTCGCAGCGCTGTATCGACCGCCATTGCTCGTGTAAGCCGAGCTCGTTCGTTCGAGACTGTTTTTGTTCTTTCGTCGTCGGCGGTAAAGGTGGTGATGGTAATGGTGGCGTCTGGATCTCTCGCTCTTCTTCTTCTTCTTCTTCTTCTTCTTCTTCCTCTTTAGGGGTGCTCGTTTCGCTAAACTCTTCCCGTGGTGATGGTTTTCCTTCGATTTCAGTTTCCTCCGTCTTTTCCTCCGTCGTCTCCTCCTCGTTCGATCCTTCCTCTCTCTCGCTCATTCTCTCTCTATATGTCTAACTTTCGCTCGCTCTTCGTGTTCTTCTTCTTGTCTTTGTCGTCGTCGTGGCCAAGCGTATATTTTTTTTTAAACGTGTGATCTCTACATGCGAAGACATTTCACATGCGTTGACCGACGAAAAAAGAAAGAGACATCAGAAAAACTTCCGCGCGAAACGCGCGGACGGAAGGAAAAGAGAAGAAAACGTCGAACGCGACGATGGATCGCGACGACGACGCAAACGACGACGAGCCGCAAACGCCGTCCTCCGCGCTGTTCAACTTCAAAAAATCCGCCGCACGAAGAGGCAGAACACCTACCCCGTTGGCACCTCCTCCAACGCTTTCCCCGATGTTCAAAGAGGAGAAACGACGCGTATTTTTTGCACCGTCGTCGTCGGATGAAGAAGAAGAAGAAGCTGACGATGTCGACGACTTTTCGTCCGAATCGTCGTCCTTAATACTCTCTTCCGCGCAAAAAACAATCGAACAACAACAGCGCGATCGCTTAAACCTGTTGAGAGCGAGATTGCAAAACGCGCAAAGTAAAGCGGAGAAGCAACGAAAAGCGAGAGAACAAGTCGCGGTGATTTTACACGAAGACCAAAAAAAAATCAAACGCGCGAACGAACGCGCAGTGGCAATGGAACGCGACGTGACTTTACTCAGCGAGAAAAGAGAGAAGGAAGAAGAGACGATGGAGAAGGAAACCGAGCGGTTGGAAAAAGTACGCGCGATGGAACGAGAGGAGATGGGGAAGAGCGAGAGATTACAGCGGGAGTTGGACGAGACGGCGAGGGCGAGACGCGAACGAGAAGCGGAGGTTGTGAAAGAGGAGGCGAGGTACGAACGGACGATGAGAGAGACCGCGCAAGGCGAAAGAGTGGTGTCGATGAATGAAAGAGTCATTTTTGAGAGAGAAGAGCGGGTCGAGAACATGATGGAGACGGAAAGAAAGTTGAGAGAGAAGACGGAGACGCTGGAGAAGAGGACGGCGCAGGCGAGAAAAGACACGGAGGTGATGAAAGAGGAGAACGAAGTGCGAGCGATGGAGATTGAAAAGCAAAGGAAAGAAAATGCAAAGTTACGGGAGAGGTGGGCGCTAACGGTGAAGACGTGCGAGAAAACGGACGAAGAGGCGAGACGGTTGTTCGAGGAAACGTCGGCGGTTAAACGCGAAGAAGCGAAGGTGAGATTGGAGATTGGCGCAGAATTTAAGGAAATCGCGTTGGCGAAAAAGGACATCAAGGCATTCGACAGTGAGAAAGAGGAGCTCTTATTCGATATTAAGAAAAACGAAGACTTGATTTCGGCGTGTAGCATAACTTCGGAGCAACACGCGAAAGATACCGACGAGGATAGAAAAGAGACGGACGGATTAGTCGCGACGGCGGCGACGCTTCGTTTGCGCGCCTCGGAGGTATCGCGTGAAATTGATCGAGTCAACGAAGAACGAGAAAAGCTTCGAGAAAAACAACACGCTTTGGAAGATGACATAGTGTCCAAACTCTCCAACGAGATCGCGGCGAGAACCGAGCGCGCAAAATTTGACTCGAAAAGTATCGAGCGTTTAAAGAAGCAAACGAGAGACATCGAATCCGCGACTGTTCGTTACGAAAACTTGAAGGCGATGGCAGACGTGGATAAGCTCGACTTCGAGTCAGAAATGCTAGACACGGATCGCGAACTTGAGGAAATTGAGATTGAGATTCAAAATATGGCTTTGGAGACGGAAGCGAAAGAGGTTAAAATAAAGAACGGACGAAGAGAGTTGGAAAAGTTAGCGATGGAAAGGGACGCTTTGGACAAACGCGCGGAACGCATTAACGATCGCATATTAGCCGCAGAACGTGTGAAGGCACCGTCTAATAACAGCACGAATGAATCGACTGGAAGACCATTGAACGCCACGCTGGCGAGCTTGAAGAAGGAGCTCGCCGCGACGCGGAATAAAAGCAACCAGTCGCGTCAAAACTGGTTAAACGCGCAAAACGAACTCTTGACGCTCGCGGAAGGCCAAAAAAAATCCGCGTCGTTGTTACAAGAGTTGCTCTCCGACGAACGTCTCTACGAGGGTAAAAAGAACAGACACGAGCGAGATGTGAAAGTATACGAGCGAGACGCGCTAGCTATAAATAGAGAAATCGATCGATTACGGAGGCAGCTTTCGATGTTGAACGAAGAAGTTTCACTTTCGGAACAAATATTGGCGTCTGCACCGGAAGAGTTCAAAGTCCTGAAACAAACGCTTCAAACGACGCTCGATGATGCCAAAAGAGAACTGAAATCGGCGGAGAACAACTTAGCGTGCGAAGAGCGCGACGTAGAGAAAGAAAAAGCGAGAATCGATGGGCTTCGCGAGGAAGTATCGAAATGGAACCGCGAGCGCAAGATGGAGATTGAAACGCAAAACAAACTCGACCCGAACGTCGGTAACGTCGAGTTACTACGAGCGCAAGAGGAAGTGCACGCCTTAGAAAAACAGTTGGATAAAGCAAAGCGATCGAAAGAGACGATGGCAGCAAATCTGGAGACGAGGCTTAAGAAACGTGAGATTTTAGCGAGTTCGGCGAACGACCTCGTATTTGTGGTTGATAACGCGGCGCGCGATACACATCAAAGCAACGATGACGGAGAGATGGACAACGACATCAAGGCTGCAAGAAAGAACAAGTCAAATCGAAGATACGCGGACGAGTCATACGCCATCATCAACAGCGTAGATTTTGAGGACAAAGTTCTCTACGAAGATCCGAACGACGACGACGTCGCCTACGAAATTAAGCGCAAGCGTAACGAAGACATACATGCGAACAGGCGGCGAAAGCAAGAGAAAATCGCGCAACGTGAAATCCGAGAGGCTTTAAAAACAGCCGCCGTTTCGAACGAAAACGCCGAGTTGCTCGAGCGCAAAGCGAAAGAGTTGAAAGCATCGTGCGATGCGGCGAGAGCCAGTGCGAAGATGGCGATGCACGAAACGCAAAGATTGAAGATTGAAACTGGTGCTGCGCAGAGAAGAGCGGAAGCGCACGTGATTGATACGGCGAGAAGTCAACGCGCGAGAAAAATGTTGGAGGCAGCGGCGGATAAAATTCGCTACGAGGTAGTGGAAGAGAACGATGAGGATGAAAGCGAGAAGTGTTTAGAGAATAATCATTATCGCATATCGGAATACGATAACCAGTCGTTAACAAACGAGCAGTCTGCTTCGGATAAGTTGCGAGAAGTCGAAAGCGAAAGAGAGCGACTGTCTCGTTTACTTCGACACGCATGGGAGCAAGAGGAGGAAGAAGGAGATGATGATGAAGACGATGAAACACGAAGCGACGACGATGAAGATGAAAAGTTGCGCCGCGCTATCAATCGCGCGCAGCATCTGTTAGAATCTCGACACCAAATATCGTTTGCCGCCTCCTACATCCACGATGCCATTGACAAGCAGAAAGCAAAGTTTAAGGCGTAAAAAAAAGGAGAAAATGTCATGCGTTTTCGCGCCGCGTTAATCTGCTTATTATTCTCAATGATACATTACCGCCTTTGTCTCTCTCTGGTACCTACTACTGCTACTGCTATACCCACGCTTGCCTAAAATTCGTTAATTTGTTTGACGCCTGAATTGTGCGCTCTCAATATCTCTTTGTGTAAACTCTCCTCGTTCGCGACGACGACGGCTTTTCCTTGGGGCGAAAACACGCGCCTTGGATCAACGTCATCTCTCTCTTCGAAATCTCCTTCTGCCTTTCTTGGTTTCCTTTTCAACGAGAGTCTATTACCAAACCCATCTGAAACAATCGCCCCAGCCTCTTCGCAGCACAAAACACCAGCCGCGTGGTCCCAAACGTTCATCGAAAAAGTCCACGGTTTGTAGTGCACGAATGCATCGCACGCGTTTACTGCTATCGCGACGTATTTAATCAACGAACCGCTCCCATACGGAATTTCATCTAAATTCGACTTCGGTACTTTCCAACCGGAGTTCAGTGTCGTCGCTTTTCCGACGTCCGATTCCGACACCGCGACACGAATCGTACACAAATGGGACATCAAACAACATCGCTTCCATCTCGACGCCGGGGTGAACAGCTCCTTCGAGAAGCACCCTTTCCCCTTCACGGCACAAAGCAGCACACCACTACCTCTTTCCCATCTCGGCGCCGCCACGCACGCAGCCAAAACCTCTCCAGTTTCCCCATCGTGATAAGACAAACCAATGCAATACTGCTCCGTAAACGCGTACGCTCTCGATCGTATCGTCGGTTTCGCCGCAAACGCCTTCGTCCCGTCGATTGGATCTAACACGAAGTAGTTCCTGCCAGGACCACACCTCTCCTTTTCGAGCGATACCATCCTCCCGCGCGGAGTAAATTTCTCGACTAACTCCTTCACTCGATCAAACGACGCATCGCCTTCGACCGGGCGCCGCTCCTCGCCAACAACCTCTTCACCATCACCCCCTAACACGTTTTCCATCAACGTTTGAATCGCAAAATCCGCCGCGGTTACCGGCGTTCCGTCTTCTTTTTTCTCCACCATTCCTCGTAAACGTTCTTTGTCTTCTTCTTTGTCCACTTCGTCGGCTAAATACGCGCTCGAAATCGTCGCTTCGAGCATGCGTGCAACGCGTTCTTTCGTATCTAAAGCAACACCTACGAATGGTGGGAAATCGAAATCAACAACGAAAGACGACGTTTGGAACGTATTTTCGCAAGCCCCTGCGGGATTCAAAACGTTCCTTCGTCGTCTGTGCCTCCTCTTCCGTCGTGCGCTTTCTTTTTGCGGGAGTGGTGTCGTCCTCGCCGTCGTCGTCCGCATCTTTCTCTCTCTCCTTCTCTAACGGTCTCTCTCTTGGGAAAAAAGTGAAGGCAAATCGCCACTTCAAAACCACGCGATAAACATGCCATGACGACGAACGCGAAGAAGTCGAGACGTGCAGACGACGACGACCGCGACTCTTATTCCATATCCAACGCGATTTTGGAGGAATCCATGAAGCTGTGCTCGGAATTGCGCTCGTACGTTTACTTCGCATTCTCGCTCAAATCAATCCGCCTCGTCGTGTTCGACACGTTCCCTCGAGCGATGCATTCCATCTGGTCGAGTTTCCACGTCATCGTCGGCGCGTTGATCTGCACATCCGCGGCGATTTCCCTGGCGTTCGCGTTTGACGTGAGCGCGATGTTTTTTACCATGCCGCTGTGCTTTCTCGCCGTCGGGGGAAGGTTGATGACGCCGACGGAAATCGACGACGAACGGTTACGGAGGAAAGCGGCTGAAGCGTATTATAAGGCGAAGGCGACGTTCGAGCGAGGACGACGACGACGGAATAAAATGATGAAGAAGAAGAGACGAATAGTAAACGCGAACAACAATAAGGAGGATGAAACGGAATCTTCGAGCGATGACGAACACGTGCTCGGTAAGGAAGAGTACGAGACGAGAGAGAGAGCGCGCTTGGAACGCGAAGCGAGAGCGGCGTGGCAAGAGATGCGCGAGAAGCAAAAGGAGAAGAACGACCCGCAGTTTCGACCTCTGCCGGAATGTGGATTGTGGCCGCACGGGCCGGTGTTTATTCGGTCCAGCGCGAGAGAACCGAGTCAGAGGTGCGTAAACAACTCGTGGAGTAGATTGAAGAAGAAGAAGGATACGAAGGAGGAGGACGAGAAAGAAGAGAACGAGGAGGAGGGAGAAGAAGCGTACGCCGAATGGAACGAGTTAACGGACACGTGTCCTGTCAACACGGAAACGGCGTTAGAATTCGAAACGGATATTTTCAAAGGTAAAGTCGTGTGCAGATTTCTCGGCATGGAAGGGGAGACGCCAGAGCAGTTTTACATCGAGCGCGGTCAAATATGCAACAACATCGCGTTTCAGGTTGTCGTGCAAGGCGAATTTAAAGAGCGGATACGGATGGACCAAGTCGTTACGGGTGGTGAGTTTAAGCGTCCTTTTGAAAATATTCCTCCGAGAACGATCGTGTACACCGGTCAAGAGTTGTTCAAGGTGATCACTCCAGGATTAGCCTGCGACGTGACTGCGAACGAGCCATATTACTTAGCCTTGCTCGGCGGATTAGTTTCGCAAATGAGCGTAGATACGAAAGAAACGGTGCCGAACATTTTAGATTTTATGATTCCCGAACATTGCGACATAGTCGAAGGGAACGATGGATTTTTCCAAGGCGTGAAACACTTGAATATGCAAGCGAGAGGGTCGAGGCGCGTAAAAGAACTCGCCAATCCGGCGACGGCCAAAAAATATTACTACGAACCCGGGTTAATATACACCTTCGATAACATGCAAAGTTATTTACATTTAGATACGTATAGCTTTGACGTCGGAAAAGTGCTGACGCTCAAACTCGAGCGACATTTGAACGGTCAACCGATTCAATTCTTCGCGAAAACGGGCGACGGGCGCTACGCGTTTTGTTTCGAAATGTGGCACGAAAAGTTGTTGCCACACGCGCCGGAATGCAGCGAGGAAGATTACGTCAGGTTTGCGTTAGAGGGTAAGATAAGACCAGTGTAAAACAGATGCACATATATTTATTGGATGATAATTATTTCTACTTAAAACTACGACCTACTGTACAAATTGTTAATATCTCGGCACCGACTTATCAATCGAACTGTACGCGTCGATCCCACCGACGACGTTATGAACGTCCTCAAAGCCAAGCGAAAGCAACATTTGACACACTTTCGCCGAACGAATCCCCCCGTGACACATAACAATCGTCTTCTTTTCCGGATCGACGTCCATTTCAATCGTCATCTGCCACTTCTCCGCTCGCGATAGCGGATACAGTTTGAACCCGTCCACTTTGGCAATTGCAAACTCGTGCTCCTCTCTGCAATCGATGAGATTAACCTCCGAGAAACTCTCACTGTCGACGTACTGCTTCACCTCGTCCACTCGAATCGATTGCATTTGCGGCACCGCCTGGCCGGATTCTTTCGCGTCCAGTACCTTAATCAAGTGATGACCAAACGGAGTGGTGGCAAACGCCACCTCGTTTACCGGCGTCGAAAACGCCACGCGTTCGAATTCCGCAACCGTTTGTCCTCTTGTGATGTACCCCAAATTCCCACCTCTCGAAGAGGACGGGCATTTCGAGTGCATCGTCGCTAAACCTTCGAACGTCTCCGCTTCTCCGTCGAGTAAAGTTTGGAATTCCGAAAGCAACGCTTTCCCGGGTTCGGTGGCGTCGACGAGGATGTGCGAGACTTTCACCGCACCTTCGTGGTTGACTTTTGATGATTCAGACGACGAGGATACAGAAAAAGTTCGCCGCCGAATGCGAGAGGATGTGGACGGTCTCGCGGACGCCGAAAGGAGTCTTCTAAAAGCGGAGGAGTATGCGCACGCTAAACTCATTTGTTGTTGTTTCAGAAGGGGAAAAAAGTGAAGAAGTAAAAGAGGAAAAGCGTAAATATAGTATTATATATTTCAAACTTCGTTGATTAACTTCACCCAATTCTTGATGATGAGCAACCCGTTGTCGGTGATGATGCTCTCCGGGTGAAACTGGACGCCTTGAATCTTCGGGTACTTTTTGTGTTTCACCGCCATGCACACCTCGTCTTCGGTCCAAGCGACGGATTCGAGCGCGTCGTGAGGGAAGTCGTCGTTGCTGATGACCAACGAGTGGTACCGCGCGGCTTCGAACGGGGAACTCAAACCGGATAGAACGGTGTCCACGTCGGTTTTATGAAACACCGGGGAACTTTTCCCGTGCATCAACCCTAACGGCGCTCTCGTGATGGTGCCTCCGAACACTTGACCGATGCACTGGTGGCCCATGCAGACGCCAAAGATGCCAAACTCGGGGCCTAACTTTTCGCACACTTCCAAAGAAATTCCCGAATCTTCCGGTCTCCCAGGGCCAGGGGAGACTAATATCCCTCTCGGGTTCATCGCGCGAATCTCCTCTACGGTTTTCTCGTCGTTTTTAAACACCAGCGGGTTTTTTATCCCGCAATCGCCTAAATATTGCACCAGGTTGTACGTGAACGAATCGTAGTTATCGATGACGACGATTGGTCTCGACGAGGACACGTTTGAGGACGCGTTTTCGTTATTATTATTATTCGCCTCTGACGCTGCTCTCACCACAAAATTCTCCTCCCTTCTTCTATTATTATTCTCGTTAAAGCTACTCCTACTACACCGCTTCTTCTTCATCACACTCATCATCGAAAACGATGATTGCGAAGTCGATGCCTCCATCCTTCCCGCAGAACAACAACAACAACAACGAGAAGAAGAAGAAGAAGAAGAAAAAGAAGAAGAACCACCCGCACCATAACCACCACCACCACCACCACCGGCGGTCGTCAAAAACTCTCTCGTCATCGAAAGAGTCGTCATATAAAACAAAGTATATAACGTGTCGTCCCTGAAACCCCTTACGTGCGCTCTTTTATCCAATGGAAGGAAAACGAAACAAAAAAGAAAAGAGAAATACGAATGGTTTAGGGTTTACATAAGACCCTAAATAGAACTTGTGCGACATTTTTTGAAATTTTTCGAAGGAGCAGCTCTTTCTTCACTTTTCGTCGACGATTTGACGCAAACGCGCAAAAGCACTTATTCTTATTCTTATTCTTTCATTTCAGATGGAGGAGGAGGCTTTCAACGCTTCTTCTCGCGAGAACAACAATACGAAGGATGAAGACGAGGCATTTGAGGAGGATGCGCTGACCTCGGACGACGATTATTCCGGAGACGACGACCAAGAGGAAGACCAAGAGGAAGAAGAGAGGCGACGCATTTTGAAAAACGAAGGCAACCAACGACAACGAGTGCGAAGAGACGCGCGGAAATGGCAAAAGATGAACGCGATGCGAGGGAGAGGCGATTTAGGGAAAGCGACGAGAAAGAACAACACCATCATCGCGTGTCCTCCAGTTTTACCACCGCACGTAGACGCCACGCAACAAGTGCGAGGGGTGAACTGTGGAAACATCGGCCCGGAGTTGGAGAAATTGCGATTTGAACAAGGCGAAAATCGAGAGTATTACACGAAAGAACACTTCGACCGTTTATACGGCAGAGCGCGCGCGTGGAATCGCGACCAACGAGCGAACAAAGTGTGGTGTAAAGACATTCACCCGGCTGGAGTGACGTGCAACGAGTGCACTTCGTGCCATTTTTGTCGACAGAAATCGAGCGACGCGAAGACGACGTGTCAGTGCGCGACGTGGGCGAAAGCGCCGGAAGGCGGGAGAGGAAGAGGGTCGTGGTGTGGATGGTGTTTGGAAATGCGCATGGGTGAGAACATCGAAGAAGCGATCGCGGACGACGAGTGGAGATGTCCAGTGTGCAGAGATATTTGTAACTGTTCCGGGGCGAATTGTTTGAGACATAAGCGGCATTTGTTTCCGACGCAACAGTTGACGAGAGAGGCGGAGCAATACGGATGGCAATCAGTGGCGCATTATTTGATCACCACGGCGTTGGTAACTGGGAAAGATGCACCACCGATGTTAGATTTGCCGGCGGCGTATGTGAAAAGAAGACAACCGAAAGGGACGATGAATTGTGGTAACACAAAGTTTACGACGACTGGGAAGAATTCGACGCGCGGCGGCGAACGAGCGAGCGGTAAAAACAAGGAAGAGATGGAACGCGAGCGCGAAGCGGCAACGCTTCGACGAGAGATTGAGATGAAAGTCCGAATGGCGTTTGGTGCCGTGAATGAGGAAGAGGATGACGATGAAGATGGAGGTATGTTGAATGGTGGTGACGATGAGGAGGCTGGCGACGGACAAGGGAAAGCGTCGCGTAAGCGCGCGAGCACCAAGAGGACTTCGAATACTGCCAATGCGCCTGTAATACGAGAGGAAGAAGGTGGGGAACGTGATGTCGATATGGACGAAGAGGACGCGATACGTGTCGGAGATGGTGCAACTTTTGGCGAACAGCAGCAGCAGCAAGAAGAACAAAACGCCAAACCGAAAAAGTTGGCAACCATTACCACCATGTTCAAACGGTTCGCCGACAGGAACAGCGGCGCGTTCTTATTCGCCGCGTCCTCGGACGACGAATCCGAGCTCGATTCCTCCGACGGTGAATTTGACGACGAAATGTTAGCGCAGCAACAAAGAGAACGACGAGAAAAGCACGAGCTGGATTTGAAAAACAGAGTGGGAAGAGAAGGAGAGGGAAGAGGAGGAGCAAGAGAGGGTGCCCACATTCGTGGAACAGACGAGGACGACGACGATGTTATTATTATGAACGACGGTGAAGCCGGAGAACGCGTGAAAAAAACCGTTACGAGTACCTCGGTTCCGAATCACGTAGATACCAACAGTATTGGCGGAGAACTCAGGCCACCGCGTCAGACGCAAGACGTACACTTGAACGACGAGACGAGCGAAGAGATGGAGTTCTTTCGCCGAAGGCGCGAGCGAAGAAAACGTCGTCGAGCGATTCAATCGGTCGCTCGCGCGAGGCACATCAATGGTGCTACCGGTGGTGGTGCATTGTTGAGAAGTGTAGTTCCGGGTGGAGTCAATATAAATCGACCTGGGCAAACACATCCGGCATCTGTGGATGAATCTGCCGCGACTGTTTTGCAGCCTCCCGCGATGCCGCAACAACCTCCGGCGAGCACGACGACAACGACCACTACAACTATTTTTCCAAGCAGCACAGAAGATATTCCGACTGAAGAAGTGTTGTCAGCCGAAGCTGCGGCATCTGAAATGCACCGCCAAGACGAAACACAGGCCGAGAGAGCGGACGCGCAAGAAATGGAAGAGGAACGTCGCGTTTTGACCGCCGCCGCCGCCTCAACTTCCGGCGAAGTCGTACAGATTTTACGCGAGTTTATCGAGTTAACCTCGCCTTCAAACGAAACGTTTCAAAAACGGAACATCGAAGACGCGTCGTTTGAGTTGTTCAACGAGAAGATTTTCGATTCCTTAGAGCGCGCGGAAGCTTTATTATTCGCGAGCGAGGAGTCCGAATTGCGCGCGTTTTACGCTTTGTGTCTTCGCGCGAATAAATACGCGCCGTATTTAAAGCACAAGAAACTGTCCTCGTTACGCGTTCGTAAGAAAATTACCGATTTGATCAACGATGATGTGAAATTTCGAGTGTTTGACGTGTCACAACGCGCGACGTGCTTACGCGCGTCTTTGAGATTGATCGAGCGTTACTGGTCGGGCAAAGATTTAGACGTTTTCAAAGTGAACGAGGAGGAGGAAAACGGTGGTACATTCGACGACGGGGAAGTTATCACCGACGGCGATGGGAATGCCGTCCGATGCGAAAAGACAACGAGAGAATTCATGAGAGAGCGCGCGAATTACGCTTTGGAGAGTTGCTTGCGTCTCGTTTCTTTGTGTAGCAACGAGTTCGCGTTGGCGAAAGAGCGCGAAAACTGGATAGCGAGCCGTAAACTGCTCAATCCGTCGTTAATGGAAGATAGCGATTTGATTGCGCCAGCAGTAAGCGAAGGGTGGCAAAAGCGCATAGACGATGCAAATTTGCGAATCATGAAGGAATATGAAGTGGAAAGGGCGCGTCGAAACGAATCTGTCATTGTCGGTTTGTCGGATTCGTCGCAGGAAAACGACGACGATCCAGCCGTTGCCACGCAACCGCCGCCGCCCGTTGCGGACGAAACCATTCACTTACAAAAGCGCGCGACAGACATCGCCGTGGCGACGGCGACAATACTCATCGAAACGACTGAGTCTACGCACATTCTTCTTCTAGCCGCGCTATCCGTGTTACGCGTCGTCGCCAAAGGGTTAGCGTTTACGCCCTCGCACGGCGCGTTCTTGCGCTCCAAGATGCTTTCAAATACCATCGGTATGTTTGTCTCGCCAAAGCTTCCTTTTCGACCGAAAATTCGCAAGTGTGCTTTAGGATTGATCTCTGTGTGTGTCTCGCGAGGCGAGCGCGATTGGCTTGAAAGTCGTTCAGAGGAGAACAAAGTCGTCGCCGATGCGTCGGCGAGATTTTGCTGGCCTCATATTGCTGATTTGTTGCGAGAGAACGAAGACGATTACGAAAATATTGAAACCATGCACGACAAGAGCGGTGGCTATTCGTCCGCGGTAAATCGCGCGGCTACGGAAACGGCGGCCAGAACGCTCAATTTACTCGTCAAATCCGGCGTGTGGCCGTGGGGTAAAGCCGAGCTCGCGATTTCGCACCCGTTCGCGCCGAAAGATTTCTGGAAACTAGCCAATCCAAGAAAACGCGCGAAAGCGTTTCGTTTATACGCGAGACTGGTCGATTCAACTCCGGTTTTACGCGGAGGTATCGGTGCACCGTTGTTGAAGTTGTGGGCGTTGTGTGCCATGGACGTTGCCGCTTCCGAGAAGGGTGAACGACGTCAGCAAAACGCGCTCCTGCGGGCCAACGGATTACACCGAGCGCGAGCGAGATTGGCGCGAGCGTGCGCGAGACACCCGCGATTGTTTGATGCCTTTTCGTCGTCGACGATGCTGAAGAGCGAAGCCATGGACGCTCGAAATACTGCGGGTGTTCTTAAGCGAAGTTCGTGGGTTATTGAATCCTTAGTTCGATGTTGCGAAGTTGGCGGCAATCCAGTCGCCACGGTGGCTGCCATCAACGCTTTACAAGAAGTATTCGACAAACGCGTGCAAGAATGTTCGGGACGTGCAAGTGCGAATAAATCTAGATCGTTTCGAATTGGCTTTAAAGCTGTCATGGCTGCCGCTTACTCGAGAAACACCGACTTGAAACTCTTCGGCGTGGAGCCGCGCGTCCAAGCGTTGCGAATGGCGCTCGATACGTTCACGTCCATCTTATTCGAGGAATCAGATGCGTTACAAGTTGATACCATTCTCGAAGGCTTAATCAACAGTGCGAAATCCCTAGCCATCTTCTTCTCTTTGGACAACATCGCGTGCTGTAGCCTGTTAAAACAGCTCTGTTACGCGTGTGTCGAACGGAAACACGCGAAGAAAGCGACGGGTCGAAAATTTTCGCGCGGCTTCTTTGCTTCTCTGTACGACGCCTCGTACATCGTCGACAACAACGTCGACATTCGGAAGAGTAGAGAATGCATGCGTTCAGCTGTGTTATTAGGTGTCTTAGGAAATTGCGTGGGATCTGCGCGAAATTTAGCAACAGTCCCGTCTGCAAACATCGCGTGCGAGAATTGGGTGTTGGCGTTTGAAACTGCTATGGAACGCTCGTCGAATTCAGAGGATCAATTCGACGACACCAATTTCCTCTTCGCGGCGAGCGAAGATTCGTCGTTACTAGGGCAAATGTGTGTGAATTTTCTCGAGGCGATTTTACCGCCGGTCTGTGCAATTGGTCGAGGCGCCGCGCCGCCGCCGATTGCCGTCGCGGATGCGAAAATTCGTTCCATGTGTCTCAACGCGCTGATTTTGTTGTTTGAAAATGAAAAGGCACCGTTACACTTCAAAACGAAAAGTGACTACCAGAACGCCCCAGTTTGGGTGAAATGTTTCACTAAAGCGTGCATGAAAGCGTGCGCCGGGGAGATCGCGGCATGTTTGGGGGGATGCAAAGACTTTTCGCAAAGCCGAGCGCGGGACGTCGTGGCAACGCCGATGACCAAGGCGCACGCGATGGACATTCGACAAAAAATGCTCGAGTCGATTTCATGCAATCACGCGCATTCCTATCGCGTATTAGAAGAGGCGTCCAGATCGTTTCGCAAACCACCCGATCACGTGCACGTGTTGAAAGAAAACGGTCTCGAAGAAGAGCGTGTCCCGTACCCGTGGATCTGCGCCATGAGTTTCCTCACTCGATTTTCGAAAATTTCAAAGTTTTGCGCGATGGAAATCGCCTCGAAAGTGGTTCCAGTGATCGAAGGGGCGTTTAAATACGGCGACGCGCTCAACAAGAGACACATGGACGGTCCTTTGCATGAATTACGGTACGCTATTGAAGGCATGATTAAACAAAATGACGACGAAAAAGAAGAGGATGTTGATGAAGAAAGGAAGCGACCATTTCATCATCAAGGCGACGACGAAAACGCAGAGAACGTCGATCCGTACAACAAGAAAATCAAAGCGGAACCAATCGAGATTATCGAAGAGAAAGTCGAACTGAAGGATAGTGTTCCGTGGTTCGAACGCTGCGATCGAAACGTCCTATACTCTTCGACTCGAGCCGATTTTGCCACCATCGCTTCGCGTGTTGACGATGCGCACCCTTTTACGATAGTCGGTAAACTGTGCTCTCGCGAACCGAAAACTGGCGTGACGAGTAAAACAAATCCCAAAACGAATAGAACGTTCGAAATGCTTTTCGTCACTTTGGAAAACGAGAAAGGATTGAAAGTTCGTGCGCAAATGGTTGGCAAAAGCGCCCGCGTGCTCGCCGACGCCTTGGACGAACTCAAGAAGAGAGATTTCGAAATCGTACGTATTGACGGCGTCTTACCGCAGAAAAAAGCGGAAGTGAAACCAGGATTAACGGCCATGGTCTGGGACCCGAAAGGCGCGTCGAACGTTTCTGTATCGAGCTTTGATTGATTGAAACACAATAGATGTAATGCTAAATAAATGATGGTGCGTTCTCGGAACTCAACTCTCTCGCTTCTCTCAAATTTTACATGCAATCCGTCTTACAGAGCGGACACGTTTTATACTCCTTCAACCACGGCCGCAAACACTCCTCGTGAAATCCGTGTTTACACTTCAGCTCTAACATCATCTCGCCTTCCTCGAATTCACATCGACACACCGAACAACAATCTTCCTCTTCCTCCTCGTCACCTCCCTTCCTCTTCGCGCCGCTCGCGCCAGACCGAGTGAACTCCTTCAGCGTGCAAAACTGCTTAATCTGCGACCCGGACATGCCCGTCGCTTGTCTCCCGACGCACTCTCCTAGCTGCAACAACTCTTCATACGTCATATCATCCGGATCCGCCACATCGTCGTCTTCTGGCGGAATATCTTCGCCTTCAACCATCACGTGATCTTGCGTCGTTTCGGCGGTATTCAGAGAAACCCCGGCGTACGCCAACATCCTCTCCCTGTGCAATCTCTCCTCCTCCTCCATGAGCTTCCTCGCCAACGCTTCCGAAGGGTCCATTTCTTCTTCCTCCTCTTCTTCTTCTTCCTCTTCGCTCGTCCTCGTTTCCTCTTCCTCTGTTTCTTCTACTCCCGTTCTCTCGCGCCCCCCTCGTCCTCGTCTCCCTCTCCGAAACGTATTCGTCCCGAGCGGCGACCCCTCGTCTCTCGACGACGGCGAGACCGCTCGCGTGCTGCTCTTTGAATTCGTATTCCCATCCTCCATACTATTATTATTCGTGTTGTTGTTGTTATTCGTATTCTTCGTGTTGAATTGTAACGCGAAATACGCTCGCTCTTGTTCTTGCAACACTCTCGCGAGCGCCAAGTCTGGATCCTGTTGGTGGTAAAACTAAGGGGTAAAACTTTAAGGGAAAAGGTCACCGTACCTCACGCGTCTGCTTCTGCATCGATTGGTCTGCATCATCGCCGTCCTCGAGAAAAAACGACGAACCCTCTACTTTCGTATCATCGTTATCACTGCCAGGAGAAGGAGAAGACGCGCTCATGCTCTCGCGTAAGCGCGCGGTTCGTACGATTCCGTTTCCCTACTTTTAGGGGAAATGTGTATCTAAACCTCCTTTTGTGAATGATCTCTTTCGCGCCTAAATGCCGCGCGGATGATCGAGTAAAGCACCTGTCTGTCTCTGCGCGTGTAACAGAGCACACGCAGAGAGGGATCTTCCTTTTGCGGGTTATAAAAGCAGAAAGGGAGAGAGACTTGATTCTCGTATTCTGCGGGTTGCAATTGGAATTGGAAAATGAAGAATTCGCTTCATACTTTCGTCGTCTCTCTCGTCTCTGTGAATAAGATGACGAACGAACGAGACGTACTCCAAACCTTCCTGAGCTCGCATAATTTATCGCACTTATTTCAAAACCTGGTTGAATTCGGCATCGACTCGTTGGACGCGTTGAAATACGAGCGAGACTTGCGAGGTTTGTGCGAGGATATCGGGGCGATGGTTGTGGACGCCGAGCGGCTCGAGCGGGCGAGGAAGAGTTTATCATCAGAGGAGGAGGAGAACGTGAAGAAACGAGAGCCTGAAAAGCTTAAAACCACGAGCGCGAAAGAAGCCATCGAACAAGCCAAGCTCGCGATGAAAGCGAGGACGGAGAACGTGAGCACTTCTGATGGACAACGAAAGTTACGGGAGAGTCTGTTGGAGAAGCAAAGCGGGGGAGTAGGGGTCGGAGAACGACACCAACACGGAAAGATCGAGAAGCAGTTGACGAAACACATCGAACCGTTTACGCGAGAAGAAGTCGAGAGAATGCTCGAACAATGCAAAAAGAAGATGTTCTTTGCGATTTTTAAGCTTCCGAAAGCACCCGTGGATGATTTGACGGGGAAGTGCGAATGGAGAGGGCATCCGGCGACGAGCGGGAACGCGGTGTTGTTGGAGAGCAAGATGGTGCAGATGCGATTGATGAAGACGAAAGAGGTTGATGAGAGCTTGGGAGACGCGTGTGAAAGGTGCACAGAAGATATCAAAGAATTGACGCGCGTATTTAGCGACCAGAAGTTACGGAACTCGATTTTGAAGAGGGAAGTGGAGAGACGAGTCGAGGAGTTGATAGCGGAAGGGAACGATGACTTAGCGGGTGGGTTTGTGACTGTGACTGGAATTCATTACGGCACCGGAGCCGCCGCAGCGGCAGCAAAACAAGCCGAGGAGGAGGATTTCTCCGATGTGTACGACGGTGAAGGCCCGAGAGCGTTGCGTTTTCCGGGCGCGCGTTTGCCACCATCGGCGAATGAAGATGGATTAGACAAGATTGACCGATTATACCGCGACCTCGAGACGAATAAGACAACAACAAATAGCAGAAAGATTGAAGACGAAGAAACGAAGGGTAACAACACAGATAGCGGGGTAGACTTAGAAGCCATTAGAAACAAGTTGAAAAGGAAGAAACCAAAGTTTATGTGATGCATATGCGTGGTGGTACATTGAATAAAAATACAAAATGTTGCCGCTGGCGCTGTCTAACTATAAAACAACTCTCGAACGTAACCACGAACGCGCTCTGTATATATCATCGCTGGTCACGTTGTGCCCGTACCCTTCGCTGAAAAACGCCTGGACGTCCAATCCGAGCGACTCTGCTTTTACTTTCGCCTCTTTTGTCCATCGAACTGGGACTAACGGATCTGATTCGCCCGCGAGCATGAGCAAAACATTCTTGTTGTTCACGCCAGTCGTATCGTCACTCTCCTCGCTCGTCCTCGACGTCGTCTCGTTTCCCACCTTCATCTCGTCTGGTTTCCTCGGCAAGTACCCTCTAAAGCTCAAGCATCCGACTAAATTTTTCGGCTTTTGATCCCCAGAACACATCAACGATACTGCCATCGCCGCACCTTGCGAAAACCCGCTCAAAATAACCTCCCGCGGGTATTCGTTCTCGACTAACCGTTTCAATCTTTCGAACGAGTCTCTCATCCCGTCGCACGAGAACGACCGTTTCTCCAACTCCGCTTGGTTCTCGTCCAGCAAGTCTTCATATTCCGCTAATATGCTCTCGTAATCCGTTCGACTCGGTAGCAACCTCGGCGCAAACCACGCTCGGCCGCTGAATAATTCGCCTCCACTGCCTTGCGTCTTTTTACCGTTACCACCGGATGACGATGTCTCTTCCTCGTCCTCTTCCTCGTTTGCGTTCGTCGCGTAATACCTCTTCGGCGCGGACGGTAAAACCACATCCACGTACTCTTCCATCCCGCGCACCAGCGTCCTCGCGAACGCTTCCCACTGCGGCGCGGTGTCCCCGAATCCGTGGAGGAAAATCATCGTCGTCTTCGCGTTGTTCGCGCGAACTACGACAGAGTCGTCGTCAAAGTCTTCCGCTACCGCTGCTCCTGCTGTTCCTGCTGCTGCTATTGGGGGTCGTTTCCCAAGCAAATTCTCACCTTTTCCTTCTTCTTCTTTATCTACCCACTTCGCGTTCGCTTTTGCGACTTCACCGGACGTCACGGAGTCCACGCCTAGAGATATCCTTCGATTGACTCTTCGAAGCGTCGATTGGATGTCGTCTTGTGCTGCTCCTGCCGCGCGCTGCTTTTGCGGATTGGATGAAGTGGATAACGACTTTGACAAAAACGTTGTTCCTTTTCCTTTTTTTCCTCCATGACTACCACCGAGCTCCGCTGCGGCGGCCGCCCAAAAGTGGCGGCGAGGAAGACGAAAGCTCGACGACGAAGAGGAGGATGCCAAAAGTTTAGAGAGTACGAGGTCGATTTGCCGTCTTCTTCGGTGCATTTCTTTTCTTCTATGTTCCCGCTTTGCAATGAGGTGTTTGGGGAAAAAAGGAAGCAAAAACAGATCCAGAAGCAACAAGTTCCGAATTCGAATCAGAATTCAGTTCCGAATTCGATTCAGAACTCCTGAACCAGATTCTGATTCTGAATTTTGGTCGTAGTACTTGTTGTAAAGTTTCGCCCTTTTTCGTTTTGCTTCACAAAAAAATGTCCAAAACCACGCTTCGGGAAAGCAATGCCATCCTCCTCACCAGTCCTCGCGAGGAGGATGCTGATGATGATCAACAGACGACGACGAAAACAACCACCACTTTTGCTACTTTAAAGATGACTTTAAAGAATACTGCCACTACTACGACTAACACTGCGGCTATCAGTGCGGCTGAGAAGGTATTCATCACTTTTAAGATGTGTTTTCCATTCGATCTCTCTTTTCCCCCTCTCCGTGATTTTGAAATTTCCCCTCAGGGGATGTCACATCCGCTGTGAGATGTGTGTTATATCTCACGAATCAATCTCTTATTGCTATTATTATCACACCACAGGCATCGCTCGCGGCAAAAGAGTACGCGTTAAAGCGCCAACGCATGCGACAGAAAGCAGAAACCATCCGTTTCGAGCGAATGAATCAAGAGAGGAAATCTGCGCAAGAGAAGAAAGTTCGAGAGCAAAACGAAAGGCGAAAAGCGCTCGATGTGACGAAGAAACGAGAAGCATTTTTACAACAAAAAAAGCAGGAACGAGAGGAACGAGAACGAGAGAAAGAGCAGAAAAGAGTGCAAGAGAGAGAAAAGATGGCGAGAGAGGCGGCGATGTGGAGTCCGAGGACGCAAAATGTGGAATTGGGGAGGTACGCGATGCAGGTTAGAGAGCAACAGCGGGGACGGATGGATGCGACGGCGGCGTCGCCAAAGTCGCCGAACGATGTCTTTTACGACGCGAAGGAAAGTTTGCCGGCAGTGCAGAAAAGAATTTCGATCGTGGAAAAGAGTAGCGTCGTCGGTAATGACAACAAAGTGAGGAGCGAGTCGATGGTTGGTGAAGAAAAAGAGGAGGAGTTGGTGAGGAAGAAGACGAAGACGTTGAACATCGCGAGCGAGCGAAGACGGGAGACGAAGAGTAAGAGTCCTTTCAGTTCTTCGAGCGGCGCGGGTGGCGAAGGGGTGAATAAATCCTCGCGGCGGTCCCCGTTGATGCTTTCCAAGCCACCGACCAAGAAACCGGCCTTTTCGGGGTCTTCGAGCTTGTTGCTGAAGACGAAGAAATCGACTCCTCCGTCCGCGTCTTCTCCATCCTTGGCGCCAAAAGTTAAAAACGCGATGGTAAACGCAAAGACGGGAGAGATCAAATCGCTTCGACCTCCGACGTTTTTAGCGTCGCAGAGTAATAAATCGACACCCGGTGTCAATAGAGTAGCAACGAGGACACCGGGAAGTAGCAATAGCGCAACACTCGTGAAGAAGAAGAAGAAGATGAAAATTTTGACCGAAACCCCTAGTAGCAGCGCCGAGACCGACGAGAAGGAAAAGGAGGAAGAGAAATCGCTTCGTCAAATGTTCGATAAGAGAGAATCGAGACGAATACACGCGAAGCAATTCAAAGCGGCCGTGCAGAGATGGCGCATGAAGAATGTGAAAGAGGAGACGTTCGATGCGATGAATATCAGTTCTGACAACACTAAAATGATTAGCGTCTACGCTCGGAAACGGCCTTTGTTTGAACGCGAAACGAGCAAGGGCGAGTTTGATGTCGTCACAGTTAGCGCGTCTAAATCGAACGAAATCGTCGTGCACAACTGTCAAATGCACGCGGACTTGAAGCGAATGTTTGTGAAACACGGGACGTTTTCGCTACATGGCCAAGCGTTCGATGAAGACGTGGAGGAGATTGAAGTGTACGAGACGGCGGTGAAACCGTTGGTTGAAAATGTCATCGAAAAAGACGGAGGATCGGCGGCGTTGTTTATGTTCGGCCAGACTGGATCTGGAAAGACGCACACGATGTCGAACATTGAATTGAATGCATTCAAAAGTCTCTTCTCATCCGGGAATGGTGTTGAGAAAGTATGCGTGCAATATTTTGAAATTCAAGGCAAGAAATGCTTCGATCTTCTCGGCGCGGAAAGGAACGAAGTCGTTTTGAAAGAAATTTTCGAAACGAATAGAATGGCAAAATGCAATAGTAAAGATAAGCAAGCAAACATGGAAGTAGAGTTAATTAACGCGACATCTGTGGCGTGCTTTTCCGCGAAAGATGTTGAAATTTGCGTCAAGGAGGGCGTTTCGAGGCGAACGGTATCGGCGACGCAGTGCAACGTGCAATCGTCTCGGTCGCACGCGGTGTTACGTCTGACGGTGTATAAAGTTCCGTCGTCGTCATCATCAATATTGACATCAGAAAGGCGCTTAACACTCGTGGACTGTGCCGGAAGCGAACGGAAAGAGGACAACGTGCATCACGATGCCAAACAACGCGAGGAGACTGCTGCTATCAACGCGTCGTTATACGCGCTGAAAGAGTGCGCTCGGTTTCGAAAGTTGCGCGCAGACGCGAAAGACCCATCTTCTATCCACGTTCCGTATAGAAATAGTCCACTGACGAAAGTCTTGGCGGAGTGTTTCGTGAGCGACGTGGCGAAGATGGCGGTTATCGGTACCGTGTCGCCTGCATCCATCGATACCGAACACACGGCGATGACGTTGAAAACCATCGTTCAAATCGGTGGCGATAGTTGCGAAATCGACACGAACAGTAATTCTACCAAGAGTAGTTGTTACAAAGAGTCGAGAGAGGACGTGGAAAGAACGCTCGAAATTGAAGTTTCAAAACTCACCGGCGAGAAAACCGTCGTGAAAAAAGATGTCGCGAGACGCATACCGCCGGTGAAATGGAAACGCGATGAACTCGAAAGATGGATTCAAACGACCAAAAACGGCGCGTTCAAACACGCAAAAGTTCCAACAACTATCGCAGGAAGAGAACTCGTTCGCATGCAACCGGCGGCGTTGAGTAACATGTTCGGAGGCGACGCGAGTATGGGTAAGAAACTGCACGAAAGTCTCCGCGCGGAGATTCAAAAGTGTTCCGTGAAAACCGGTAGCGGTAACGGTAATTAAAAGATTCGCATCATATATACGCGTGTACCGGTAGTTAAAAAAGTGTGTGTAGTAGTATTGTATCTTTGTTCATCCAAATCATCATCGTTCGTAATAAATATCTTTCTGTTCTGTTCTGTTCCGATCGATGGGAGAGCGGCAGCGGCTGTAAAAGGCGTTTTCGCAGGAATTTTTGTAGACCAAAAGGGGGAATAATAACACAAATTCCTCACTTTAGTACTCACTTTGCGCAAGCACATTTCCTTTCCCATTCGTCTTGTTGTCATCATCAAAGCATCCACATGTTGTTTGCAAACACCACCCATTCCCCGTCGCGGAGGAATCGATCGTCTGACCTCACGCCTCGAACGCGAGAGTTGGCGAAAGATATGCGCGAGAAATTCGGGTTTCCGTCTGCTGGGGAAATGCGTCGAGGAAATGGGAGAAGTCATCACGACGACGCAGAGAACGCCACTAAAGAGACGAAGAGTGTGCAATCATCATCTTTAATGGTTATGAACAACACTCGAGATTTACCGAAGTCGCCACTGAGAGACAGCACGAATTCGCCTTTGCGATCTGCATCGAAAGAGATTCGGGTATCGATGAGTGCCAACGTGAACCAGTGGCGGAGCGAGCGAGCGGAGAAGAATGTAACATCATCATCGACCACGAATACACCGACGAGACTGAGAGAGGTGAAAATGGCATCGACGCAGACGAAAGAAGTTACTAAGGAGAAGAAGGCAGATGTGGATGTCTTTGGCACTCGCTCGATGATGGCTGCTTCGCGAGCGAAAAGTTCAAACGCGACGGCGACAGCTGTTGTTAAAGAGAAGGATACGACGACGACGAGAAGAGAAGAGAAGCTTCTCGATGATCTGGTAAAGAAAGAGAGAGAGTTTGAGCGCGTGACGGAAGCTTTGAACAACATGAAAGATGCGGAGTTAGAATTGTCGAGAAACAATAGCAAAGAGAGTGTTGAGTTTGCGCAGGCGTTGGAACGACAGATTGAAGAGAAGGTGAGTAAACAGTTGAAAGAGAAAGAGGAGGAGTTGGTGCACTTGAAAGTTACAAATCAGAAGGGCTTCGAAACGTTTACGGAACGCATTCGACAGTTGGAAAGCTTGGTTAAAGAGAAAGACATCAAGATTAAAAGTTTAGAAATGAATGCGCAGGAATGGCAAGCGTTGGCGAAGAGGGACGCCTCGAGAGCAGAGTTGGAAACTTTGGACATGGAGAAGAAGTTAAAAGAGTTCGAGAGAAAGAACGAGGAGTTAAATGTGGTCGTGAGTACGTTACTCGGCAAAGCGACGAAAGGAGTGGCTCTGGAGAAAGATTTGGAGGCGATTCGGTTGAAACAGACGACGGCGAAATCGGTCGGGACGAACACGAAGGCGATTCCAGTGGCGCAACCGATTCAGTTGCAATTTACGCCGGAAACGATGAAAACACCTAAAGAGATGGTAAATGCGAGTGCACAGGTGAATATAAAAGCACCGCAAGCTCCGCCATCCGTTGGAACGCCTTTGAGCGCGATGAAGCGAAAGTATCAAGTGCATCAAAACGCCATTTTTGCCTTCCAAAAAGAAATCGAAGAACGCGAGAAGCAACAACAACAACAGCAACAACAAGAGACGCTCACTCCGAAAGAGCCATCGCCGACGATTGGATTCGAATGGTCTGCCGCATACGACGCGAGAGAGATGGCCACGCAAACCAGTATCGACGAAGAAGTCAAAGCCGAGGCAGAAGAAAAAGATGAACCAACTTCATCCGAATGTTTCGACGACGATAAGCAACACTGGGTGCCGACGCCAAACACGCGCAAGCACGTCGAGGAGAAGTACGTCGGCTTACAACGACAACACCCGAAAGAACAATCATCATCCTTTAGCAATACCATCGACCCAACCACCTCTCGCTTTGCAACGCTCACCCCTATTCGAGTCCCGCAAACGAGACAACCCGTCGTGCAACATCGAGCGCCAGAGCGGCAGTCTCTACATTACTCCCGCAGCGCCGAAGAATCTCGACGCATGTACGACGACGAGCGCATGGCGAGACTTTCCCGAGCTATGAATCTCAGCGACTCCCCTTTCAGACGAAGGCATCATTTATAACTCATATACACTACATAACATCTACTAGAATACACGCGTACAACATCTCTCTCTCTTAATACTCGCTCGGAGGTCTTGGCCCGAAAATCAAAAGCAACACGGGCAAGGTCACGCAGACAATCGCGCCTATTTTAAACTGTAACTCGTCCGTCGTCGCATCCAACGCTTTATCCACTCGGTTTCCCAGGCCGTATTTCCCGCCGTCTACGTTTCCGAAGCGTTCATTTCCCTTTTGAGAAGGAGCCTCCTCGTCGTCTTGGGAGGATTTCGACGGAAGACGCAAAGCTTCCCGAGTTTTCTCGTCGAGTTCTCGTTCTCGCTCTTCGTTTTCATTCGCCGCGAAAAGGTGGACTTTACGAAGACGTACACGACGAGACGCGGGAGAAGACGAGACCAGAGGTGAGGAGGAGGAGGAGGACGTACACGACGGGAGACAACACGTTCGCATTTTTTCCTTTTGTTTTGTGAGGAGTAAAAGTGACGAGATATTCTTCGCTTTGACGATGGTATGGTCGGTTGGTGAAACGCTCCGCTGTTTACGCGATGAATCATCTACACAATGTTACATACTAGTACTTTCTTTTTATTTATTATTATATATGTGTTTTATAGCTATACGTGTAGGTAGGTTCTCTCTTCTCTCTCTCTTTCTCTCACGACGCTCGTAAAATTTCTCTGACCACGTCTTCGTTCAGCTCGGCGCTGCCGTCGCTGGGAGAGTCGGAATTCGATTCGGAGGCACGCGGTGCGTCCCCGCCTTTTTTGGATAAAACGACCGGCGCGGAGGCGTGGATGGCGTTTAAATCGACCGATCTTTTCACCGCTCGTTTCTCGTCCTCGTTTCCAGAGTTGGATTTCGAGACTGAAGACGGTTTGTTTGCTTTTCGTCCTCTCGGCGATTTCGATTTACCGCCGTTCTTTTCTCTTTCGGCTTTCTTCAACAGTTCGAGAGGCATGCGCGCATTTCGTTCCATGACTTCGTACTTGGCGTGTCGAGTAGCGAACGCTTCGTCCGAGATGTCTTCATCCGAGGAGTCGTCGCCGTCTTTGTTGTTCGCGTCCGCGGTCGCCGCCGCGTCCATGTTATTCAGTCTTCTCAATTCTTCTACAGACATGGTAAACGTAGTCACGACTCGTACCGAAGGCGTGTTGATGTCTTCGTGCAACGCGCGTTCGACGTATTTCGCACCAACGATATCACCGACGACGTTGTTAATATCGTACTCGTCCGTCTTTCGCGACATGTGTTTTCTAGTGTTGTTGTTGTTGTTGTTTCCAGCTTCGGCTTTATTGGTGTCGTTGTTTCCGTCTTTTCCTGAACCAGCTCCACCGGCGTTACCACCACTACCACCGCCGTGCGGATAGTTCCTGTTTCTATTCCTTCCATTTCTATTTCCGCGGCCGCTACCAACGCCACCGCCACCACCTTTCCCTCCTTTCGCGCCCCCGCCGGAGCCTTGATTCGAGGTAAAAATCGGCGGCGGTTGCCCTAATCGTTGCATCAAACCTAAACAGCGCTTTTTCAAATCCTCGCACTTTTCGTGCATGACGGTGTTGGAGACGTCCGAATCACCACCCGACCCGGACTTATTCCCTTTGTGTTCTTTCGACGTGTCGTCGTCGGTCTTCGCCTTCTTGTTCGATTTCCCGTCCTCGTCCGGTACCTCCGTCGCCATCTTCGCGTCCTCGCCGTCTTTTTCCTTGTCGTCGTCCTCATCACTCGTCATCAATTTCCTTTTCTTCAAAATCTTCTCCCGTCGTCTTCGAATTGGATCAAAAAGCGGATGTTCGTTAAACACCACCATCTTTGCCAGCTTCCCGTTTTTCGATTTCGGTTTGCTCGTTTTTTCCTTGTCTCCTCCAGCAGCCGCATTTTCATCCAACAATTTCAACTTTTTCTCGTACCTATTCTTGTGCGATTGCAACTCCTTCAGTCGTAACTCGAGCCATAAACACTGCCACTCGATGTCCCTTCGCTCTTGCTTCCAGTGCACGTCCAACGACGGGTACGATTTCTCTTTTTGATGATGATGATGATTCGTTTGTTGATGTTGTTGCTGCTGGACTTCCAAACCGCTCTTGCTCGTCGTGATGTTGTTATTCCCTCGATCTTTCTCGTTCGGTTCGTCCGAACACGTGTCGCTGAACGAGGACCACCCGTCCACCCCGGCGGATAAGATCTCGCGCCATTGCGACGGACGCTTGTCCTCCTTCATCTTCTTCGAGCTCGTTGTCATTCTTAACCTAAGAAGAGCGAGATTTGATCGGAAATTTCAGATCTGAGATTAAAGCCCGTTTAAACGAAAACGAAAGCGCTCAAAACAAACGCTGCGCACCAACGAATGCGCACACACTCTCTCTCTCTCTTTCTCTTTCCGTTAAAGAAAACGAGAAGACGAAAGCGACGACGTTGAAAGAACAACAAAAGTTGTCTTAATCTGGTGTTAAAACGTGAGAAATTTGATCTCTTCAAAGTGACGTAAATGTTCTTCGACAGCCCAAATTGAAAAAAATTTCAATTGAAAAAATTGAACAAAACGGAAATTTTTCATTCAAAGAAGAACAGGAAAACATGTGAGATGCGAAAAGAGTGTATGCGTATAGGTAAGACGTTTTGCTCTCTTTCAGGTTTTACACGTACACACACTCGTACAGTTGTTGGTGTATAATCACGAGTGTTATATATATATATACATATTTATTCAATTTTTTTCTACGTACTTAAACGAAGCTAAAGCGCAACTTCAAATCGGGCGTGCCTTTGTTGAACAACGCGACGCGTTGGCGGAGAGGATCGGCTGGTTTTTTCGCCAACGGCAAACCGAACAAACCCGGTCTGACGGATTCTTTTTCCATGAAACTCCAACAGCGCGTGGAGACTTTATTTTCTTTCTTTTTGAAATGTCTCAGTTCGATTAAAACGGCAGAACCGGCGGGCCAAGTCGCCGGCGCGGAGGATAAGGTGACCGCGTTTTGTAACGTGAGCGAGTTGGCGTCGTTCCCGGGTCGAGCGCCAACCGCCGTGTTTTGCGGTTGTTCCAGTTCTTGACCGTTCGTGTCGACTAAAGAAACTTTACAGTGCACCTGTTGCATTTTTGAGGCATCTTTGACGTTTGCGACGGAATCGATGAAGACTTTTAAGCGTTGCGACTGACCTTCAATCGGAAGCGCGTCCGAGCCGCGACGCGTCGGCGAATGCTGCCCGCCTGCCGAACGACGCGTCGGGGAAGCTTGCTGTTGTTGTTGTTGTTGTTGTTGTTGACTTTGCGCGTGTGGCGGCGTGGCGATGTTCACGGGCGGTGGCATAGATTGTTGTTGTTGTTGTTGTTGTTTTTGCTGTTGCTGCTCTTTCGCTGACTTTTCTGTTTCGCTCTCTTCGTCTTTCAAAAACGAGCCTTTCGCTTCGTTCGTCACTCTCGCTTCTTCGTTGACGATATCCGCGCCTAACATTTCCTCGCGAAACGACCCTTCGATGCGAAAGTCTGGCATACTCCCACCGTTCAGCGCGTGCTTTAACAAGTGCATAAACACGCAGAAATCACCCAAACCCAAACTGGATCCGTCGGACGTGCAACTCGCGTTCCACATACCCGCCAGCTTCTCGTTCGGCAAACCAGTTTTCGTCGCCATGGCGGCGACTTGCGCGCCGGTAACGCCGAGCGCGTTCGGATCGTTCAATGATTTCCTGAGCGTATACCACGCGTTTTTAGAACGTTCGAGATCGTCGCGACTGATGTAGAGTGGAAGTTCGTTTTCTTTATCGCCGACGTCTTCGGTAATCTCCGGAACGGCGGAGGCAACATTAGAACTTTGTTGTTGGCGATTCGGCGACGACGGTTCATCGTCCTCATCCGTGGCGTCGTCGTCGAACGTGGTATCGACGTTACTCGTTTTCAATGCTTTGTTCGTAAACGAGCTAGCAGCTTCGACGCTTTGCCTGGACGATTCAAAATCACCAAAATCGTCCGAAAATCCGTCGTCGTTCATGTTGTTATTGTTCGCTCCGTTGTTATCGTCTCGAGAATTGAAATCGCCGGAGAACTCGTCGTTGAACGCATCGTCGTCGTCGTCAAACTTATTCCGGCCGAGCTGTCCTGGTTGTTTGAACGCATCGTCGGTGTCGTTGGTATCCTCAAATCCATTATTCGTTTGCTGTTCACCTCGATCGCCAATCGTGTCGTTGAAATCTTCGAACGATTGAACAGGTTTCTGGGCAATCGGCGCGAAGAAATCTTCCTCTTCAAACGCGAGATCGTCTTCCGGAGGCATTCTTCCTCCATCGTTCGCCGCAATTGGCCGACCAAATATGCCATCGTCGTCGTCGTCGTCGTCGTCTAAATCGTGTTGTTGTTGCTCGTGATCTATGGAATTATTCATGCCATCTTCGAACCATTCGACATTTTCTTTGCTACTCTCGCGTTCCATTTGTTGTGACGGAGGAAACGCGTCGTCGCCGAAATCTTTGAAGAACGCGTCGTCTTCTTTTGCCTCTTTGCGTAAATTGTCCTCGGCGGCGATGGCGGTGTTTTTATCCGTACCGAAATCGACGTCGAATGGATCGTCACCGTCGATATCTTCGACAGCTGCTGGCGCAGAATGTGCGCTAAATAAGGGTTGTTCGGAACTTCCCGTCGCTTTCGGTTTCGCGAACGCGTCAAACTCGTCGCCAAAGTCAGCGTCGTTCATCACGATGCCACCATCATCGAATGCGAATGCTTTGGCGGAGGACGACTTCTTCAAGTTCACTTGCGGCGAGAAAACGTCTTCGGCTTCGGCAAAGCCACCCGTGAACGGCTCCGGTGCGTCCGATTTAAGCTCCTTCGATTCCGCGAACGGCGAGGCGCCCGACGCGAATTCAAACGAACTCGTCGACGTCGTTTCTTCGGCAGCAGCGGTGGTAAAACTGAACGTTTCTCCTCCTGTAAACTTCGACGAACTCTTCAATTCCGTGTTTGCGTTGCCAACCATCTCTGCGAGCTCCATCAACCTCGCCATGTTCTTTTCCGATTGCGCCTCGGATTCCGCCGCCGACCGTTCAGCCTCTTCCCTCGCCGATTCCGTCGTCGCAATCATAGCTTCTAAAGCGTACGCTTGCTGAGCGGCGGCGCTTTCGCGCGGGAAGACATCTCTCGCGCGATCGAGCGCAGCTTCTAGTTTAGTCGTTTCCAATTCCAAGTGTGCACGCTTCGCCTCTAAATCTCTCTGCACCGCGCTGGTTTCTTCGTTGACGCGCTTCTCCTCGGCTTCAATTTTCGTCCGCAACTCGTTCACGTCTTCTTCCATTGACTTGATCAACGATTTCGACGATTCGGCGGCATTTTCAGCCTCCGCTTCTTTCTCTTGGCACGCCTGTTCGCGTAAATCCAACTCTTCTCTTTGCGCGTCGACTCTTAACTTTGTGCCGCGTAACTCCTCTTCCGTCTTCTCCAAGCTTTCCGTCGCGACTTCTAACCTCGTCTCGAGTTCGTTCTTTCGCTTTTCTAAATCGCGATCGGCGTTTTCAATCTGGCGAATTATATCTTCCGTCCTCGATTCTGCGCTTTCAATCTTCTCCTCGATGTCTTTCAAAACGCCTTTATGTTTTTCTTCGGTTTGTTTTAATTTTGCTTTCTCGGCGTTCAATCGAGTTTCGGTTCGCTGAAAGTTTTCATTCGCAGTGGCGAGCGAAGCTTTATGCTCAGCCTCGATGACATCTCGTTGTTTCTTCGCCTCCTTCAGCGCGTCCGATGCTTCTTCTAACATGATGCGTTTGTTTTGAAGTTGCAAACGGTGCGCGTCTCGAGCTTTTTTTGTCACGATGCGTTGGCTCTCGAATTCTTGCGCGGCTTGGGCGCGTTCCTCTTCGAGTTTCGCCAGTTCGCTTTCGAACTTCTTCTTCGCCGCGACGAGCGCTTCTTTCTCTTTCACGTACTCTTTCTTTGCATCGACGAGTAGTTCTCGAACGCGCTCTACGCGCTCAAAGTGTTGATTTTCCGCGTTTAAGGTTGATTTTTTCGCCGCTTCCAACGCTTGCTTGCCTCGCTCTAAAGCTTGTTCGCTTTGCTCTCGCTTTTCTTTAAATTGACGTTCGATATTTTCCGCATCTTGAATCGCAGCAGCCTTCAAGCGCTCCATCTCGCGAATTTCCGCGCCTTTTCTCACGAGCTCGGCTGATAACGCGTCTTGCCTATTCTTTGCGGCTGTCTTTACTCGAGTGACTTCAAATTGCAGCGCGCGGAGCTTCGATTCCATCGATTTCAACGGCAACGCAGAAACAGACTCGGCTTGTTCAACTTTTTGACGCAACTTTTCCAAATCTCTATTCGCGACCTGCATTTGCTTCTCTTTCTCTCGCATTTGCTCTTCCACGCGAGCCTTTGCCGTCATCGCTCGCGTACGGTATTCCGAGCGTTTCTTCTCGGCGTCTTCGATGACGCTTTGCGCCTCGCGTTTGGCCTCTTGCGCGTTCTTCTCCGCGCGTTCCGCAGCTTCTCGCATTTTATCAACTTTCGCTCGCGTGCTCTCGATGGCATCTCTCGCTCGTTGATTTCTCTGGTCACTTTGCGATACTTTACTCTCGTATTGATTCAACTCTTTCACGAGTTTGGCTTGCTCTCTCGGGTCCGCCGGCGTCGCCACCGCCGCGTTATCCATGCTAAATCCCAAATCTAAAGGAGGTCTCGAATACGTGTCTGGCGTGTCTAGTCGTGCCAAAGTCGTATTATTGATGCTATTGTTGTTGTTATTATTATTCCTGGACGCGGTCACAAAAGTATCCAACGACACGTCGTATTGATTCTGTGGCGTGTTCAAACTCGCGAACTGGGCGTTCATGACGCTTCCCGGAGTCGAGTTCGCACCCGCGCCGCTGTTCCCGCTCACCATCGGCGTCACTCCGTGTCCTCCACTTCCTTTCGCCTTTATCACCGCGTACAAGTCGTGCATCGCCAACGAAAACGCGTCGCAAGTCAAACTCATCGCCCCTCTCGACCGTTTCCGAACAATCTCCCGAATCTCTCTCTCCGGTAAACTCGCCTTCCCGAGAAACTGCACCGCGTTCTCCGCGGTCACCATCCCGGATCTGTTCACGTCTAAGCTCGAGAAATGCTTCTCGTACTTCACCTTATCTTTCTCAGACATCGGTTTGCTTTGAATACTGTTGCTCGAAACGCTCGTCGGCGTCAATCCGCCGCTCGTCATCATCATCAATCCGCCGTCCGCCGCCGCTCCGCTCGAAGTCATCCTCCTCCTCTCCTCCTCCTCCAACGCCTCTTTCACGAGCGTCAACACCCGTCGCAACCCGTCTCGATCGCTAATTTCTCCCGTCCCGTTCGTTCCATTTCGCCAAACTCGGGATAAAGTTGCGTCTGGTAACCCCGACGGGCGTAAAAATGCGACCGCTTTTTGTCCTTTCACGACGGAAGAGTGAACACTTTCATCAGATTCACCTCCGCCTCCATCCAATTTCCCGTGACGCAGATTCGAGAAAAGCGCATCTAAAAGCGCGGGTGAAGAGAGGGTTTGGATTAAAGACTGGCGCGAAGACCAGTCGAACGAACTACCAGACATCATCGTCGGTGCGCCCGCGGTGTCGATCAGCAGAGAGAGCGAGCAGTTTTTGCGCGATGAATAAAGAGCGTGTGTCGAGTGTTTTATGCGTTTTATTCCTTTGGAGAATTGAGGAAAAGTAAAGGTGAATCCCCTTTTAAAAGACAAGGAAAAGAAGGCATTTTCAAACGCGAAACGCTCTATAAATGTTGGATGATTTTAAGCGACGAACCAATCTAAACCACCCGTATCAAAATCGTCGCGCATGACTCGAAGAATCTTCTCCCTCGCTTTCTGCATGCCAAACGCGAAGAGGCGACAAAGTTTGGTGTTTTTGTCCAGACCGTTTTCTTTCGAGCGCTTGCGTTTGGGGAGGCCGGGCATTTCGTCGCGCTTTTCGACGACGTAAAGAAGTTTTGGTTGGTACGTATCATCGTCCTCGTCGGTGGTGGTTATGGTGGCGGTGGCATCGAGGGGCTTTTTGTGTCGCGCGTAGTGTTCCTCTTTCTCTTTTGCGCGGATGAGTTCGATTTCGCGGTTGATGTCGGCGACGTAGGCGTTGAGCGTTTCGCCTCTGCCGAATACGCGGATGATTAATTTCTTTTGCTCTTTGCTGCCACGAGGAGAATTTTTTATCTTCGCCGCCGACGAGTCCGGTTCGGAAGAGTTCGCGAGAGCGTCGACATCGCGAACTTCTGCGTCCGTGTCACCGTCGGCGGTAAACAAAGCGGCGAAGCCTAACGGTCCATCCTCCTTCAACATGTAGTGTACTTTTGCCGCTCGCAAGCGCTCTAAGCTGCACCTATCGTGTACTTTCGTCGATTGCTTCGCGTATTGTCGCCACCAGTACATCGGTCGTTCTACTTTATGGCAACGCATGCCACTATTAAACGCGCGATGGAGGAACGAAACGTCAACCGGCCACCAGTGATTGGGATTTCTCTTCAAACTACTGCACGTTCTTTGCTCTTCTGAAACGGCGAAATCGACCACTTCGTCTCCTATTCTCCATAAATCATCGTATATTCTAATGCCCTCTTCCCCTTCTTTATTCAAATTCATTTTCTTCTCCAAAAACGATCTCCGATAACAGCCGCTCGCTCGCATCGCGGGAATCTCTATGTATCGCCCGGGCGCCATCTCCGTAGTACCACACGTCAATGAATTTTGCCACCTTCTGAACCGTTCCATCCCAATCCATCCCTCTTGCGGCGCATTACTCGAAGGTAAATCGCCAATCAACGAAATCTGGCTAAACGTCGCGTCTAAATCCTCCCGCGACTTCAACGCGTTCAACAATTCGTAAAAGCATCTCTGCGGCCTCATATCGTCGGCTTCCATTTCCGCCACGTACTCGCACGTGGACAAACTATACGCCAGGTTCAACGCCAACCCTTGTCCAGACCGTAACTCTTTGCTTCTTTCTAACTTCCTAAGGATTATTTTATGCCTCTTTCCTTTGCAATATTTCCGCACGATTCGCTCGTACGTATCGTCGTTTCCTCTTTCCTCCTCCAACTGTGCAAACTCTTCCCTCAAATTACACTCCACCTTGTTCGCGTAGAAATCATTTCCGACGTCCTCTTTTTCCTCCTTCTCGTCTTCCGTCAATTTCCACTCCCCGCCTTCTCCTTCTTTTAGTGTTTCGTACGCTCGTTTACATGCACCAATCCTTTCGAAACTTCCATCCGTGCTCGAATCATCCACGACGATGATTTCCAATCGTACCTTCTCTTGTGCGAATAAACACAGTAAACACGAGGTTAAATGTGGCAAGGCGTTGTGCACCGGGAGTAACACCGACACGTCGAACTGGCCTTTATCGTCCGAATCATCCTCGTTTTTCTCAAAGTCGTTTCTTTTTCTCTTGTTTATGTTGTTCTTCGTCGTCGTTATTGGCATGTTCAATGCCGCTTTAAGGGAGAAAAAATGCTCCAAAAAAGGCCGTTTTTTCTTCACAAAAAGACACAAAAATGGTCGTAAACGCGCAAATAAACGCGACGGAATCACCACCGGCGAACGATGAAAACGACGCACACAGGCCTCGACGCACGAAAGACGACATCTTAAACCCGGAGAAGGTGGAAGAGGAAAAGTTACGGTCGCGAGACGTTCTTGACGACGTGTTGAACGCGGTAAGAGTTTACGATGATTTTTGAAATTATTTCTTTTCCCCCTACGGGAATTTGAATTCGATGGATGCGTTGCTTTGCGAACGCGGGATACGAACGCGCGAGTTTTATAGAAACTGACCTCTCGCTCTCTTTCTTTCTCTCACTCTCTTCTTTTTATGCTTTTACAGGTGGAAGTGTACGCCGCGGATGGCTTCGATACGCTCGAACAATGCATTCGAACGCAAATGATGGATTCTGGGAATCACCCCCAACACCAGCAGCAAGAGCGAATTCAAAAAGGCTTGGACTCGCTGTATCAACACGCGCAACGGAACATTTCGAAACATTTTTCTCAGTTCAGCTCGAGAGCGTCGAGCAGATGTTTTACGGTACCGCACGAGATTGTGAAGTTACCGTCCGATTTTAGCGAGAGAACGATGCACACGGTGGAACGTTTACCGCAGTGTTCGGTGGAGGAGGAGAAAGCGTTGGACGAACGCTTGGAAAGCTTGAGAAGACGAATCGCGAAATCGAGAGCGGTGACGATGAGGAGTAAGTCCGAGATGAAAGGGTTGTCGAAGGAAATCGAGATGCACGGGGAATTGACGAAGAAGTTAGGGGAAATCCCGGAAGTGGCTTTGAGAGAGACGAACGAGAACGCGTGGGAAGGCGCCAAGGCGTGTCGATCGGTGGTGGAGACGGCGAAGAGGTTACAGCCGTTGTTGCACCAAGCGGAGAGGATCGCGGAGACTGGAGCGTTTCTGAGTAGCAACGACGCGATGGCTAGTAACGATGAGAGGAGAAGAGATGCGGTGGATGCAGCGCAAGAGGCGATGAGAAGTTGTTTCGTGAAAGGCGGAAGCTTGGAGGCGCTTAGACTGATCAACGCGAAGCTCTTGAATGCGTCGTCAACGACGACGATGACGACGGATGCTCAAGAAACAGGGAACGATGACGCGATGCTGGTTTAATCTTCCTCTCTCTGTAGTTTATCTATTTACTTATACAAATTGTACACTAATACAACTCTTCATTCCGAGTAGTTCTCAAGTATGTAGTGATTCTTCTCCCCGGGAATTCTTCTCTCAATAGGCACACACACATATATATATATTTCTTTATTCTTAATACGTGTGCAACCCGCTCTTATACGACGCTTGGACACCTCTCGGAAACACCACCCTCACCAGCATCTCCCACTTCATCTTCACCCAGTCTAAAATTTGCAACACCACGTTGCTTCGTTTCTTCTCTCTGCTATTACTCCCGTTCGATCCCGGACCGTACACGCCATTCCCACTAATCCCCCCCGTCGCCGCTCCGGGACCGCCCCCAATCCCACTCGTGCCTCCCGGCAACACGCTCTCGTTCGCCGCCAAGGAAATAAAAAACCCAAACGGCACCAACCACGTCGTGCACAAGAAAAATCCCATGGCGTATTCCGTCGAATACCTCTCCTCGCGGAAGTATCGCATCCAATACACGTGCGTTAAGATCAACATCACGACTGAACCCATGAATTCCATCGTTTGTACTTCAATAAACGGGTATCTCTTGAGTAATCTCGAATACGCGATTTGTGACAAACCTCCCACGAGACACGCGGTAAACGGCATGCCGTCGACGAAAAATAAAAGCACGTGTATACACACGGTCGCTTTGATCGCGTTTTGGAGGAATTTCTTCGCAAAACGCGTGTACTCTTCGACCATTTCCGCGAGGTAATACAGACCTGTTTTGTGAAAGCGCGAGAGTAAAAACACGCAGACAGTGAGAGAGAGGGTAACGAGTTCGTCAGAGAGGAAGACTCGCATAGTACTCGCTTGGTTTACGACGAAAATCAAAACTTATAATTGCGCGCGGGGAAAGAAAGAGCACGAGAGCGAGAGGAAGAGTACACGTACCGGTGGCTAAACACACCGCCAAGAGGACGAGAAATATGTACCCTCCCGTGTACGCCAACGTCGTGGAGACGATCGTTCTCGACGACATCTTTAATACTACTACTACTACGACGACTCAGTATGTGTACGAGTGGAAGAAAAGTGCGGGGAAATCGTTTGAATTTCGATCCGAAATGGAGAAAATTCTTCAGTTCTTTCACTCGCTTTACTCTCTTTAAAAGC